>Ga0210383_10001355_pt1 | contig 22424 bp, 23 predicted proteins | sample IncBWC14OmetaG_FD_160072 | JGI IMG/M metagenome (GOLD analysis project Ga0210383, IMG submission 160072) | Forest soil microbial communities from Barre Woods Harvard Forest LTER site, Petersham, Massachusetts, United States - Inc-BW-C-14-O ... | reverse complement strand
GCCGACGGAGCGTCGCATGATGAGTGAGCAGCCGGTGCTCGACATTCCCCCGGCGGGTGCGCTGCTGGGCACTGCCTCGGAGGCGATCATCGAGGCCGATCTTGCCCGCCGCCACGGCTTCGTCACCAACCTGATCGGGCTGATTATCGAGGCCACCGGCCTGCAGGCGGAGGTCGGTGAGGTTTGCCTTGTCGGCACCGACCGCAACCGCGCTGCTGTGTCTGCTGAGGTCGTCGGCTTCCGGGATGGACGCACCCTGCTGATGCCGCTCGGCGAGCTCCATGGCATCGGTCCCGGCACGCGCGTGCTCGCCAGCGGCGCGCCCTTTCGCATCGCCGTCGGCGACGGCCTTCTGGGGCGGATCGTCGACGGGCTCGGCATCCCCGAGGACGGCGGCACTGTCCCCCGCGCGTTTGCCCGCTCTACCATCGCTGCGCCTCCCAACGCGCTCTCCAGGCCGCGCATCTCAGAGCGGGTCGGGTTGGGCGTTCGCGCACTCGACGGCCTCGTGCCCTGCGGCCTCGGCCAGCGGCTCGGGATCTTCGCCGGCTCCGGTGTGGGCAAGTCCTCGCTACTGGGCATGATCGCCCGCTCCACCAGCGCCTCCATCAACGTCATCGCCCTCGTCGGCGAGCGCGGACGCGAGGTGCGCGAGTTCGTCGAGCGCGACCTCGGCGACGCGCTCGAGCGCTCCGTTGTCGTCGTCGCCACCTCCGACCAGCCGGCGCTCGTGCGCATCAAGGCTGCCTTCACCGCCACCACCATCGCCGAGTATTTCCGCGACCAGGGACACGACGTGCTGTTGATGATGGACTCCGTCACCCGCTTTGCCATGGCCCAGCGCGAGGTCGGCCTGGCGATCGGCGAGCCGCCCGCTACGCGCGGCTACACGCCCAGTGTGTTTGCCCTGTTGCCGCGCCTGCTCGAGCGCGCCGGCACCAGCGAGCGCGGTTCCATCACCGGCCTCTACACAGTGCTCGTCGATGGCGATGACATGAACGAGCCCATCGCCGATGCCGTGCGCTCGATCCTCGACGGGCACGTAGTGCTCACCCGCTCGCTCGCCCACGCAGGGCACTACCCCGCCATCGACGTGCTCCACAGCGTCTCCCGCCTCGTCGGCGAGATCGTCTCACCTGAGGTGCAGCGCGCCGGTCAGCAGCTGCGAAGCGCGCTCGCAGTGCTCCGCGAGAAGGAAGACCTCGTCGCCATCGGCGCCTACCAGGCAGGTAGCGACCATGCCCTGGATACTGCCCTTTCGCACCGCACGCGTATCGAGCGCTTCCTGCGCCAGTCCGTCCATGAGCACAGCGACCCCGAGCAGACCGACGCGCGGTTGCTCGAGCTTGGCGCCTCGCTTGCCAGTGAGCTCGAACAGCGCAGCGGCGAGATCCCCGATGCGGAAGTGCTCACCCCCGAGTTCGAGGATGGCGTGGCCGGCGGGGTGGCCTACGACACCTCCAGCGCTCCCGCCATCCCCGCGCTTGGGCTGAACATCTGAGTAGAGCTCGACGCCAGCATCTTCGTAGACCTGCTGAGCGATGGGTTGCGCCCCTACAGCCCGAGTCCTGCCTGCTCGAAAAGTCCTGAGCACAGAGGACGTGATCGAGTATGCGTTGGAACAGCCGTCGCTCCGGTTCGGGGTCGTCGTCGGTGGCGGCCTCTTTGCCCGTGGACGAAATTGGTTGTCGCGCTGAGGGATCAGCCTGCATTAATGGGGTGATGGCGAGTTCTGAATCCGCAGCGATCCCCCGCTCCGCCGGGCTGCCGTTGGTGCGGCGCGGTCACGCGCGCTGGCTCGTGCGTGCTCCCGGCCAGCGCGGTGCGCTGTCCCCCGAGGAGGCCGCGCACGCCTTGAAGGCCAAGCGCGCAGAGCTTCGCAAGCGCCTTGACTGGCGCCGAGACGTAGCCGGGTTGCCCGCGCTCGTCCGCGCCGAGCTCGTGGACGAGGCGATCGGCCTTGTGGTCATGTCGAGCAAGCCGATCCGCGATGAGCAGCACCTACAGGGCGCGTTCTGGTCTTCGATCGGCTACCTGCTCATGGCGCACCGCTCGGGCCGCCGGGACTTGCACATCGGCTCACAGCGCCGCGTGGAGTTCGAGCCCGTAGCCGAAGTGCTCCCCGGCGATGACGACGAGCCGTTTGATCTCCTGGCCGCGCAGGAGCGAATCGCCACGGCCGCCGATCTCATGGCGCAGCTAGACCCGTTCGAGCAGCGGGTGATGGCCGTGATGGCCGCGCACGGCCTCGGCGTCAAGCGCGCAGCGAAGGCGATGGGCGAGCCGATCAAGACCGTGCTCGCTGCCCATCGCAGCGCGCAGCGCAAGCTCGATCAGGTGGCGGCGATCACCGCCGCTGGGCGCATGTGCGACTACCGCCAGCCCGCGATCCACGCGCACGCACAGGGGACCGCCGAGGCTGAGCAGGAGACGGCCGCCCGCGCGCACCTCGCCGCGTGCACGAGCTGCCGGACCTCTTACGCGACGCTTGTGCGGGAGATGCGTGGCCGCGAGTACCAGCGCGCGGCGAGCGCTGCTTTCCTGCCGCCCCCGATCCTCGTGGCCGGGGTGCATGGCCGCTGGATCGAGCGGCTGACCTCGCTGCTCACGAGCGGCCGGGCGCCAAGCGGCTCAGCGACAGCGGAGCGCACCGCCGGGGTGCTCGGCGGCGGCGGGCTGGTCAAGGCAGCCGCCGTCACGTCGGCGATCGTGGTCGCGGGCGCAGGCGTCGGCGCGAAGGTCGTGCACTCGCTCGAATCAACAGAGCCGGTCCACCACCATCACAAGATCACCGCTCGCCGGGCATCGAGCGGACCTGCCGCGAGTATCACGCCGACCGCGATTGCTGGCGGGCTGACCACAGAGTCAGGGGCGGGGTCGCATCCTGTCGTCTCGGCGTCCGCCAAACATGCGAGCCGGCCGGCGCCACCGCCGAGTCACGCTGATGGGTATCTCGCGCTCGGCGGCAGCGCCACCGGAGGCAGCTCCGCTCCACACGCTTCGGCCGCGTCAGTGACGAGCACTTCATCTTCACCCGAACCGGCCCGGGAAAGCCCGCCACCCCCGACACGGACGGGCGGCGGGACGAACCTCAACTACCTCGGCCAGTAGCACGAGCAACACCAATGGAAAGGAATCCAAGAACGATGACCACCCGACCCACTCACCAACTCTCTATCGCTAGCCATTGTCGTTTTGCGACGGCGGCTCTCTCGGCGGGTGTGCTGCTCGTGCTGGGCTGGATACTGCTCGCCCCTGTCCCTGCGGGCGCCGCCGTGTGGGAGGACGTGACCTGCTCGCTTAACGGGCACCCGGCCTCGATCGAAGGGTGGACCTCGCGGCTCTTGGGAACCACGTCTCACGGAGCCTCGGCGTCGAATACGTGCTCGATGGGAGGCGCGCTGACCGCGAGGGATCAGAGCAACGGCAGCCAGCAGGCCAGCGGCAGCGGCGCGGAATGGGACTACACGCCACCGAAGGGCGAGCAGGTCGCTGGCGGCACCGTCACGATCGCCGCCGTGTCCGCCGCCTCGGGCCTGGCGTGGCTGACGATGCCCGGAGCCCTCGAAGGCGAAGACATCGACTGTTTCTTCCAAGCGGTGTGCCCGCCAGGGGAAGTGCCGATCAGCAAACATGACAGCACCGCGCTGTACGCCGGTGCGACCTGCGTCCCAGAAAGCGAATCTGGCTGCCGGCAGACCGGGGGACTCGACGCCGAAATGTCCATAACGAGCGCGAAGATCCTGCTCACCGACAACTCGCGGCCTACCGCCACCGAAGTCACGGGAAGCATCCTCCACGGAGCGGCGAGCGGCACCGCCAGCCTCGCCTTCGTCACCGAAGACACGGAAGGACCGGGCGTCTATTCGGTCGTGGTGAAGGTCGACGGCGATCCCGTCTACGACGGCACGCCAGACGCCAACGGCGGCAAATGCGTGGTGGTCGGGACCGCCTCGGAAGGCTCGCGGCAGTTCGAGGCGGCACAACCCTGCCCGCAGTCCGTGCCCGTCTCAGTGCAGGTGCCGACGAGCAGCTTTGGCAATGGGCAGCACACGCTCACGATCGAAGCCGAAGACGCGGACGGCGTGACCGCCGTCGTCTACAGCGCCCCTATCACGATCGAAAACCCGCAGCCCGCTAGCGAACCTGTCGCCTCGACACCGCCGCCCGAACGGGGTCCGTGCAATGGGACGCCATGTGATGAAGCCGCGAAGCTCATCACCGCAGGCCAGCCGGCGGCGTTCACCCGTGCGCTCGGGCACTCAGCAGCAACTCTTACTGGCCGCCTCATAAGCCCAACAGGAGCGCCGATCAAGGACGCGCAGGTCAAGCTCCTACAGCAGATCGTTGGCTCGGCGGCGATGACGCAGATAGCCAGCGCGACAACCGGCGCTAACGGTTCGTGGTCGCTCAAGGCTCCGGCTGGCGTGTCGCGGCTGCTGCAAGTCGTGTTCTACTCGCACACGCTGGACACCATTCCTGCATCGGTCCTCGCCTTCGACGAGAACGTGCAGGGCGCGGTATCGATGCACGCGCCTCACAGGGCCTGGATAGGCCACGCGCTCGTGTTCTCGGGGCAGCTCGCCGGTGGGTATGTTCCCGCTGGCGGCGAGTCGGTGCAGATGGAGATTTTCTATGGCGGCCGGTGGCGTACGATCGAAGTGCTGCCTACAAATAGCGCGGGGCGATGGTCATACAAGTACGTGTTCACGCTCGGCGTGGGCGCCTCGTATCGCTTTAGGGCTGTGACGGTCCCGAACGGCGCGTATCCGTTCGTCAGTAGCCACAGCAAGCCGGTACGTGTGATGGTCCAGCGCTGACCACCAAGATCTGCGCCACAGCAAAAACGATAGCACGCTATCACGGTACTTGTGGCCCACAAGATGGCGCCCGAACTCCTGTAGCAATACTGCTACACTTGCTATTGTGTCGGTCACGATTCCACAGCGTGAGCTCCGTAACCAAATAGGCGACGTGCTCAGGCGCGCCGAAAGTGGGGAGCACTTCACGATCACCGTGGGTGGACGGCCAGTAGCCGAACTTGGGCCTCTGGCCAGCGTCCATAAGCCAGCAGCACCGGGTCGGCTGGAGGCGATCCTCGCGGAGGCACCGGCCGACACCGCGTGGGCCACGCAACTGCGTCAAATGCGCGAGGAAGACCTAGCCGCCGCCCAGGACACCTGGGCGACTTGACAGCGCTGATCGACACAAGCGTTTTGATCGAAGGTGTCACGCCCGAGATCAGCGAGTCGTGGGTGGTGAGCGCCATCTCGGTTGGCGAGCTCGAGGCGGGAGTGCTCCTGGCGCCTGACGGTACGACACGTGCCCTGCGGCTGCGGCTGCTGTCCGCCGTACTCGCAGAGGCCCCTGTCGTTGACGTTGATCGCACGGTTTCGGCCCGCTACGGCGAGCTGCGCGCCGCCAGCGGAAGGCGACCGACGAATGACCTCTGGATCGCCGCTACCGCGCTCGCGCACGATTTCACGCTCATCACAGGCGACGAACGCCAAGCGGCTTTGCCACTTGTCAGGGTGCAGCTTATCCCGCACAGCGAATGAGCACCTAGCAATCCAGTCGGAACGGCTTCGGCGACTGCTGGTTTGTTTGCCGACCAGAAAATGGGCGTAACCGGTTAACAACCCAAAGATTTTCCTGTCCCCCTAGGGGCTTTGCTCGCATTAACGGTTATGGACGCACTTACTGGTTATCTAGGCTTGCGAAGCAAGTGCGCGCCGCAGTCATGAGGCAGCCATGGCACACCTAACGCCCGCCGAGGTCCTCACGGTGCTTGGGCTGCGCGCCCTATGGAAGGCTCCCGACTGGATGCTCAAGGTTATCAGCGTAATCGACCTCATCAGAAACCGCCAAGGCCGCTCAAGAACCAAACCAGCCGTCCGATAACCAGGCCGTGACCGGATCGGCATTTCGCTTCCGCCTCGAGCGCGTGCGCGCCGTGCGTGAACGTAAGGAGAAGCTCGCCCAGCGCGAGCTCGCAAGCGCGATCTCCCGGCGCACCAGCAGCGAGGCGGAGCTGCGCAGCGCCGACGCCACACTCGAGCACGCTCGCCAGCAGCAGCGAACCGCCCTCGCCGAGCGTGACGCCGTCAGCGCCACCGACCTGCTCGGCCGCCAGGCGTTCCTCGAGCGCGTCGAGGCGCAGCGCCTGCTGCGTGCCAACGACCTCCAGCAACGCCACGCCGAGGTAGCCGAGCGCGACGCCCAGCTCGCCAGCGCTGCCTCCGAGCACGAGATGCTCAACCGTCTACGCGAGCGCCACCGCGGCGAACACGCCCTCGAGCTGGCCCGCCGCGAGCAGGGCGACCTCGACGAAATCGCCGCCTCGCGTTTTCGCGGGAGTCGCGCGTGAGCACGCACGCGCTCACCGCCACCGCCGGTACCCCAGCAGGCGAGCTCGTAGCCCTGCAGCGCATGCAGCAGCTGGCACAACTCATCGAATCCTCGCGGCTCCTGGCATCCGGCGGGCAGCTCACCACCACCGCCAGCACCGCCACTACGAACTCCTCCTATCCCCAAACCTCAAACGCCGACTTCGCCACCGCCCTGCAAACTGCCACCACCGCTGATGTCTCCGGCGTCGCCTCCACCGCCACTGGCTATCCAGCGCTCAGCTATGGCTCATCCTCCAGCAGTAGCGAATCAAGCGAATATGACCCGCTGATCGAACAAGCAGCCGCGCGCAACGGTCTCGACCCCGCCGTGCTCCACGGTCTGATCCAGCAGGAGTCAGGCTTCGACCCCAACGCCACCAGTAGCGCCGGCGCCACCGGTCTCACCCAGCTGATGCCCAGCACCGCGTCCTCCATCGGCGTCGCCAACCCGCTCAACCCCGCCGAATCGATCGAAGGCGGCGCTCGCTATCTAGGTCAGCTGATGCGCCAGTTCGCCGGCAACACCGAAGACGCGCTCGCCGCCTACAACGCCGGTCCCGGAGCCGTCCAGCAGTACGGCGGCATGCCGCCCTATGCCGAAACCCAGAGCTACGTCACCAAAGTGCTCGGCAACGCCGAAGCCTACCGTCAGGCGCACCCCATAACCCCCACCACTCAAGGCCTCGCATGAGCCTCCAAGCCGTCCTGCTCGCGCTGCCAGCCTCTGGCCCGCCCGCCGTCTCAGGCGCCCCACCCGGCGTCTCAGGCGCCCCACCCGGGCCACCCCACGGAGCGCTCTTCCACAGCGCCCTCCAACAACAATCGGCCCGGACCGCCAATGCGGAAGGCCAGCAGAACGGAAGCCAACAGGTAGGCGAGCGCGAAAGCAAGCAAGCCCCACGACGCTCCCTGCGCGAAGGCCGTTCCGATGGTGCCGCCGCTGCGCTTGCCAGCAGTGGCGCCACGCCTGCCGGAGCTGCCACGCAGACGAACGCTAAAGCGGCCACCAGCGCCGATGCCACCGCGTCAGAAGCGATTGAAGGTGCCGCCAACCTCGCCGCCAGCGAAGCCTCCGCGCCGGGCGAACCAGCCGCTGTTGAAGTGCCCGCAAGCACTGTCACACAAGCCCCCGCCGAAACTGGCACCTCGAGCGAACACTCACCTCAGCTCGCCCCACGCGTGACCAGCGCGCAAGCCAGCCAAGCCGCCAGTACACCCGCCGAACCCGCGCGCACACAACCCCCTGCCGTTGCTCCCGTCGCCGCGCAGCCCGCGCAGCCCGCGCAACCCGCGCAACCCGCGCAACCCGCGCCAGCCGCGGAGCAGCCCGCTCCAGCCGCCGCCAACGCCTCCGCCGCGGCCAGCGTCCAGGCGGGGAGCGCTCAGACAAGCAGCAGCCAGCAAGCCGGCGGCGCCTCGACTGCGCCAGCCGTGACCGTGACCCCGACTGCGGCGGCGGCTGCGGCTGCGGCTGCGGCGACCGCGCCTGCCCTGAGCAGCGGGGCCACCGGGGTCCCATCCGAATCCAGCCAGCAAGCCGCCGTGCAGACGCCAGCCGTCGCGAGCAGCGTCGCCGCCAGCCCATCCGAAGCAGCAGTCACTGCACCCGCCGCCCAAGCACCGCAAGCGCGTTCCGACACAGCCTCCGCGCCACGCACCCACGCGCCTACCGCTGGCCTCGCCTCTGCCCTGGCTGTCAGCCAGGGTCAAACAGACAGTCAAGGTCACGCCCGCGAAGAAGCCGTCGGTGGTGGGCAGCCCGGCTCCCGTGGCCCGGCCGCCGCTGGGCAGGGCGCCGCTGGGCAGGGCGCCAGTCAAGCAAATCCCGCCTCCTACGCGGGCAGTGCGGCGCAAGCCGCCACACAGACCGGTGTCTCCGCGTTGCTGCAGGCCAGTGCTGCCGCCGTCGCCGCTGAAACGAGCCCTCTCACAGGGCTCGCCGCAGTGCTCGGGCTACAGGCCAGCGGCACCGCCGCAGCGTCCGCCGCGAGCGGCGTCTCGCCGTCTGGCGGCCCTGTCGGCATGCAGGACATGATCAACGCCATCCGTGCCACCATCGAGATCGCCGCCCGCCAAGGAGCCACCCAGGCGCGTATCCAGCTACAGCCGCAGGAGCTCGGCCAGATCAACATCCGCCTCAGCCAGACAAGCCAGGGGCTGCTCGCGCGGGTCAGCGCTGAGACTCGCGCCGCCGCGCAGGCGCTCGCCGACGGGCGCTCCGAACTACGCCAGTCGCTCAGCTCGCTCGGCCTGCCACTACTGCGCCTCGACATCAGCTCCTTTGGTCAATCAGAAGCACACGAACGCCAACAACGCTTTGCCGGGGACGCTCGCTCCGCCAGCCGATCCTCCACATCTACATCCCTCAAAGACGGTGAAGGCACCGAGTCGCTGGGCGGCGTTGAAGGCACCCCTGCACCCGCTGCACTCGCCGGCGGCGCGCTCGTCGATGTGCTCGCCTGACATCACGAAAGGACCACACCGCCATGACCGCAATCGCAAACGCAGCCGCCACCACCGCCGCCCCCCAGACGTCTGCCGCCGGCAGCGAAAGCACGCCCGCCAACCCCAACGGCATCCTCGGCCAGAACGACTTCCTCAAACTCATGATCGCCCAGCTACAGGCGCAGAACCCGCTCGAACCGGGCAACTCAAACGAATACATCAACGAGCTCGCCCAGTTCACCCAGGTCGAGCAGATGACCAACATGGCCAACGCCAATGAGCTCACCGGCGCCGTGCAGATGATCGGCCACAAGGTCTCCTACAACGGAACCGGCGGCGCACTCGTCACCGGCACCGTCGAAAGCGTGCAGTCGGCTTCCACCGGCACCACCGTCACCGTCAACGGCGTCACCGGCATCACCCTCTCCAGCCTCACAAACGTCGAATAGCCCCGATCGAGAGCGTCGCATGAGCCCCATCTCAAATCCAGCACTCGTACCCCCCGGTGGACTCGCCACGCCGGTCGTCCCCGCCGGCGCCCGCGGCAAGTCCGGTGCATCCGTTCCTGCCGACGGCAAGGGCGCGACGCCAGGCGCGGGCCCGACGCAGGGCGTGTCTTTCGCCGATGCGCTCAAACAGGCTGATCACTCCCAGCAGCTGCAGTTCTCAAAGCACGCGCTCGCGCGCGTCCAACGTCGTGGCATCGAGCTCGACTCGGCCACCCTGGGCAGGCTTTCACAGGGGGTGCAGCGCGCCGCCAGCAAGGGCTCGCGCGACTCCCTCGTACTTGTCGACGGCACCGCGTTTGTGGTGTCCGTCAACAATCGCACCGTCATAACGGCGGTCGGATCCGAACACATGAAAGACAACGTGTTCACCAACATCGACAGTGCCGTGATCGCATGAAAACAGCGGCAACACACAACCCCGGCTGGACCTCATCGAGGAAGCCGCGAAAGGAAGGGCAGTCACAATGATGGCTGGAATGTATGCCGCTATCAGCGGCCTCGATGCCAACCAGGCGATGCTCAACGAGACCGCGAATGACCTGGCAAACGTAAACACAGTGGGCTACAAGGCCGCGAGCATCACGTTCGCGGACTCGCTCACGCAGGTGATGCACGGGGCTTCCGGTCCCACGCCCAGCAACGGTGGATCGAATCCACAGCAGATCGGTCTCGGCGTGCAGGTCAACGCTACCGAGAACCAGATGACCGAGGGTTCCTTCCAAACCACCAACAACCCGCTCGACGTCGCCCTCGAGGGTCCCGGCTTCCTGCGTGTCGGTGCCGGCGAACCAAAAGCAGAAGAACTCACCGCCGGCCTGCCCAGCAAATTCCAGTACACCCGGGCGGGCGACTTCACCACCGACGCGGCCGGCTACCTGACTACCCAGGCCGGCGAATATGTGATCGGGCGCAACGCCGAAGTGACCGCCGAAGCGGAAACCGGCAACACCTACAAGGCGGGCGAAAAAGACACGTTCCTCAGGATCCCCCCTGGATCGTCCAACGTCTCCATCGGCCAGGACGGGGCGGTCAGCTACACCGACGAGGAAGTCGGCTCCGCCCAGTTCGAAAAGCGGGTGACCGCCGGCTATCTCTCGATTGCCACGTTCGCCAACGAATCCGGGCTCGAACGTCTCGGCGGCTCGATGTGGGGGCTGACCGCCAACTCCGGCACGCCGCTCGTCGGCACCCCCGACACCTCCGGCTTCGCCTCCACCATCGGCGGCGAGCTCGAGATGTCAAACGTCGACCTCGCTACCGAGATGACCAACATGATCACCGCCGAGCGCGGCTATCAAGCCAACTCACGCGTGATCTCCACCGCCGACGAAATGCTCGGCACGCTGGTGCAGATCCAGTAGCCGACAAACTAGGCCAATAGCTCAATAAGACTTTCGTCGCTCAGGAGCGGCGGATGCTGTAAACCACATCGCCGTGGAAGGACGGCGCACGCAGGGACAGCTCCGAGGAGCCCTGGGGTGGGACGGCCACGCTTCAAGTCGTCCCACCCTGTGGCTAACGTGTTTCCGTAGTTACCGCAATGCGTGAGGGGGTTCGCTAATGATCACGCTCAACCGGCTCGGCCATCACGATGAGCCGTTCCATCTGAACATAGACATGATCGTGACCGTCGAGTCGACGCCCGACACGGTCATCACGCTCGCCACCGGCGCCAAGGTGGTCGTGGCGGAGACGCCCGAGGAGGTGGCTGCCGCTGCGTACGGCTACCGGGCAGCTGTTTTAGGCGACGCGCTCCGTCGCCGCGGCGGCTCGCTGCATCCGCCGCCGCTCGTATCCGCCCATCGCGGCGACGATGGCCCCCGGCTCACCGCCGTCGAGGATACGCCGAGCTAACGGCCCCAACGGTGTCGCAGGGATGCCAAAGCCCCGCACGCCGAGGGCTCACCCCCGCCCGGATTGAGGCTGACGATGGACTGCCGGTGATCCGTGTGCCCGCAGGCATGCCGCCGATCACGCCAGAGATGGTGCGGCGAGCACTCGACGAGGACTGAACCTCTCTCGACGGCGCTGCTGGACGTGAACGCGCTCGTGGCGCTGACGAGATGTAGGTGAAGTGCGTCGCGATGAATCTCCAGCCTGGGAAAAACATTGCAGTTTCGCCGGCACTTCGTGCAGCCGTGCCCGCCAGTATTGAAGGTTTTCGGGCAGAAGCCGATGTAGTCCGCGATGAAGGCTTCTACGGCCATCGGAATCGGGGTGGCCTTTGGCTCCCTGATGATGAGCTCGCTTATGGGCGGGACTAGTCCTGCCTCCTTTATCGACATCCCTGCGCTGATGATTATCCTCGGCGGCACCGGCGGGGTGACGCTTGCCAGCTGCGGAATGGCCTCGATGAAGCGCGTGCCCAGCCTCTACAAGATGGTGTTCGCAGCCGAACCGCCTGACATGCGCGGCCGTCTCGATCTACTCGTCTCGCTTGCCGACAAGGCCCGCCGCGAGGGCCTGCTGGCCCTCGACGCGATGCTCTCCGAGATCGACGATCCTTTCACTCGCAACGCCATGCAGCTGGTCGTCGACGGTACCGACCCGGAGATGGTCCATGCGATCCTCGAGGCCGAGGTCGATGGTATGGCTGCCCGCCATGCCGCCGGCGCCGCGCCGTTTGAGAAGGCCGGTGGCTTCGCCCCTACCATGGGCATCATCGGCACCGTGCTCGGCCTCGTGCATGTGCTGCAGAATCTCGCCGCGCCCGCCACCCTCGGGCCGTCCATCTCCGCCGCGTTCATCGCCACGCTGATGGGTGTTGGCTCCGCCAACGTCGTGTTCCTGCCGATCGCCAACCGCCTCAAGGCCATCTCCAGCGAAGAGATGGAGCTGCGGATGATGACCCTCGAGGGCATCCTCTCCATTCAAGCCGGCGATAACCCGCGGCTGGTGTCCGAAAAGCTGATGTCCTACGTGCCGCCCGCCGAGCGCGGCGAAACCGGCGAGGACAACGTCGCGCGCCTCAACGTCGAGGCCAAGGCAGCCTGAGATGGCACGTGGTGGGCACGGCCGCCGCCGCGGTCATGGTGGCGAGCACGAGAGCGAGGAGCGCTGGCTGCTCACCTACGCCGACATGATCACGCTGCTGATGGCGCTGTTCATGGTGCTGTTCTCGATCTCATCCGTCAACATCTCCAAGTACCAGACGCTGCAGAAGTCCCTCAAGGCGGCCTTCTCCGGTCACATCCTGCCCGGCGGCACGTCCGTAGCCTCAGAGGGGGCCACTGCCAACCACGCACAGACCCCAGCCAGCACCGAACTGCAGGCGATCGAGCCCGTCGCCACCGAAGGCTCCGCCAGCCTGCAGAACAGCACTTCGCACAACATCAGCACCGCCACCTCCACCAACGCCGCTGCTGCTGCCGCCAAAGCCGCCGCCGCCAACCATCAGGCCTCTGAGTTCGCACGCATCAAGGCTGAGCTCGAAGCGTATGCAAAGGCGCACGGCTTCTCCAAGAGCGTCAAGGTGGCGATCGAACAGCGCGGGCTCGTCATCAGGGTGCTCACCGACAGCCTGCTGTTCGCCTCCGGCAAGGCCACACTAGAAGGCCGCGCCTTCGGCCTGTTGACCGAGATCTCGAGCCTGTTGAACGTCGATCAGACCCACCCCATCTCCGTCGAAGGCAACACCGACAACGTGCCCATCCACTCGAGCCTGTTCCCCAGCAACTGGGAGCTCTCCACCGCCCGCGCGAGCATCGTCGTGCAGTACCTCATCGCCCACGGCGTCGGTGCCAACAGGCTCACAGCCTCAGGCAACGCCGAACAACGACCGATAGATAGCAATGCGACCGCAGCTGGGCGCGCGCGCAATCGGCGTGTGGAGATCGTCCTGCGACGACTCCACGGAGCCGAAGGCGAACCCGAAGCGGAAAGCGGATCCGAACCCTAGGTCTTCACGAGATGTCAATGCTCAAGAATAAAAAGCTAATGCTTGCAGTGGCCCTGCCGATTCTCATACTGGGCATCGGTTACAAGATGACCAGGCCCGCGCCTGTCAACAAGGACAAGATCAAAGGAACCCTGTACGTGCTGCCAGCGCCTTTCCTGCTGAATCTCCAACAGGGTCGCTTCGCCAAGCTCACCGTTGGGCTCGAGCTCGCTCCCGGGCAGAGTGACGGCGCCTCAGCAACCGCCGCCGCATCCAGCGGCGAAGATGCCGTCGGCACGCTGCCAGAGGAACCGCTCGTGCGCGAAATCATCACCAACGCCGTAACCAACCAGAACGGCGAAACGCTCGTCACCGAAAAGGGCCGAAAGGCGATCAAGCACCAGATCCTGCAGACGATCAGCAGGGAGACCGACGTCAAAGTCGAAGCGATCCTGATCCCAGACCTGACCGTTCAATAGGAGCCACCCCCTTTGCCGGACACAATCGAGTACGAGCAGTTCGAGCAAGGAGCCACTCCCGGCGGCGACGGCGCCCTCGATGTCGATCTGAGCCGTCTCAGCGACATCCCCATGGAGTTGAGCGTCGAGATCGGGCGCACGCACATGACCGTCGGCGAGACGCTCGATCTGCGCGTCGGCTCAGTCGTCACGCTCGAGCGACTTGCCGGTGAGGCCGCCGACCTGCTCGTCAACGGCAGTGCCATCGCCCGCGGCGAGGTCGTCGTCATCGACGAGCAGTACGGTCTGCGCATCACCGAAATCCTCGACGGCCAGTCCGACTCGCAGTCTGCAGACGCGCTCACCGCTGACGGCGGCCAGGGCACAGATGGCGCCGCCGCCGGCGGAGCTGGCGCCGCTGTCGGTGCCGGAGGGGCTGCCGATGCGCCTGCACCCGGTGCGGCTGGCCCGGCGTTGGGCGATGACGGGCCGAGCGGCGACAGCGGCGATGGTGCTGCCGGCGCCGCAGCAGACGCGGGACCCGACCAGGAGGGCTAGATGGTTGACTACAGGAGTCTTTGGCGGACATGAGCGTGGGCCAGGAGCAAAGCGACGCCCCCGACCTCGAGAGCGCCAAGGGCCAGGATGGGGCGGACCATGCGGACTCGCTGGAGCATGCAAGTGTCGGCCCCGAAGGCATCCGCACGCTCGACTTCTCCCAGCCAACTAAGTTCACCACCGAGCTGCGCCGGCGCATCGTGCGTGCGCTCGACGTGTTTTGCGACACCCTCGGCAGCTGGCTCGAAACCGAGCTGAACGCCGAGATCGAACTCGTCCTCACCGACATCAGCCAACACACTTGGGCAGCTGCCAAGGCACAGCTTCCCGCCGACGCGATCGCAGTGGCCGTCGAGGCCGAATCGATCCAACGGCACATGCTCATGAGCGTCGAGCTGCCGCTCGTGCTGCAGTCGCTTGAATGTCTGCTCGGCGGCGAGGCGTCCCACGCACCCGAGCAGCGCCATCTGACGGAGATCGACTGGGTGCTCACCAGGGGCGTGCTCGACTCGATCGTGCGCCAGTTGTCCGCCGCCTGGTGTGAGTTCGGCGGTCCCGAGCTCGTCCGCGGCGACGTCGACATCGAGGGCGACGCCGGCGTCAACACGCCCATCGGCGAACCTACCTTGTCGGTCACGCTCGACGTCAAGATCGACGCGCTCACCTCCGCGATCTCGCTGCTGATTCCATGGGCCGCAATCGAGCCCGTCACCGAGCGCATCCGCGGCGGCGGCAATCAGCCCACCGGCTCTGATCCCCGCGGCGCTGTCGCCCTGCGTCGCGGCGTCGCCAGCGCCAGCGTGTTGCTACGAGCAGAGGTTGGCTCCGTGCAGATGCCCATCGAGCGGATGCTCGAACTCACCCCAGGCGCGCTCGTCACGCTCGAAGACAGCTCCGAGGACGGTGTGCTGCTGTTCGCCGAGGGCGTCTCCCTCGGTCGCGGGCGCCCTGGCCGCAGCGGCGTCAGGCGCGCGGTCAAGCTCACCGCCGCCGGCGAACCACCGATCCGCGCCGACATCTACGCCAAGCTCGGCCGTGCCGAGCTCGAACGCGCCCGCGCCCACATGCAGGAGCCCGATGAGGGCTCCGAGCACGGCGAGATCCTGCGCAGCATCTTCGTCCGCGTCTGGGCCGAGCTCGGCAGGACCCATCTACCGCTCGGTGAGGCCCTCACGCTCACGCAGGGCACGCTGGTCGAGCTCGACCAGACGGCCGAGGCGCCCGTCGAGCTATTTGCCAACGGCCTGTGTTTCGCCAACGGCGCTCTTGTGGTCACCGCCGAGGGTCAGTGGGCAGTGCAGCTCGCCACGCTGCTGCAGTAGCGCCCTCACGGGGCAGCTTCGCCGCCCCTCAAGACCACCGCCGCTGGGCCGATAACCCGGAGGACTCTTCCTCGGAGTCGTCCCTCGATGATCAAGTGCATATCGCTTTACCGTGCGGTCGCGACGGCGACCGCGGCGCTTGGCGCCTGCCTGCTCGCGTTCGTGAGTGATGCGTCTGCGTTCTCGCCCGCGCTGAAAACAGCGCCCGCTACGGGCGAAAATACGCCGCTGGACCTCAACCCCTCCAGCAGCAGCTCGCACGCCAGCGTGGCCAGCAACGGTGGCGCGAGCATCGTGCGCACGATCGTTGGCCTGGCGATCGTCATCGCCGTCATCTGGGGGCTGGCGTGGATCCTGCGCCAGGTCAAGGCCCACCGCGAGGGTGGTAGCGACTCCGCTCAGACCAGCGCCGGCCTCTCAAGCGTCGCCGCGCTCACGCTTGGCTCTGGGCGCTCCGTGCATCTCGTGCGCGCCGGCAATGACTACGTGCTGTTGGGCGCCACCGAGCACGGGGTCGCGCCGATCCACCGCTACACCGAGCAGGAGGCTCGCGATGCCGGTCTGCTCGGCGAGCAGCACGCGCTTCTCGCGGCGAGCCCAGTCGTCGGGCCACGCCCCAATCCGATGCAGATGTCATCGCCCTCGACAGCGCTAGTCGAGCGCTTGCGCGAAATGACGGTCAGGCGATGAACACCCTCAGCCTCATCGCCGCACTGCCGGCCGTCAACTCCAGCAACGCTGTTCAGATCCTGCTGCTCGTGGGCGGTCTCACGCTCGTACCAGCGATCCTCTTCACCGTCACCGGTTTCAGCCGCATCCTCATCGTCCTCGGCTTCATCCGTACCGCCGTCGGCACCACCACCGCGCCGCCCAACCAGGTGCTTGTGGGTATCGCGCTGTTCCTCACCATCTTCGTCATGGCCCCCACCGTCGGTGCCATCAAGAAGGACGCGTTCGAACCACTCGAGGCGAGCAAGATCTCCACCACCGTCGCGCTCGAGCGCGCCGAGCAGCCCCTACGCGAATTCATGTTCCGCCAAACGCGCGTGGAGGACATCTCGCTGTTCGTCAACCTCGCTCACGCCAAAGAGCCCCACAAGCGCGCCGAAGTGCCCACCGAGGTACTGATCCCCGCGTTCATCGTCTCCGAGCTGAAGACCGCCTTTCAGATCGGCTTCCTGATCTTCCTGCCGTTCCTGTTGATCGACCTGATCGTCTCCTCCGTGCTCATGAGCATGGGCATGATCATGCTGCCGCCCACGTTCATTTCGCTGCCTTTCAAGATCCTGTTGTTCGTGCTTGTCGACGGCTGGGACCTCGTCATCAAATCCCTCGTCCAGAGCTTCCACTAGAGCCCAGCCACGCTCCCCCAGCCACCGCCCGCCCACTCTCCCCTAGCCACCATGAACCAGGACACCGTCGTCAACCTCGCCACGCAGGCTATGAGCCTCGCGCTGAAGATCGCTGGGCCGCTGCTGCTCGTCGCGCTCGCCGTGGGTCTCTTGGTCAGCGTCTTTCAAGCCGTCACCCAGATCCAGGAGCAGAGCCTGTCGCTGATCCCCAAGATCGCCGCCGTGGCCGTCGTGATCGTCGTCCTTGGCCCATGGATGCTCGGCCAGCTCGTCTCCTACACCACCGCCCTATACACGTCCATCCCCACGATGGTCGGCTCGTGATCCAGCTGCTCACGAAACTCGAGGGCGGTGAGCTGGTGGGTTTCATCCTCGTGCTCGCGCGAGTCACGCCGCTGTTCATGCTCGCGCCGCTGTTCTCATCCCAGATCATCCCTGTGCACGTAAAGGGGCTGATCGCAGTGGGGATCTCCGTGGGGCTCGCGCCGATCGCGCTGCACGGCCAGCACATCCCCACCGACCCCGTCACGCTCGCTGGCCTCGTCGTCGAGGGGCTGCTCGTCGGCTTTGGCTTTGCTTTCACGCTGAGCCTGCTGGCCGCTGCCGTCGAATCGGCCGGCTCGGTGATCGACGTGCTCGCGGGCTTCTCCTACGGCAACCTGATCAACCCCATGAACGGCCAGGAAACAGCCGTGATCGCGCGCTTTTACTCGCTCGTGGGAACGCTCGTGTTCCTGCTGATCGGCGGCGACGCGTGGACGCTGCGCGGCCTCGATCGCACCTTCCAGCTCGTTCCCCTGACGGAGGGGCCGCGGCTGACCTCGCTGCTGGGCGGCGTCGAGCAGGTCTTCTCCACCGTGTTCGCCGGCGCGCTCGAGGTCGCCGCGCCGGTACTCGTAGCGCTTTTGATCACCGACGTCGCCTTCGGCATCGTCTCGCGGGTCGTTCCCCAACTGAACATCTTCGCCGTGGGCTTTCCCACGAAGGTGGCCGTCGCGCTGCTCGTCGTGGGTGCGTCGCTGCCGTTCACCGCCAACTGGATCTCCAACCAAATGTCAGTCAGCGTGGGCGATGCCCTTGGCGCGCTGCACGTCGCGTAGCTCATGGCCAACGACGACCGCACCGAGAAGGCAACACCCCGCCACCGCCAGCGCGCGCGTGAGAAAGGGCAGGTGGCGCGCAGCCCCGACCTCGGCGGATCGGTGGTCGTGGTCGCTGGCCTGTTCACCATCGGCCTCGTGGGCGCCAAAGTCGTCGCTGCCGGCGGGGCGACGTTCCACCAAGCGTTCGGTGATATCGCCCAGTCCCACAAAGCAACCAGTGCCGCTGGGCTCGATGATCTGCTGCACTCGGCGATCGCCACCGTCGGTGTTGCGATCGCACCCATCGCCGGCGCCTGCCTCGCGGCCGGCCTGATCGTGGGCGTTGCACAAGTCGGCTTCAGGCCCACGCCGCAGGCGCTCAAACCCGACTTCCGCCGCATTAACCCGGCGTCGGGTCTGAAGAACCTGCTGGGGCCAAACGCTGTCTTCGAGGCGATCAAGACGGTCGTCAAGGTCGCCGTTGTCGGTGCCGTCGCCGCACTCGCGCTGCTCCCGGGTCTCACTGGGCTTGCCTCGATCGTCGGCATCTCCGCTGGCGGGCTCGGCTCGCTGTCGTTCGGCAAGGCCCTTGGTGTTGCCGAGGACGCGTCCTTCGCCTACCTGCTGATCGGGCTGATCGACTACGCCTGGAAGCGCCGTCGCCACGAGCAGCAGCTGATGATGACCAAGCAGCAGGTCAGGGACGAGACCCGCCAGTACGGCGTCTCCGCTGAGGTCAAGGCGGCGCTGCGCCGCCGCCAGGCGCAGCTTGCACGCGCGCGCATGATGGCCGCCGTGGCCACGGCCGACGTGGTCGTCGCCAACCCCACCCACTTCGCCGTGGCGCTCGTCTATGACGGCACCCGCACCGCTCCCGAGGTGGTCGCCAAGGGCCAGGATCTCGTTGCCCTGCAGATCAAGCGCGTGGCCGAAGAAAACGATGTGCCCGTAGTCAGCGACCCGCCGCTCGCCCGCGCGCTGCACGCGTCGGTCGAGATCGGCCAGATCATTCCTCAGGAGCTCTACGCCGCCGTCGCCAGCGTGCTCGCCTTCGTCTATCGCTTGGCCGGCCGTAGGAGGCTCGCGTCGTGAACAGCCCTGGCCTGCGCAGGCTGCTGAGCCACACCGACATGCTCGCGGCGGTCGCCGTGGTGCTCGTCGTGACGATGCTCGTCGTGCCGCTCCCTTCGGAGCTGCTCAGCTTGATGATCACGCTCAACATCGCCGGTGCGCTCACGATCGTGGTCGCAACCATGTATCTCAGCAAGGCGCTCGACTTCGCCTCATTCCCGAGCTTGCTGCTGCTCACCACGATGTTCCGCCTGGCAATCAACGTGTCGGTCACGCGGCTGGTCCTCACCACCGGCGACGCCGGCAGCGTGGTCAAGTCGTTCGGCGAATTCGTCGTCGGCGGCAACGTGGTCGTCGGCCTGGTGATCTTCCTGATCCTCGTCGTGATCCAGTTCATCGTCGTCACCAACGGTGCCGGACGCGTCGCCGAGGTGGGCGCGCGCTTCACGCTCGACGCCATGCCCGGCAAGCAGATGGCGATCGACGCCGACCTCAACGCCGGCCTGATCACCGACGACCAGGCGCGTGCGCGCCGCTCGGAGATCGCCCAGGAGGCTGACTTCTACGGCGCCATGGACGGCGCCTCCAAGTTCGTCAAAGGCGACGCGATGGCGGCCGTGATCATCACCGCAATCAACCTCGTCGGCGGGATCATCGTCGGCATGCTCCAGCGCCACCTCGGCTTCAGCGAAGCCACCCACCAGTACTCGCTGCTGACCGTCGGTGACGGCCTCTCAGCACAGATCCCCGCGCTGCTCATCTCCGTTGCCACCGGCATCATCGTCACCCGCGCCGCCTCCAATCGCGACCTCGGCTCGGACATCGCCAACCAGATCCTCGGGCAGCGCAAGGCGCCGCTCGTGGCCGCCTGCGCGATCGGCCTGTTCGCGCTGATCCCCGGGCTGCCGAAGCTGCCGTTCCTCTTGATTGCGGCAATCTTCGGTGCGATCGCTTGGGCCGTACGCAACGGTATGCCCGGCTCGCGCGACGCCGAGGATGCCGTCACCGCCGCAGCTGCGCAGGCGTCGCTACCCAAAGCCGGCGAGGAGCCGATGGCAGAGGTGGGCGTCGACGCGCTCGAGCTCGCCATCGGCTTTGGCCTCGTGCCGCTCGTCGACGGCGGTGGCGGGGGCACCGCCAGCAGCACACTCTTGCGGCGCGTGAGCATGATCCGCCGCCAGATCGCTGCCGACCTCGGCCTCGTGATCCCGCCCGTGCGCATCCACGACGAGCTGGGGATGGAGTCGCACGAGTATGTCGTCAAGGTGCGCGGCTCAGAGGTCACGCGCGGGCGGATCATGCCCGGGCATCTGCTCGCGATGGACCCCGGCGACGCAATGGGCAAACTCCAGGGCATCCCCACGCGCGAGCCCGCCTTCGGCTTGGAGGCTGTCTGGATCCAGGAGTCCGCGCGCGGCGAGGCCGAGTCGCTCGGCTACACCGTCGTCGACGCCGAGTCGGTGATCGTCACGCACTTGACCGAGACGATCCGCGACCACGCCTCCGAGGTACTCACTCGCCAGGATGTCCGCGCGCTGCTCGACAAGCTCAAGGAGACCAACGCCGCTGTCGTTGAAGAGGTTGTACCCGATGCACTGTCCGTTGGCGAGATCCAGCGCGTACTGCAGTCGCTGCTCGCGGAGGGTGTGCCGATCCGCGATCTCGGCACGATCGTGGAGGCGATTGGGGACAAGGCGCGAACAACACGTGACACAAGCCTCCTATCGGAGTACGCTCGCCAGGCACTGGGTCGGGCGATCACGGCTCCCCACCTGGACGAGCGGTTGCGACTGCAAGCCATCACCCTGGATCCCGCCATTGAGCAGGAGGTCTCCACCTCGATCACCCAGACCACCGACGGGGAGTACCTCGCCATGGATCCTCCGCGCGCACAAGCGATCGTTACCGCGCTGCGCAAGCAGGTCGAGCACGCCACCGCGCGTGGTGCCCACGGTGGCAAGGGACCAGTTCTTCTCTGCTCGGCGCGTATCCGCAGGCACCTGCGGCGTTTGATTGCCCAGGCGCAGCCGCATCTCGCGGTCTGCTCATACAACGAGATCGCCCCCGGCATTGATGTCGAAACGATTGGCGTTATACACGCATGAGTACCCCCGGCGAGATTTTGGAAGCGCTCGGCCGCGAGGCCCGTTCGCGGCTGGGCAACGGCCGCGACACGACTACCCGCGTCTATCGCGGCCGCTCTGTCGAGGAACTGGTACCGCAGATTCAGCGCGATCTCGGTCCCGACGCGATCATCCTGCGCCGCCGCGAGGGGCTGACCGGGGGAGTGCTCGGCTTCTTCCAGCGCGCGTTCGTAGAGATCGAGGCGATGCCGGGCGGGCCCGGCGTCGATCTCTACGACGAACAGCTCGGCGAAACGCCGCCTGCTGCACCCGAATACACACAAGAGCCGCCGCCGCAGGCCCCGCAGCCGCCGCCCGTGCAAGCGCCACCTGTTGCTCAGCCCGTGGCGGAATCGCAGCCGGCGGCGCCGCCTGCCGCGGCGCCGCCCGTCCCGCCGAGCCTGCCGCAGCGCCCCACGTTCGAGTACCGCTCCGCGGCGATGCGCCCGCAAACGCTCGTGCCGCCGGCGTTTGTGCCGCCACCACGACCCACGACCCCGGCATCCGCTGCTGGTTCGTCCCCGACCGTGGCCGAGCCGCTGCCGACTCCTTTCTATACGCGCCAGGCGATGCCGGCGCCCGCTGCCGCTGCCGGTAGCGCGTACGTGACCGCCCACCTGGCTGCACTGGCGCGCGCGGAACGCGCAAAGGGCCCACCGCGTGGGCCGATCCCCGAGCGCCGCGAGGATACATCCGCCTGGGCGAGCGACTTCCAGGAGCTGATTCCACGCGAGCAGACCGAGATGTTCCCGCGTCCGGCCGCATCCGTGCTCGCGCCACAGCAGGCTGCGAGCGAGCGGCGTGTGGTTGCCCCCGGCTCGCAGGGGCGCGCGCGCGCCGGCGTCGCCAAGAGCCTGCAGCGCTGCGGCATCGGCGAGGAGCTCGCGTACGAGCTGATCGACGCGGCCGGCGCGCACGCGCTCGCGCTAACCCCCAGGGCAGGTCTCGTGCAGGCGGTGCGCGCGACGCTCGCCCAGCGGATACCGGTCGCGCCGCCGCTGGCCACCAAGGGTGCGGCAATCGTCGTGATCGGGGCGGGCGGCGCCGGCAAGACGACTTTCTGCACGACGTTGCTGGGCGCCTATCGCCGCAGCAGCACGCTGCCTGCGAGCTACGCCACGATTGCCCGCGACGGCGAGCGCGGCGAGCTACAGCTGCTGCTCGCCCCCCACATCGTCAAGCCCACCCCCGCTGATGCTCCCAATTCGCTACGGGCGCTGCGCCGCGCGCGCAGCGAT
>Ga0210383_10001354_pt1 | contig 22447 bp, 25 predicted proteins | sample IncBWC14OmetaG_FD_160072 | JGI IMG/M metagenome (GOLD analysis project Ga0210383, IMG submission 160072) | Forest soil microbial communities from Barre Woods Harvard Forest LTER site, Petersham, Massachusetts, United States - Inc-BW-C-14-O ... | reverse complement strand
AATCACCGACGACGCCATCGACACGCTGATGCGCTATTCCTGGCCGGGCAACGTTCGCGAATTGCGCAACGTGATCGAGCGCATCGTGATCATGAATCCAACGACCATCCGATTCGAGCGCAAGCACCTGCCGCCTCTGGTTCATCGCGATGGCACGCGCCGCGCCGCCGGGAGCGAGTTCTCTACCCTGCACCAGGCCCGCGCTGCCTACGAACGCGACTACATCCTGAAAAAACTGGACGAGAATCATGGCAACGTGACTCGCACCGCGGAAGTGCTAGGATTGGAACGCAGCCACCTGTACCGCAAGATGAAAACGCTGGGAATCGCCGCCAAGGAATAATCTGCTACCGCTTGATCATATGGATCTCGGTGCCGTTCTTTAGGAACTTCACTTGGTCCATAAGCTGAGTGATCAGATAAACGCCGCGACCGTGACCGGAAAAGAGATTTTCGCCGACCACCGGGCTTGGGATTCGAGCAGGGTCGAAACCGTCTCCGGGATCGCGGACCACAATCAGCAGGCTCCGGTTTTCGTCACAAGCCACATCGCATTCGACGATCTTCGTCGCATCTGACTTTGCTCCGTGCACCACGGCATTGGCGAGTGCCTCGGAGAGCGCCAACTCGATCGCCGATTCCTTGCCGTTGGCGCAATCTTTTTCGCGGAGCGACTCCATGATTCGCTGCACGACGGAATCCACCGCCGCTTTGTCAGCAGCCAGCGTCACCTGGAGTTTGAAAAGTAACCTGTCAGCCAGGAAATCGAACGTTGGTTCGGAGTTGGTGGGCATCAATGAAGATCGTTCTGGTGCTTCGGTGCAGCTTTTACATCTGCGATTCTACAGGCGAAATGCGACTCCGGCAATGTGAAAAGCACTGCCAGCGACCCTTGTTCCGGCCATTTTCCTAGGTTTTCGAGGCATGAGTCAGTAATTCCAATTGCCGGCGCCAGTCCAATTCCTCGATAAACTGGTGCGATTCGCGCCAGTCCGGGCTTACTTTCACGAAAAGCTCGAGAAAGACACGGGTTCCGACCATTTTCTCGATCTGCAGGCGGGCTGCCGTGCCTATCTTCTTCAACATCTGCGCCTGCTTGCCAATCAGGATGCGCTTCTGCCCCTCCCGCTCACAATAGATCGCCGCGGCAATTCGGGTGAGTTTCGCACCTTCCTCAAACTGTTCAACCAGAACGGTGGTCGCGTAAGGAACTTCCTCGCTGGTCTCAATCAAAACCTGTTCGCGGATGATTTCGGCCACCATAAACCGCGTGGGTTGATCGGTTACTTGATCCTCAGGAAAATAATGTGGGCCTTCTGGCAGCGCACCAATCACCTTTTCCAGCAAGATTTCTAAGCCTTCGGGCTTGCGGGCCGACAGTGGAATGATTTCCTTGAAGGCATGCAGTTTCTGGTATCCATCGATGATGGGCAAAAGCTTGTCTTTTTGATTTCGCAACAAATCGATCTTGTTCAATAGCAGGAAAACCGGGGTCTTGGATTTCTTTGCCATTTCGAGCACAGATTCATCGGCCTGGCCGAACTTGCGGGTAACATCGACAATCAGCAGAAGCAGGTCGCAGCCCTCCAGCGCCTCGCGCACCTCCGACATCATCTTGCGTCCCAGAGAGCTATCCGGCTTGTGCACGCCCGGCGTATCGATGAGCACGATTTGGCCGCCCGCCCTTTTCTTTTGCTTCGGAATCTGGACGATGCCCAGAATGCGGTTGCGCGTGGTTTGTGGCTTAGGGCTGACGATGGCCAAGCGCTGACCCACGAGCGCATTCAGCAGTGTGGATTTGCCGGCGTTGGGGCGGCCGAGAATGGAAACGAATCCGGAGTGAAAGGCCATAAGGATTGAGGAATCGGGTTATTGGGTAATTTGGGAATTTGAAGTCGCTCCAATTACTCAGTTTAAGAATTACCCGATTGCAATGACTATATCAGGCGCATTTGCTTTGGCTGAACCACCGAAATCCGGACGCGCTCCACACGCCGCTCGGTGGACTCCAGCACTTCGAAGCGCAAGCCGTCCTCTTCGATCACCTCGCCCTTTTGCGGAATGCGCCCGGCCAGCTCGCTCACCAGTCCAGCGACCGTAGCCGATTCTTTGCCTTCGGGACGCGTTCCCAGCAGCTCGTCCAGTCGATCGACATCCATGTTTCCGGGAACGATGTAAGAATGATCGCTTTCGCGCACAACCTCGGCTTTCTCGTGCTCGTCGTCTATTTCGCCGACAATTTCTTCGACCAGATCCTCGATCGTGACCAGTCCTGCGACTCCGCCATATTCGTCCACCACGATCGCCATGCGGATATTGTTTTTCCTCATTTCGCGCAAAAGCTCGCTGCCAAGCTTGCTTTCGGGGACAAAGTACACATCTTTGCGCATCAATGTATCCACGGTACGGGTGTGGGCTTCCGTGTCCGGGACTTGCAGAACATCTTGCGCATGGACAATTCCTTGGATGTTGTGAATGGTTCCTTCAAAAACCGGAACCCGGGAAAACGGCTTGGTGCGCAACAGCTCAATGAACTGCTCTACGGTGGTGTTCGTAGACACGGCGATAATCTCCGGCCGCGGCTTCATGGCTTCACGCACGGTTTTCTCGCCGAACTCGACGACCGACTGGATCATGTCGCGGTTGCTTTCATCGAGGATACCTTCTTCCTGACCCGCTTCGATCAGCGCGTCCACCGCCTCTGCCTGGGTTTCCGGCTGCTCATCCGAATGCTCCTTGGTCAGAGCTGCCACCGATTGCAGGAAGCCCAGCACCAGCGTCACAGGCAATACCGCATAGATGAGAATTCGCAGAAATAACGCCCAGCGAATCAGCCATTGCCCTCTGGTGCGAGAGAAAAAAACGAATGGCAGAAACTGGTTGCAAATAATTACGATCAGGACGAGTGTCAGGGTCGCTTGCAGAATTTCGTAGATGCTCCAGGCCCGATCGCGAAAAACGGTGAAGCCCACTAACATCGCAATTGCGGCGACGGTCATTTGTGTAAGCACCGCCATCGACAGCGCCGCGCGCCCACGGCTCACTTGCAACCTTGGCTCAACGTTGTGCTCGAAGGCGTCGATATTGTCCTGAAACTCGCGGGAAAGAAACTTGCCGATCTCCGTGTAGAGGCGATCGACGTAGGAAACCAGAGTGAGCAACCCGAGCAGCATCAGAAACACGATGGCAATAACGAAGTTCATCTCGCTGCTCTTGTGGCGCGGGAACGTGAACGCAAACGCTCAGAACTTCCTACCCGCGCACCGTTAGAGCCGGCCTTGGGCTTCGAAGTCTTCCCGCCTCGTCCTCTTCTCTCGATCAATCCCGCTGGTAAGCCGAGCGCCTTTCGCAAACGTGTTTCCTTGCGCTCCATTTCCCCGTCATCGAGTTCGTGATCGTATCCTGCTAGATGAAGCACTGCATGCAAGGCAAGAATTCTGATCTCCTCAGCTGCCGTGTGCCCAAGTCGCCGAGCGTTCACGGCTGCGATCTCGGCCGAAATGGCCACGTCCCCGGCGAAGCCACGCATCAGCCCGGGCATCGCGGGAAACGATAGCACATCTGTCGGCTTGTTCTTTCCGCGGAATCGACGATTCAACCCTTGTAATTCCGGGTTACTGGTCACCAAAACGCTGACCGCCCCGCGCAGTCCGGCCGCCTTGCGCGCGCGCGTCACGAATTTCGCCAGGGCCGCTTCCGTCAGGCCAGCTACTCGTTCTTGAATGATGACCAAGCCTTCTCCAAATAAACAGGAGGGCCAAAACTACGGCCCTCCCAGCCAATCGTGCTCGTCTTATTCCTGCGCGTCTGCTTCCTCAGGCGCGGCAATACTGTTAGCCAATGGCGCGATCTCCGACCCGTTCGTCTTGCCGTTCGCACTCCTCGGCTCAAGCAGAGACAATTGCTGTTCCGCGAGCTTAGTCTTGTGCTCATCGTAGGCCCGAATAATCCGCTGGACCAAATGATGCCGAACAACATCGCTTTCATCGAAGTTCACGAAGGTCAATCCCTCGACGCGCTTCAGGATATCGACGGCTTCAAGCAATCCGCTGCGTCGGGCATTAGGCAAATCAATCTGGGTAACGTCGCCGGTGATCACCGCTTTGGAGTTAAATCCCAGACGGGTAACGAACATCTTCATCTGTTCCGAGGTCGTGTTCTGAGCTTCATCCAGAATCACGAACGAATCGTTTAGCGTGCGTCCGCGCATAAAGGCGATCGGAGCAATCTCGATGACATTCTTCTCCAGGTAGCGATCGACCTTTTCGGGATCAAGCATGTCGTAAAGCGCATCGTAAAGCGGGCGCAGATACGGATCGATCTTGTCCTGCAATGTACCCGGAAGAAATCCCAACCGCTCGCCCGCTTCGACCGCCGGACGCGCCAGGATGATGCGGTTCACTCTTTTCGCCAACAACGCCGAGATCGCCATTGCTACAGCCAGGTAGGTTTTTCCCGTACCGGCAGGACCGATACCGAATACCATGTCGTGGTTCTCGATGGCTTCCACATACCGTTTTTGGTTCAAGCTCTTGGGCTGCACCGTACGGCGTCCGAAAGAACGCTGCCGTCCAGCTTCGGCCAAACCGCGGAGCGTAGCTTTCGGGTCGGCAATCAGAACCCGCAACATGCTGTTCAGGTCACCGTTGTTGAAGGCGTGTCCGGAGCGCTGGAGATGGTTGTAATCGGCAAAGACTTGCTCGGCCCGAGCTACATCGCGGGCTGCGCCTTCCAGTTCGATGGAGTCAGAACGAAGGTCAATATTGATGTTCAGACCGTCTTCCAACACATGCAGGTTTTCGTCCCTGGTACCGAACAGGGTTTCAATGTGCGGAGTCGTCTCAATGCTCTTCTTCATGCAGTCTTGGCGTAACCCTCCGTCCCTTGGACGCGATTCGTTTTCCGCGTGCTGGTGCTCAGATGCTATCGCCGCCACACACGCACACCTTTAGCGGCCTGAGTGACAGCAAAATTCTTCTCTCTGCAGGTGGAACCAACCGGAATGCTCGCTTCGGGGTGCAAGCAACTACCATTGAGCTAAGGGTACGCCGTGAGTCGGACGGGAGTCAATGGTGAGGGAACTACAAGGTGAAATCCTTGACTTAGGCGCCTTCACCCTTCGCATCGGCGACGGAAGCCGGAACCGCACGCGCCCGTGCCCAATCCCTGAGTTGCTGAATCTCCTCCGCTCTGGTGGTCGAAAGGGGCACTGTCCCAGCCAACGCATCAGTCAGGGAGGATGTTTTAAGGGGCTGCTTGCTTGAGAACACGCCGTATAGGGCCGCCTGCACCGCGGCTTGTATTTCGGCTCCCGAGTATCCCCGAGCTGCAGCCGCGACCTGATCCAGATCGAACTCCTCTGGATGCCGATTCCGCGCCGCCAACTCAAGCGCAAATATTTGCTTTCGCTCCCCCTGGTTTGGCAAATCGACGAAGAATAATTCGTCGAACCTTCCCTTGCGAATCAGTTCGGGAGGAAGCGCCGAAACGTTGTTGCATGTGGCGGCGACGAACACCGGAGATTTGCGCTCCTGCATCCAGGAAAGAAACGCGCCCAAGAGACGCGAAGAAACACCTGCATCTGCTGAGGACGAATCAGTCCCGCTTCCAGCAAAAACCTTCTCCAACTCGTCGATCCACAGCACGCAGGGCGATAGCTCTTCGGCAACCTGAAATACTTTCTGAATTCGCTTCTCGGTTTCACCAATATATTTGTCGAAGATTGCAGCAGTGTCGAACTTGACGAGAGGCAGCTTCCATTCTCCGGCAATCGCCTGTGCGCACATGCTTTTCCCGCAGCCCTGCACGCCCAGAATCACTATGCCCCGGGGTGGTTCCAGACCGAATGCCCGTGCCTGCTCTCCCCAGCTTCCACGCCGTTGCTCAAGCCACCGTTTTAGATTTTCGAGCCCTCCGACGTTGGCCAGGGTGTCGGACACCTCGACGAAATCCAGCATCTCCGAACGCCGCAGCATCTCCTTCTTGGCCTGCAATACATCGGTGACAATCTCGGCGGTCAATCCATACCTGGTCACAATCGCCTGAGATACAGCCCGCTCCGCCTGCTCTTCAGTCAGTCCGCGCAGATTATCCGCCATGACGTCCAATCCGTTAGCGTCCAACGAGCGGCGCAATGTTCGCGTCTTTCCCACCCGGACGATCATTTCGTCGATGATCTGGCGCAGCCGCTGCTTGTCAGGCAGGGGCAATTCCACATACTCCACTAGGCTGGCCAACTCTGGTGGCATCTTGATCGATGGAGCGATGATTATCACGGTACGGCGATTCTTGGAGAATTTCTGGCCGACGTCGCGGAGACGTCGCACTACTACCGGGTCTTCCATGTGGCGATGGAAATCTTTAAGAATGAATGCCGCTTCGACAGAGATACCCTCCAGGACTCCAAGCACCTGAGCAGGTTCACGAGTGTTATAAATCGCCTGCGCAGCAAGATCTGTGGCATCGTGGCCAGTCCCACTTGCGGGGAGCCCGGCGTTCACCATGGGTTCGTTGCCGTCATTTCCACAACGAGCCAACCCGCTGGCTATGCTCCATTCGAACGTGGCGAGGTTCAGAGACGAGCAAGCAACCCGCACCAACCGCACGGCGCGTATCTCTTCCACGGTTTCCATCACCACGATTGGAGCGGAGGAGTCGATTAACACCTTTAGACTAGCGAGCGCATCCATGAATGGTTTGACCAGTCGCAAGTGACTGCCGTAGAATAGTTTATCCGGCGGTGCCGGAAAGTCTTCAGCTAACAGAAACTCAATAGAAACGAAGGTAACGAGATTAAATGGCAAATCATTTTTCGGCGCTGAAGCGCGCCCGTCAGACTGAGAAACGCACGGCCCGCAACCGCGCCAATACTTCCCGCCTGCGCAGCAGCCTGCGCGACTTGCGGGAATCGCTCGCCAAGGGCGACAAGCAGGGAGCCGACCAGGTTTTCCGCGAGACTGTGTCCGCTCTCGATAAGGCCGTCCAGAAGGGTGTACTTCACGAGAACACCGCGTCGCGCTACAAGTCCCGTTTGAATGTGCGTTTGAACGCGGTAGGCAAGAAGTAGCCGCGTTCAGGGCGAAATCTCGAAGTACTCTTTTAGCGCTTTCCGCCGCCCATCTTCCGATGCGAGCAACTGTTCTTCCCTGATCCCATTGCACGTGAAGATCAGCCTGCGATCGGACACGGTAATTCTTCCGTCCAGCGTTGCCTTAGAGCACACGGTCTTCCGTGTAAACGGCGACTCGGGAGACGTCTGATGGTATTCGCACATGGGCGCAAAATCGCTGAGGCTTCGCGGCGTCAGATTGAAGGAATACTGCCTTTTCCAAATCCCGCCACGTTCCGCTCTTTCCATGCGCATTGCGTTCCCGGAATCTACTACTCGATAAGAACGACCATCATGCGTGCCTCCGGTTCGCGACCACAAACCGATCGGGTCAAGAAAAGAGTCACCGAAACCCACATCGGCGAGCCAGGAACGCTCCAGATCAATTCTTAAAGCAAGGTGATCAAACTCCGGGCCATCGCCTCCGTTTTCGCGCGGCACGCGAGCCGAAAGTAAAGTCACTTGGAACCCGATTGCCCTGAGAAGGGCGGCAAACGCTCCGTTCAGTTCGTAGCAAAAGCCACCACGGCGCAGCTCCACGATTTTGTGGATGAAGGCATCTTCGTCGCACACGATCTTTCGTCCGAGAGTAACGTCAAGGTTCTCAAAGGGAACACTGAGGAGATGAGCACGGTGCAGATTGCGCAGCACGTCGGCCGTGGGAGCAAGCGGTCCGGCATACGCGATGCGATCGAGATAAGCGGGAACGTTCAGCATTGCGGCTGCCGAGCTTCGCTCGGCGAGACAGCCAGGGGGCTGTCTTCCCATAAGCACTACACTGGTAATTCTTCCTGCATCCAACCGGCGTCTGGCTTCGGTTCGGCGGTCAGATCCATCACCAGCTTCTCCAGCACGATTCGTTTGCTTGGAGGGTTCGACCGCAATGCAAGATCAGTCTTGGCCACCAACCGGATGGCGCGCGTCAACTCTCGCTTCGACTTGTACCGCCGGGCCTGTTTGATAATGTCATCGGCGGCAAACGGAGGCACGCGAAAGCCCTGCCACAGCGCTGCCCAGAGCATCCGCTGGTCGCGAACATTACGTTCGAGAATCACCAGCATCTGGCGAAAAGTCTTGGCCAGCATGAAGAGATGTCCGATAGCCGCTTCGTCGCCTTCTCCCGTGGTCAGAATCGAATCGAGCATCTCCATCGCCCGTACCCGATCTTTCGCCGAGATTGCATCGGTCAGCTCATACAACGATCTTTGTTTCGCAGCCAAAACCATGGTCTCGACATCGCCTAGCGTGATGCGTTTCTTTTCGCCCACGTAGAGAATCAGTTTCTCCAGTTCATTCGAAACCATCATCATGTCACCGCCGAGAGCGTCGACTAGTTCACGCGCTGCATCAGCATCGATCTTGACTTCGCGGGTGGCGCCGTATTCGCCAATCCAGCGCACTGCCTCACTTTCTTCCACCCGCGCCAGTTCGACGATGGCGCAATAATGTCCTAAAGTTTCGCGAATGCGCTCGTAACGTTCTTTGTCAGTAAGGTCCATGCGCCGCGGATCTGCGGGGATGCTGATGTGGTCGGCAACAAAGATCAATACCGCGTCGGGATTGGGATCTTTGCAGTACTGCTCGATCGCCGCCAGCTTCTCTTCGTTCGACCCGCGACCGAACAGGCTCTTTACGCCGCGGACAAAGAAAACCTGAAACGGCGCCATCAACGAAGGAGTGCGCGCACGGTCGAGAATTTCCACCAGATCGGTTTCCGACAGATCGAACTCGAAAAGGCTGAAATCGCGCAAATCAGGCGTAACGAGATGCTCCAGAATCGCTTCGCGGCAACGTTCTCGAAAGAATACCTCCGCTCCCACGAACACGTAGGCTGGACGCAGCTTTCGGGCTTGCACCTCCGATACAAATCGATCGGCCTGAGCGAAGCCACGCATCAAAAGCCCTCCAGAATATTCGACACCAGGCCTTGGGCAAAGTCGCGCGACAGGCGCTGAAAAGCCGGCGTATCTTCTTCGAAAAAACTGTTCAGGTCGCGTGGAACTTCGTACTGCTCGCGAAACAGATACGAAGGATTCTGGTACAGCACCTTGCCGTCCTTGTCGGCAAAAGACACTTTCATCGAGACCACAACCAGCACGCTCGCGGCACGTCCAGTTTGCGAGTCATAGGTGAGCGGCGTGGTGTAAGTAGCAAGCACAGTGCCATGCAGAACCGCATCTGCATCGTCGTTCACCTGATTGATGACGTGGTAGTGGGTTCGCGTGATGAACTCCTTGACCACGGCCGCGGTCAGCATCTGTTCGATCTTGAAGGTCTGAGTCTGATTCACGAACGCCGGAATGGCAATGGTCCGGACGTTGTCAGGAATGGTTACCGTGTGGCCGGCGGTGTGGTATCCGCATCCCGCGCCGAGGATGCTGAGAAGGATGGCCCACGCTATACCACGGCTCATTGAATCTTGCCTCGAGGCCGGGTCGCGGCCATACTCTCCGCGCACTCGACCGCCGTTGCCGCGGCGATACGCAAATTATCTGAGGCCGCCCACAGCCACAATCCGTTCGGGTGACTGCCGTCCGGGGCGAACGACACCTGAACATCAAGCTGCCCCGCAGCATTCACATTCGTCGGTGAGTCTTCGGCTCCATGAGTAAGCTTCACATGCTCGCCCGCCAAGGCTTGCGATATAGTTTCGAGGTCCGCCACCTGCGCGAGTTCCAGATGAACCGCAAAAGCGTGTCCGTGGAAGATGGGCGCTTGCACCAGCAGCAACGATGGCAACAGAGCTGCTTCACCTGCAATTTTCTGGTAATGCTTGAGCACCCGCTCTTCCACCGTTGCCAGCGCAGGATTCGAATGTTCGCCGTAACGGGCGACCATGTTAAAAGCAACTTGCGCGTCAAAAATGTTCTTCGGCAACGGCTGGAACGAGAGCAGGTTCACAGTCTGCTCGTGCAGCTCGTCCATACCCTTCTGGCCGTGTTCGGAAGCCGGTTCAAACACCGTGGCCACTGCCCGCTTCACCGCTCCGGCCTTCTGCACACGCAATAGCAACAGAGCAAGCACAACAGCCGCAGGGTGAGCTACCACTGCCGGGCCGGGTTGCAACTCAGGAACCATCGTTTGTCCCAGTTGCCGCTCGATCCACGGCGAACGGACTGCCGCGCCGAGTTCGTTTTCCAGTGCGGACGAAAGATCGATGATTGCGCTGCCCGCGTCCCGTGCCGTCTTCCAATTCTTGTGCGTAGACTCCGGATCAGAAGCAAAGAAAGTAAAATCTATATTCTGGAACTGTTCGGTGCGGACATTCTGAATAAATGTGACTTGGTCGCCCACGGCTTCCAATTTCCCCAGCGCTTCCTCGTCATCCAAAAGCTTGATGTCAAGCGAAGGAAAATTGCGGTCGTTGAGCACATCCGCAACCTCCTTGCCTTTGAGCGAGCCCGCGCCGACGATGGCGAGCCTGTAGAAATTCCCTACACGCGGAGGTTCAGGGTGGACCACTGGAACCGACTTGAAGTTCGAGCTCATGAAGTCTGCGACGCCTCTTTATACTGCGGAGGAGGCGGGTTACGCTTTCTCCGGAAAATCCATTGCAAGCGCCAGAACACACCTGAAAACATGTATGTCAGTGCGATCACGAACAACACCCACTGCGAGAAAACCCAGATCGCGGCGAACAGCAGTCCCAACACGATCACCAACTGGAACGGCTGCCTTGAGCGGAAATCAATGTCCTTAAAACTGTAAAAGCGCCACGTGCTCACCATCAGATATCCCGCCGCCACCACGATCAGCATCCAGGTAATGCAACTCCACAACGAAGAAATCGGATCGCCCTCGGAGAAGTGAACCACAGCAGCCACCACTCCAGCTGCCGCAGGAATCGGCATTCCAACGAAGTATTTCTTCCCCGGACGTCCCGGATTCGAGGGCTGAGGATTGGCCGCAATGTTGAAGCGCGCCAGGCGGCTGGCTCCCGCCATCAAAAACAAAAAGCTCGCGACGGCTCCAAGTTGAATCATCTTGCCGGTTAATTCTGTCGACGACAGAAAGACTGGCAGCTGCCGAAATCCCCACATCCATGCCAATAGCGCGGGAGCAACCCCGAACGTGATGACGTCGGCCAACGAATCCAACTCCCGGCCAAAATCGCTGCTGGTATGAGTAATGCGGGCAATGCGTCCATCCAGGCCATCGAACAACACGGCGAAACCAATTGCCTTGGCGGCAAAATCAAAGTGCCAGGGCTCTGCGACCGTGGCATGCGTGACCTGCAGGATGGCGTAGTATCCCAGCGCAATATTGGCGGCGGTGAAAAGCGAAGGCAAAATGTACATGCCTTTACGCAGGCGTCCCGAGGGTCGATCGTCTCTTCGCCGCTTTTGAATCGACGCAAATTCTGGATCCATCACCGTGCTCCTTGCCGAGTCTCGCCGGAGCGGCCCGCGACCAGTGGCTGTTGTGTTCTCAGATGGGCTAGGACGCTTGATCCGCCCTTCACGCGATCACCAACCTTGACTTCGATGGACGCCGATCCGTCCAGCAAAACGTCTACGCGCGAGCCGAACTTGATCAACCCGACGCGCTCTCCGCGTTCTACGCGATCGCCGTTCTTTTTATTGAACACGATTCTACGCGCCAGAAGACCCGCAATCTGCTTGAAGACCACGATTTGGCCATCGCCTTCGACCGTGACGACATTCTGCTCATTTTGCTCCGCCGAAGCTGCATTCATCGCGTTGACGAACTTTCCCTTCTGATATCGAACTTCACGAATGATGCCATCGATCGGAGAACGGTTCACATGCACATCAAACACGTTCAGAAAAATGCTGATCCGGATCCGCGATTCACCATTCGAGTTAACGGGCGAAACATCCGTGACCTTGCCGTCCGCAGGCGAGACCAGTGCGCCCGCCTCGTTTGGTATCGTTCGCTCAGGATCGCGAAAGAACCAGAGAAAGAATGCGGCCAGCAACACAGGCGGCACAGCCCAGGGCGGGCTAGCCAGCCAACCGATCAGCACCGCGGCGGCGAGAAGCGGAAGCGCGTAATAGTAAGCGTCGCGAACCATGTGGGAGATCAACAGAATTATAGAGCAGGCGTGGCGTACCGCTCCGTGTTTCGTGTTAAATGCAAATAAAAAAGGCGCTTACAAGCGCCTCGGGTGGAGACAGATAATCCCTTCTGCGGCTGCGCCGCATAAAGTTGGAGCTGGATTACGCGACTTGATTTTGCGGTTGTTGCCGGAACTGACGCTCTATGCTTTCCATCTGATCTTTCAGACGGAGCTTCAGTTTCTTTAGTCGCACTTCTTCCAATTTTTCGTCGTCGGTGAGATAGCGTTTCTCGGTGAGTGAATCAAGACGTTTTTCGTAGAGCGTGTGCTCCATCGCCAACTTGCGGAATTCATCGTGGCTGGCGAAGAGCTGGTCCCTAGAAGTTAGCATCCAGCAGACCTCCTAACCGGGTTTTCAGAGTTAAAACTTACCACAGGGCATAGCCCGCTTCAACGTGAAATCTCAATGGCGCATTTCCTTAATTCTCATTAACTTCCGAGCAGATGCACCGGTTCTGATGCAATCTTAAAGAAGGTCAAGACGGTAAATAATCGCATCTTCGTCCGGCTCGCGATAGTAATGTTTGCGCTGGGCGCTCTCCACAAAAGCCCACTTCTCATAAAGCATCCGCGCCGCAACATTCGATTCGCGAACTTCAAGGAATACCGCTTCCGCGCCCAGCCCACGAGCCAAATCCAGGAACTCGCAAAGCAATCGTGTCCCCAAACCACGGCGCCGATCCGCCTCGGCGACCACGATGTTCTCAATCTCCCACTCTGCACCCAAGTTCCTGCCCACGATGAATCCCTGCAAACCCGTGTCTTCTTCAACCACAAGCACAACGCGGGATGGCCCACCGCCGGAGAGCGCGACTTCATACTGCTCCCTCGACCAGTGCGCTGCCGTTGCAGCGTGTCTCTCCAGCGCCATCATCATAGGGATACCAGCGGGACTAGCGTGACGGACGCAGCTTGGCACCCTAGCAGCCCTTTACGAAGAGTTCAGATTCAGAGCGCCCAATGTAGTTCGCTTCGAGCGCATCGGCAGAAACGGTTTCTCCCGCGGCAATCTTTCTCCATCCCAGTCGCGCGATGACATCGCTCCCCGGCCGACCGACTTCGAGCACGCGCAGTCCCTTCGCACGAGCCACCTGCGCCAGCGCGTTGTCGAAGGTCACGATCTCCTTATCGCCAGTTGATTCAAGCCATTGGTCGCGAGTAAGCAAGCGCTCGCGAATCAACTGGGTTCCCGCACTGCCAGTCTCATACTCGCCCAGGAAAACTTCGTTTCGTCCTGCATCGATCGCAGCCACACCGCTCCGATAGTCGGCCGCAGCTGCCAGCGCCTCCAGCAACGACACCGCAGCGATAGGCTTCTTGAGCACCTCCGCCAGCGCCTTGATGACGGCCAACCCAATGCGCAATCCTGTGAACGACCCGGGCCCGGAGACCACAGCGAAGCCGTCAATGTCCGCCTTGCCAAATCCGTGCCGACCAAGCAAAGCCGCAATCTGTGGAACCAGTTCAGCGGAAAATGTCCCTCCAGAGAGCGGAGCACTCTCAATCACCTCGCAGGCATCGTCCGGCCCGCAACGCGCCAAACCGATGCTGCCGTATTTGCCGGACGTGTCCACCACCAGAAGAATCATGAGGGAATGTGATCCGCGCCAATCCGTGAAGATCCGTGGCCGAAGTTGAACTAATGCCCTTGCTCAACCAACTCCAACAAAACGCCGCCCGCGCTGGAAGGATGCACGAATACGTATCGATGTCCGCCCGCGCCAACTTTGATTTCGTTCGAAACCAGCCGTACGCCGTCTTTCTTGAGACGTTCAACGACCGCATTCAAGTCCGGGACTCGCAGGCAAACGTGATGCAGCCCTTCGCCGTGCTTGGCAATGAATTTGGCGACCGTTGAATTTTCTGAGGTCGCCTCCATCAGTTCCAACCGGCTCTCTCCCACCGGCAACATCGCCACCCGCACCTGCTCACCTTCGATCACCTCTTCCGCAGACGCGGCGAGCCCCAGCTTCTCGTAAATCCCCTTCGCCGATGCCAGCGACTTTACCGCAATGCCGAGATGGTCAATAGTAAACATCGATGTCACCCCGAAATAAATACGACAGTTATCCTGAGCGAAGCGAAGGACTATGCATTCTTTGTGAGGTGCCAAACTTATGCGCCGCAAAAAGGACGCCAATTGTAGAGAACGCGACTACTACCCCTTCCCAATCCTGCCCACAATCTCTTCGACAAGAGAGTAAGGATCTCGCTTGCGTTCCGCCACTTCCGCCGCATAGCGTGCGACATTGCGGTCTAGCATTTGTTCACGCGCCTTCTCCAGCAAAGCATCGCGCAGCATCTCAATCAACCGCTCCTGCCAATTCTCAATGCTGTGCTGCAAGGCCAGGTTCTCTTTCTTCAGATAGGCTTCATATTCCGCAATCGCCGCCGCCAATTCAACGATGCCCGTCCCCTCGCTGGCCACAGTCTTCACAATCGGCGGAGTCCAATGGTCAGTGCGAATCGCCAGCGACTGCAAAGCACGAATTTCACGCTCTACCCGGTCAGCCCCTTCGCGATCACTCTTGTTGATCACAAAAATGTCCGCAATTTCCATGATACCGGCCTTGATGCTCTGCACATCGTCGCCCATCCCCGGCACCAGAATTACAATCGTGACGTCGGCCAGTCGCACAATATCCACTTCATCCTGACCAACGCCGACAGTCTCAATCATGATGAGGTCGCGGCCGGATGCATCCATCACCGTAGCCACATCGGCCGTAGCTCGCGCCAACCCGCCGAGCGACCCGCGCGTCGCCATGCTTCGAATGTAAATGCCCGGATCCGAAAAATGATCCTGCATGCGTATTCGATCCCCAAGAATTGCGCCGCCCGTGTACGGTGAGGTCGGATCGACCGCGATGATTCCCACCGTGCGATTCTCCTTGCGATACTGCTTGGCCAATTGGTCGACGAGCGTGCTCTTTCCCGCACCGGGCGCACCGGTGAGGCCAAGAATCCGCGCGCGTCCAGTTTTCGGAAACAAAGCCTTCAGCAATTCCGCCCACCCCGGCGAACGATTCTCGACCACACTGATAACCCGCGCCAGACCCCGCGCATCGCCAGAACGCAGCTGCTCGATTAATGATTGGAAGGCGTCGCTCAATCTGTAAGTGTAAAGCAGACGAGGAAAACGGAGAAATGAGGACTGCACGGGTCAAATCGTCGCCAACCGACGGATCGCCATGTCCATACTATGGTCATACCCTAACTCATACTTTGTTCATACGACAAAGAGTGATAGAATGAACCACCGTCCAGGAGTTCACATGCCCAGAGTGAGCGCAACCCGTAAGGCTAAGAAGACATTCTCGCTCTCCCGTCAGTCCGTGATGTACTTGGAGTCGCTTCGCAAGGAAAAACGAAGCAAGTCGGTTTCCTCGGTCTTGGAAGACATCATTCGTCAACAACAGCAAGCTCGAGAGATGGAACGTATCGCGGCCTCGGTGACCCGTCACTACGATTCTCTGACCTCCGAAGAGGTCGCAGACGATCGCGCTTGGGGCGATTTTGCCGCAACCCAATTTCCCGGCGAGGACTAGCCATGAAGCGAATGCCTTTGCGCGGAGAAATCTGGTACGTCCGGCTTCCCACCGACCCGCCGGAAAAGAATGCCAGGCCCGTCGTTATAGTTTCTCTGGATGCGAGAAACCGACACCCTGGCGCCAGCACGGTATTGGTCGCGCCCTTGACCGGCTCCGTGGAGAAAGAATTCGAAACCCACATCCGACTCTCGCCCGGCGAAACTGGCCTTCATGTTTCAAGCATCCGGTGCGAAGACCTGACTGTTGTGAAAAAGGATTTCCTGGTCGAACCAAAGGTCCCGCTTCGTTCTCTTAGCAATACGCGAGTGTGCCAGATCGCCGAAAAAGTACGCATAGCCATGGGTTGTCCCGCGAACTGAATTAATCAGCCTGAAATACCAGCGAAATGCCCAAGGAAGAGCGGCTCACTCGGGGTGCCCCGCCGGCACCAACCCGGCTCTTCAGTGTCATTGCCACCACCTTCCCTGCTGTGTTAGCTTCAACAAACAGCAGAGGTTAGCTTGCAAGCAACAATTCCCGCCGGGCTAGACCGCAAAGAAGCGGAAGTTTATGGGCGGCTGGACCCGAAGCGGCTCCCCAAGCACATCGCCATTATTATGGACGGCAACGGGCGTTGGGCGCGTCGGCGCCATCTGCCGCGCATCGCCGGACACCGCGCCGGTGTGTCTTCTGTGCGCTCGACGGTGGAAACCGCTGCCCGGATCGGCATTCCCGCGCTCACGCTCTACGCCTTCTCCGAAGAGAACTGGAGGAAGCGTCCGGCGAGCGAGGTCGATTTCCTCATGGGCTTGCTCTGCCGTTATCTGAAGGCGGAAGTGCCTACACTGAATAAGAACAATGTTCGCCTGGAATACATCGGACGCCAGCACGAGTTGCCGCCCTCGGTGCAGGAAAAAATGCGGTGGGCGCGCGAGGCTACTGCACACAACACAGGAATGGTCTTGACACTGGCGCTCAACTACAGCGCGCGCACCGAACTGGTGGATGCGTTCAAGTCACTGGTGGACGCAGCCGCGCGCAACGGTGGGCTCGATCATTTGGAAATTGACGAGGACGCCGTGTCGCGCCATCTCTATACCCGCCATTTACCCGACCCCGATCTCGTAGTTCGCACCAGCGGCGAGATGCGCTTGAGCAACTTTCTGCTATGGCAGCTAGCATACGCTGAAATCTACGTAACTCCGACTCTGTGGCCCGAGTTTCGTGGCACACATTTACTAGAGGGCATTGCGGAGTACCAGAAGCGCGAACGCCGCTATGGAGGTTTGGCCGGCGACGCGTCCGACCACGGTGAAGCCGCGAGAGTTTCGCGGGCGGGGGCGCCACACACTAAAAGATCGGGCAGGAGCTGAGGCTCTTGCATCTCCTCAAACGAATCCTCACTGCAGTGCTCTTGATTCCTATCGTTCTGTTGCTGGTATTGCGTGCGCCTGTCCCCGTAGTAGCCCTGGTGGCAGCTTTGGTGGCGCTGCTGACCGTGCAGGAATTACTCAAGCTTGCCGAGGCCTACGGCATCCGGCCTTTGCGCTGGCCCACTTACATTTTCGTAGGACTATTTTTCCTTCTCCTGGCTGTCAACCCGGGGAATGAGAAACCGTTGCTTTCGACTGCCATCTTTGTTTATAGCGCTGGGTTCGCCGCCGCCATTGCACCGTTTGTTTTTCTCACGATTGCAATGCGCCGAGTCAACTTAAGCACTGCGTTTCCCGCTGCGATGGTCTCTACGTTTGCGTTCGTGTACGTGGCCTTGCCGTTGGGATTTCTGGTGCAACTGCGCGAGCAGTGGTCGGGTGCCTTCCTGCTTCTGTATTTGTTACTCCTGGTCTGGGCCGGCGACATCTTCGCTTACTTCGTCGGACGTTCCCTCGGCCGCCATCTCATGTCGCCACGCATCAGCCCCAAGAAAACCTGGGAGGGAGCGCTGGCGTCTCTACTGGCAAGTCTGGTAGTGGGAATGCTGCTCTACAACTACGCTCTCCCCATCAGCACGGCGTTGCTGAACGCACATCTCATCGAACGGCGCGATGGTTTCTTCGCGTTACAGAAGCCGCCGTTGGGGCCAACTCTGCTGCTTTCCGCGGCTCTTAACATTGCGGCACAATTAGGTGATCTGGTCGAGTCCTTGATCAAACGCGGAGCCGGTGTGAAAGATTCAGGAACAATTCTGCCGGGCCACGGAGGCATGCTGGACCGCATCGATGCTCTGCTCTTCGCCGCTCCAGTGCTGTGGTACTATGCGGCTTGGCGCGTCATGCAGTAGATAGAAAAACGAAAATCGTCGTTGGTCCTTCGTCGTTCGCCGGCGGCGATGACCCACACAACGTCCGATCTCTGCCAACGACCAAGGGCCAACGACCAGCGACCGATTTCTAATGAAACGTATTTCCATCCTGGGCTCAACTGGCTCTATCGGCCGCAGCACGTTGAGCGTCGTTGAATCCTACCCGGAGCGTTTCGAAGTTATCGCTCTGGCGGCGGGCCGGAATGTCGAAGCTACTTTGGCGCAGGCTCAGCAATGGAAGCCGCAGTTGATCTCGGTCGCGTCTGAAGAAGATGCCGGAACCCTTCGTACTAAGCTACGAAACGCTGGCCTGTCTGGAGTCGTAGTCGTTCACGGCTCGGCTGGAGCCGTGCAAGTCGCCACCCACCCGGATGTGGATTTCGTGGTCAGCGCTATCGTGGGCGTGGCCGGATTAGAAGCTACTTACGAAGCGGTAAGCGCGGGCAAGACGGTTGGACTTGCCAACAAAGAGTGTTTAGTCGCCGCGGGAGAACTCATCACCGCCGAAGCCCGCCGTCAAGGCAAGCCACTATTGCCGATCGACAGCGAACACAATGCCGTCCATCAGTGCTTGCGCGGCGGACGCATGGAGGAAGTTCGGCAGATCTGGCTTACCGCCTCGGGCGGACCTTTTCTGCACACCCCTGCGTCTCAATTTTCCACAATCACCGTCGAACAAGCCTTGAACCATCCCACCTGGAAGATGGGCCGCCGTATCACCATCGATTCGGCCACATTGATGAATAAGGGCTTCGAGGTCATTGAAGCCTGTCGTTTGTTCAACTTGCCTCCAGAGCGCGTGCAGGTGATCGTGCATCCCCAGTCCACGATCCACTCCATGGTCGAATTTGTGGATGGCAGCATACTTGCTCAGTTCTCGCTAACCGATATGCGGCTGCCGATCCTCTACGCCTTGACCTATCCGGAACGCGTTGAATCGGATATGCGTTTCCCGGTCATGGACTTACGACACCTCGATTTCGAGCCTCCCGACATGGGAAAATTTCCCTGCCTGGGCCTGGCCTATGAAGCGGCAGAGGCCGGAGGCGCAAAAACTGTAGCACTGAACGCCGCGGATGAGGTCGCAGTGGCCGCATTCCTCGATGGCTGTATACGTTTCACTGAGATTCCTGACATAATTAAGATGGTTCTTGCGGAAACCGAAGTCGGGAAATTGGAATCTATAAGTAGAGTGCTCGAAGCAGACGCCTTGGCCCGCCGTATTGCCCACGAAAAAGTAGAGCAGTTGGGCTATGCAGCCGCCTCGCGATCAGCTTCTTCTAATCTTCGAGGGGAATAATACAAACATATGTCGGGATTTTTTATAGCTGTGCTCGCGGTTGCGGTGGTCTTGGGATTCATGATTCTGATCCATGAATTCGGCCACTACGCGGTCGCGAAGTCGCTGGGCGTGCGAGTCGAAGTTTTCTCTATCGGATTTGGCAAGCGTCTTCTCGGTTTCCGCAGTGGCGACACCGATTACCGCATCAGCGCTATCCCACTCGGCGGCTACGTGAAAATGAGCGGCGAGAATCCCATGGATGAGCGCACCGGTGATCCCGGCGAGTTCCTGTCGCACCCCCGCTGGCATCGTTTCCTGATCGCCATCGCCGGCCCGTTCATGAACATCATGCTCGCCATCGGCCTGCTGACGGTCGTTTATATGGTGCACTACGAATATCCGGCGGTGCTGGACGAGCCCGCAGTCATCGGCTGGGTCTTACCCGATACACCAGCAGCCAAAGCCGGCATTCAGATTGGCGATCGGATCGCTCGCCTAGACGGAATCGAGAATCCCACCTGGAAGCAAGTCGATCCGAAAGAAGCTCTCAGCCCGAATCAGCCTCTCGACGTCACCATTGAGCGCGCCGGAAAATCTTTTGAAAAGACCATCGTGCCCGAAGCGTACGGCGTGAACCAGATGGGTTACGCCGGATGGGTCCCCAAAGAACCCAGCGTTACAGTTACTGATTTGGAAAAAGGCATGCCGGCGGAAAAAGCTGGAATGAAAGTCGGCGATGAGATCCTATCCGTCGACGGCCAACCGATCCCGGCTCTCGAAGCAATGATTGAGACGTTGAAGCGCACCCAGGGACAACCGATTGACATCGTGGTTCGTCGTGATGGGCAGCAAAAAACCTTTACCCTCCAGCCGATACTGGCGGATATCCCTGGACAGCAAGAGAAACGCTACCGCGTGGGCATTCAGAGCCTGCAAATGAAAGTCAGCGCCCTGCCCTTGGCAGCAGCCTTCCACAAGTCGATCGAACAGAATAAAGAAGGTTCACTGCTCATTCTCGACCTCTTGCAGAAAATGATTCAACGCAAGATCTCGATCCGTGCCGTCGAAGGCCCGATCGGGATTGGCCGCGCCGCCGGAGAAGCAGCCACCGAAAAAGGCTGGACTCCGCTCATGGCGCTGACTGCCGCGATCAGTCTGAATCTGGGCATCTTCAACCTGCTCCCGATTCCCATTCTCGACGGCGGCGTAATCCTGCTGCTGTTCGTCGAAAGCATCATGCGCCGCGATATCAGCCTGCAGATCAAAGAGCGAATCTACCAGGCCGCATTCGTGTTCCTAGTGCTGTTCGCTGTCATGGTCATCTATAACGATCTGGCAAAAACCTTGCCGGGAATGATGCAACGCCTGCCTTAAAGGACAAATTCCGGAGTCGGCGGACTTTCGGAATCACGGCGTTGTCGGTTTCCTTCGTGGTTTCCGCTCTTGTTACCGGCGGTACGCACACACTCTCCAACCAGTGTCCGAGAGCCGGCACATGATAAAATAAAGCTTCCGCATGGCTAATATTCAACGCAGAAAAACCGTCACCTGCTCGATCAATGGCGTCCGTGTGGGCAGCGATGCACCGGTTGTGGTGCAGTCTATGACCAACACGGATACTGCTGACATTGCCTCGACCGTAAAACAAGTTGCTGCCCTCGCGCGCGCGGGATCCGAACTGGTTCGCGTCACGGTCAACAACGAAGAAGCCGCAGCCGCAGTCGCGCCCATCGTCGAACAGCTCGACAAACAAGGCATCAACGTTCCCATCGTCGGTGATTTCCATTACAACGGACACCAACTGCTCAAGAAATATCCCGAGTGCGCCCGCGCCTTGGCGAAGTACCGCATCAATCCCGGCAACGTCGGCATTGGACGCAAGGACGACGCCAACTTCCGCACCATGATCGAAGTCGCCGTCGAGAATCAGAAGCCTGTTCGCATCGGCGTGAATTGGGGCTCGCTCGACCAAGCGTTGCTCACTCGCATGATGGACGAAAACTCGCGCCTCGCCGAACCGAAAGACGCCCGCGAAGTCACAATGGAAGCGATGGTAGTGAGCGCGCTCAATTCCGCCCAACTCGCCGAGAAGTGCGGCTTGCGTGCAGATCAAATTATTCTCAGCGCGAAGGTCAGCGGCGTGCAGGATTTAATCGATGTTTACCGCGCCCTCGCCGCTCGTTGCAGTTATCCGCTGCACCTTGGATTGACCGAAGCGGGCATGGGTGCCAAAGGCGTAGTCGCATCCAGCGCCGCGATGGGAGTTCTGCTGCAGGAAGGCATCGGCGATACCATCCGCGTTTCTCTCACCCCCGCGCCGGGCGGCGATCGCACCGAAGAAGTCCGCGTAGCCCAGCAGATTCTGCAATCGCTCGGAATCCGCCACTTCACTCCGCAGGTCACTGCCTGCCCCGGATGCGGCCGCACCACCAGCACTTTCTTCCAGGAAATGGCCGAGCAGATTCAGTCCTACCTGCGCGAGCAAATGCCCGCATGGAAAGACCGCTACACCGGCGTCGAAGAAATGAAGGTCGCAGTCATGGGATGCGTGGTCAACGGTCCCGGCGAATCGAAACACGCCAGCCTCGGCATCTCCCTCCCCGGCACCTTCGAAGAACCCAAGGCCCCCGTCTACGTCGACGGCCGCCTCTTCACCACGCTAAAGGGCGACCACATCGTCGCCGAGTTCATCAAGATCATGGATGAATACGTCGAGTCTCACTACGCTGCCCGCTCCGAAGAAACTGTGAAAGTGTAGGCGCGAGCGTCCTCGCTCGTGTGACGTATAAGGTAGAGCCGCGGACCCTGGATGAACAAGAACGATAGAAAGGCCCTCGCGCTAAACGTCCTTTGGTGTACGGGGGTTGGTGTAATACTCGGCCTCCTGCTTCTGATAGCCGGTGCCGGGGAGGTTCCGCGTTGGGCCGTCGCAACCCTTGGGGTGCTTGGCTTCTCCTGTTTTTCAGCTGTTGCTGTGATGCATGGATGGATACGGGCGCCTTACTCGCTTGGGGCACCGATAAGAGCGACCATCGTTTTGGGTGGAATAGCGGCTCTGATGTTGTTTCTTTGCGTTGAAGCATGGCCTCCCATAAGAAGGCACACCTTGGCAACGGATGAAATAACAACCTTCGAGGTTCCGCTG
>Ga0210383_10001353_pt1 | contig 22451 bp, 23 predicted proteins | sample IncBWC14OmetaG_FD_160072 | JGI IMG/M metagenome (GOLD analysis project Ga0210383, IMG submission 160072) | Forest soil microbial communities from Barre Woods Harvard Forest LTER site, Petersham, Massachusetts, United States - Inc-BW-C-14-O ... | reverse complement strand
ACCTTCCATACCACCGGAGAAAACATCACCTATGGCGACGGCAGCGGCGAGCGCGACGCGCGCGTTGCGCACGCAAAAGAAGGCGCCTGTTGCATGCCCGAGGTGGCCTCGCAGCAATCGGCTGCCTGCTGCTCGCAGCGGTGAAGCATGGCCGGCCAATCCTACAATGTCCTGTTCCTCTGCACCGGCAACTCGGCGCGCTCGATCATCGCCGAAGCGATTTTGAACAGAATCGGCAAAGGGGCGTTTCGCGCCTACAGCGCCGGCAGCCAGCCAAAAGGCCAGGTCAATCCCGGCGCAAGGGCGCTGCTCGAAAGCCTCGGTTACGAGACGGCGGGCCTGCGCTCGAAGTCGTGGGATGAATTTGCCAAAGCCGGCGCGCCGAAATTCGATTTCGTCTTCACGGTCTGCGACAACGCAGCGGCGGAAGCCTGCCCGGTATGGCCCGGCCAGCCGATGACGGCGCACTGGGGGATTGCCGATCCGGCGGAGGCCAAAGGCTCTCCGGCGGAGGTCTCGATGGCCTTCAAGGAAGCCTATCGACTGCTGAACCAGCGCATCGGCATCTTCACCGCACTTCCGCTGCGCTCTCTTGACCGACTGACGCTCAAGGGCAAATTGCGGGATATCGGTGAGATGGAAGGTGCCACCAAGACCTCGGAACACAGCTGATGGTGTCGCGCGAAAGGCGCATTTTCTGCGAATGGCTCGGCACGGCGTTCCTGCTGGCGGCAGTTGTCGGCTCGGGCATCATGGCCCAAAAGCTGTCGGGCGGTAACGTCGCGCTTGCTCTGTTGTGCAACACCATCCCGACGGGCGCCATCCTGGTTGTCCTCATCCTGGTCTTTGGTCCCCTTTCTGGAGCCCATTTGAACCCCGCGGTGAGCCTCGCCTTCGCCCTGAAACGGGAACTGTCGTGGCCTCTGGCAGGAGGTTATATCCTGGCTCAACTTGCAGGAGCCGTGACGGGGGTCCTCGCCGCGCACACGATGTTTGAGCTGCCCATTTGGCAATTCGCGACCACGGCGCGCGTGGGCGTGGGTCAATGGGCTGCCGAGTTCGTCGCAACGTTTGGCTTGATGCTGACGATATTGGGCTGCGTGGCGAAGACGCCCTCAGCCACGCCTTATGCGGTCGGCCTTTACATCACCTCCGCCTACTGGTTCACGGCGTCTACCTCGTTCGCAAATCCCGCTGTGACCATCGCACGCGCGCTCTCCGACACATTCGCTGGAATCGCCCCAGGCGGGGTGCTCGCCTTCATCGTGGCGCAACTGATCGGAGCGGCCACGGCCGTGATGCTGGGCGGATGGCTGTGGGCGTCTGCCGAATACAAAGGTGCGAGACAAAAACCTGTTATCGGCGGGCAAACAGGCTGAGCGGACAATCGCGCTTTCGGCATATCGGACACAAAGCGAGCGCTTCGACAATCCTACGCCCCTGCCCCCCTACTCCGCGGCCTGCCTCACATGCCGCGCGGTGGGGTTATGCATCGTCACCAGCTCTTCGGCCGCGGTCGGATGCAGCGCCATGGTCGCGTCGAAGTCGGCCTTGGTCGCTTTCATCTTCACGGCGATGCCGATGAGCTGCACCATTTCGGCGGCGCCGTCGCCGACGATGTGACAGCCGACGACGCGGTCGGAGGTGGCATCGACGATCAGCTTCATCAGCATCCTGGTGTCGCGGCCCGAAATCGTGGCCTTCATCGGCCTGAAGGTCGTCTTGTAGATATCGACATGGGTGAATTGCGCGCGTGCCTGCGTTTCCGTGAGCCCCACGGTGCCGACCTCGGGCTGGCAAAACACCGCGGTCGGGACATTGGCGTGATCGACATGGACCTGCCGCTTGCCGAACACCGTATCGGCAAAGGCATGTCCTTCGCGGATCGCGACCGGCGTCAGGTTGAGCCGATGGGTGACATCGCCGATCGCGTAGATGTGCGGCACCGAGCTGCGCGAGAAGCCGTCGACGGCTATACCGCCATTGCCCGGATTGATGCCAACGCCCGCCTTCTCAAGCCCGAGATTGGCGACATTCGGATGCCGGCCGATCGCGAACATCACCCGGTCCGAGCCGATGCTCGAGCCGTTCGACAGATGCGAGGTGAAATCCTTGCCGTGCTTGTCGATCGACTTGACCGTGCAGCCGGTCAGTATGGTGATCCCTTCCTTTTCCATTTCGCTGCGGACATGGGCGCGGACGTCGTCATCGAAACCGCGCAGCACGTTGTCGCCGCGATAGACCACCGTCACATCGGAACCGAAGCCGGCAAAGATGCAGGCGAATTCCAGCGCGATATAGCCGCCGCCCTGGATCAGGATGCGCCTGGGCAGCGAGGGAAGATGGAAGGCCTCGTTCGAGGAAATCACGTGTTCGATGCCGGGGATCGGCGCCCCGTGGTTCGGCGCGCCGCCGGTGGCGATCAGCACGTATTTGGACCGCACCCTCTCGCCACTCGCGAGCTTAAGGGTGTGGGCGTCCTCGAACTCGGCGCGCGTCTTGACCACCCGCGCGCCAGCCTTTTCGACGTTTGCCGTGTAGGCCGCCTCGAGCCGGGCGATCTCCTTGTCCTTGTTGGCGATCAGGGTCGGCCAGTCGAAGCTGACTTGCGGGATGGTCCAGCCAAAACCCGCGGCGTCCTCGATCTCGTGATGGATGTGGGAAGCATAGACCAGAAGTTTCTTCGGCACGCAGCCGCGGATCACGCAGGTGCCCCCCATCCGATACTCCTCCGCGATCATCACCCGCGCGCCGTGGAGGGCAGCGATGCGGGCCGCGCGAACGCCGCCCGACCCTCCTCCGATGACGAACAGATCGGTATCGAATTCGGCCATCTCAGCTCCGGTCAAATCAAAACCGCTCAGCCCAGCGGCTTGCCACGCTTTTTCATCTCGTTGCGGAATTCAGTGGCCACCGTTTCGGAAAACGCCTGCGCCCACTGGCCCATATAGTTCATGCTGGTCTGGATCGATTTCGGCTCTTGCGCGAGCACCTTCTGGCCGAGCGGCGACTTGTAGAAAGCGGTGAGGTCCTTCAATTCTTGCTCGGTGAAGTCGTTGGCGTAGATCTTCGCCATTTGCTCGCCGATCTCCTTCTCGCGGCCCGCCAGCGCCTTGGCGACCATGACGGCGACTTCATCGAGGTCCTTCTGATAGCTAAGGTTGTTGGCAAGAAAGGCGTCCTTGGTGCGCTGAACGATGTTGGGGACGGCCTGCGCGTAGACCTGGTTGACGTTTTTCACGGCGAGAAGGTCCTTCGCCGCCGCAATCGCCGACGGCGATGCCGGCTTGAGCGGCGCAGGCTGCTGGACTGCGGGCTGCTGCGCCGACGCCGGCAGCGTCGAAAACGCCAGTCCGATCGCGAGGTTCGCGGCGAGCAAGATTGGTGATGCACCCTTCATGTTTCGATCTCTCCTCGATTGACGGCGCTAGCGCCGCTCAAATATGCGAATTCCCTCAAGACCGGCCAGCATTGCGACGCTGGCGAGGCCAATGAAAAGCCCGTGCTCGACCACGCCCGGAATTGGGGCGAGCCATTGCGCCAGGCGCGGTGGGTCCGTGATGCATCCGAGATGGGCATCGACGATCCAGTGGCCACAATCGGTGACGAAAACGTGACCATCCGGGTCTTTTCTGAGCGCCATTTGGCCGGAAATGCCGCATTCCGCAAACGCTTTTCCAATGGCCCGCTGCGTCGCGCCGAGGCCGAACGGAATGACCTCGATGGGCAGCGGAAAACGGCCGAGCGTTTTGACCCATTTGGAATCGTCGGCGATCACGATCATCCGGTCGGATGCGGCGGCGACAATCTTCTCCCGCAGAAGCGCCCCGCCGCCGCCCTTGATCAGGTTGAGATCGGGGTCGATTTCGTCAGCGCCGTCCACCGTCAGATCGAGCCGGTCGATCTCGTCGAGCGTCGTCAGGCGAATGCCGCACCGGATCGCGTCAGCGCGCGTCGCCTCCGAAGTCGGCACGCCGATGACATCGAGCCCGTCGCGCACCCGTGCGCCCAAAAGCTCGACAAAATGCTTGGCGGTCGATCCGCTACCGAGGCCAAGCCTCATCCCGCCCTGCACGAAATCAAGCGCACGCGCCGCCGCCTGCCGTTTCAGTTCGTCCATGCTCACGTGCCAACAACCTTCGAACAGCGCCGCGCAACCCGCGCGGCTCGGCGCCGACGTTCTAGCTTCGTTTTAGGGCGGAGAATAGCGCCAATCACACGCCTGCCGTGACTTTCGGCTAGGGCGCGGTCACCCTGTCCATTGCCGCCCGGATGGCGGCGAACCGCTCATCGACCTCCTCGCGCATGTTCGGATGCGTGAACACATAGAGTTCGCCCTTCAGGATCGCTGAAAGCACGCGCGCCGCGACATCCGAAGGGTCTAGCCCCGCATCCAGCCGCCGTGCGATCTCAGCGACCATCATGCCGGCCGGACTCGCCGGGTCGAGCCGCGGGGTCTCGCCGTAGCGCAGCTGGCGGTTGCGTCCGCTCTCGCCGATGCGGGTGCGCACAAAGCTCGGGCAGAGCACACTGACCCCGATGCCGTGCGGCTTGAGCTCCACCGAAAGCCCTTCCGACATCGCGACCACGGCAAATTTGGTTGCGGCGTAGGGGCTGAAGCCAAGACCGGCGTTCATTCCAGCCATCGACGCGGTGTTGACGATGTGGCCGCCTTCGCCGTGCGCTCGGATATGCGGCAGGAAGGTGCGGATGCCGTGCAACACCCCCAATAGATTGACGTCGATCACCCATCGCCAATTGTCCAGCGAAATGTAGTCGATGCCGCCGCCGGCGGCGACGCCAGCGTTGTTGCAGACCACATGTACGCGGCCGAACACCTGAAAAGTGGCCTTCGCCGCTTCCTCGACGCTGCCGGGATCGGTGACATCGCAGCGGACGCCGCGCACCTTGGAACCGTAGTGGTTCATACTCTTGACGGTTGAATCGAGCGCATCCATCTCGATATCAGCAAGCATCACGTTCATGCCCGCTTCCGCGAAGGCGCGCCCGAGCGCAACGCCGATTCCGGATGCCCCGCCGGTAACGAATGCCGTCTTACCGGAAAATTCCCGCACGCCTTCCTCCACGTCTACCGGGTTTGCACAAAAGTTTAGCATGTCCATCTTGCATGATCGGCCGCCTCCCGCTAGCGATCTCAGATGGCCCTTCCCCCCACCGTCGTCTTCGATCTCGATGGTACCCTCGTCGATACGGCGCCCGACCTGATCAGCGCGCTCAATTTCATTCTCGGCCGCGAGGGCCTGCCGCCGGTGCCCCTTCATTCCGCGCGCAACATGATCGGCGCAGGCGCCCGCAAGCTGATCGAACGCGGACTGGAATTGGAGGGCCGCGCTGCCTCAACCTCCGAGATTACGCGGCTGACCGAGGACTTCATCGCCTATTATGCCGAGCACATCGCCGACGGTTCACGCCCCTTCGATGGCCTGGAGAACGCGCTCGACGAGCTCACCACGCGCGGCTATCGCCTTGCGGTCTGCACCAACAAGCTCGAGTGGTTGTCGAAACTTCTGCTGGACCGGCTCGGATTGAGCTTTCACTTCTCCGCCATCTGCGGCGCCGACACTTTCGGCGTCGCCAAGCCCGACCCAGCGATTTTGCAGCAGACGGTCGCGCGCGCAGGCGGCAATATCTCGTCGGCGATCATGGTCGGCGATGCCGGCACCGATATCGGTGTCGCACGCCGTGCGGGTGTCCCCATCATCGGCGTCGAGTTCGGCTATACCGATGTTCCGATCGCGGAACTCAAACCGGATCGCGTGATCAAACATATGAGCGAATTGCGCGACGCGGTCGAAAGCATAACGAGTCTACCACAATCTAACCAATTGAAGTAATTGTATTATTTATTTCATCCGATCGGCATTAACCAACAATTAACCTGGTCGGTTGCGTGAGCGTGACGAGGCTCATATGGTCGGTCCGGGATTGTGGGCGCGGCAGGGCCGTAATTAATAGATGATCGAGACATGCGAACGATTCACCGCGTCGGGCGGGCGATCGCAGAACGATTATGCTCACAAAAGAATCGGGGATCTTGATCCGACCGAACTCGATCGGATCGTGGCCTCCAGTGACGGGTCGATCATGCGCCGTGTCATCGCGATTGCCGCAACGGGATTGAGCCTGGCCGGCTGCTCGTCCTTTTCGACAGAATCCTTCACCAGTTACTTCCAGTCGGCTCCGCCAACCGTGCAACTCCAGCTTGAGTCGGCGCCGCCGGGCGCGGAAGCCAAGACCTCGATCGGGCCAAGCTGCAAGACCCCCTGCTCCATCACCATCACCCCTCCCGAGGGTGGTTTCACGGTCAATTACGCCCTGAACAAGTTCCAGCCGGCGACGGTCGCGGTGCAAGTTGCCAAAACGCCCGGCGATCTCCTGACGTCGGCAACCACCAAGGTCGACCCCAATCCGGTGATTGCGCAACTGCAGCCGACCGCGCCGGCGAAGCCGAACAAGCCGATGCGGCCGAAGAGGACGAAAAAGCCGCAGGAAGCTGCGGCACCCGCCGCGGCAGCCTCGCCGTTCCCGGATCCCGGCCAGGCGTCCCAATCGACCCGTTGATCCGGCTTGCACTGCACAAGCAAAATTCACGGATTGTGCAGGCCATGCAACGTGCCTAGATTGAGGTTGTTGCGCGGCTGTTGCTGATCGCGCGCCAGGCAATCCGACATGACCGCATTCCGATCGAGTTCCCCCACTTCGCTGTCCCGCCCGATGACCGATCCCTTCGGCCGGACGATCAGCTATCTGCGGGTGTCAGTGACCGATCGCTGCGACCTGCGCTGCTTCTATTGCATGTCCGAGGACATGACCTTCCTGCCGAAGGCTGATCTGCTGACGCTGGAGGAACTCGACCGGCTATGCTCGGCCTTCATCGCCAGGGGCGTGCGCAAGCTCCGCCTGACCGGTGGCGAACCCTTGGTGCGGCGAAACGTGATGTCGCTGGTGCGCTCGCTATCACGGCATCTGGAAACCGGCGCACTCAACGAACTGACGCTGACGACCAATGGTTCCCAGCTTGCCCGCTTTGCCGACGAATTGCGGGACTGCGGCGTGCGCCGCATCAACGTATCGCTGGATACGCTGGATGCAGCCAAATTCCGCGCCATCACCCGCTGGGGTGATCTCGACAAGGTGCTGGCCGGCATCGAGGCGGCGCGCGCGGCGGGGCTGGCAGTAAAGATCAATGCGGTGGCACTCAAGGGAATGAATGAGGAAGAAATCCCCTCGCTGATGGAGTGGGCCCACGGCAAGGGTATGGGGCTGACGCTGATCGAGATCATGCCGATGGGCGACATCGGCGCTGGCCGCATCGATCAATATGTGCCGCTGTGCTGGTTCGCGCGCGGCTCGCCAAGCAATACACGCTGACCGACCTCGAGGAGACCACGGGCGGCCCCGCGCGCTATGTCCGGGTCGACGAGACCGGTGGCAAGCTCGGCTTCATCACGCCGATGACCCACAATTTCTGCGAATCCTGCAACCGGGTGCGGATCACCTGCACTGGCACGCTGCATACCTGCCTTGGCCATGAGGATGCGTCCGATTTGCGCAAGCCGCTGCGGGCCTCCGCCGACAACGAGCTCCTGAGTGCGGCAATCGACCGCGCCATCGGACTTAAGCCGAAAGGGCATGATTTCATCATTGATCGCAGGCACAACCGCCCGAGCGTTAACCGCCATATGAGCGTCACCGGCGGGTGAACTGCCGGGGCTGGTACCGCCGATCTGAAGTCCCCGCATCACAAACGGGCGTTCTTTCGGGGATTTCAGATCGACAAGCGGTACTAGAATCATCAACTTACTAATGCCCATGGCTTTCCAAAATTCGCAAAAAGGTGTCGCTGAAACTGCGAACTTCGAAAAGTGGGCATTGGCCGCTTTGACTTGCAAGTGTTTGATCTCCCGACTATTGGGCCCATTTTCCAATTGACGGCGCCACAGTGCGCTGAAATGGTGCCGCTGACACTTTTCGCTTTTCGCGCTCGATAAGCCGCTGCGCCCTGATCGGCCAGTCAAGACGGCACGGGCATCACGGGGGAGGATGATTGTTGCAATCGCTCTTTGAATCGAGCCGCGCCTTCTCGCGCGGACTGAAGGCGAACCCCGTTGCATCGACGGGCACAGCGTGATGGCCGCCGGGGATAACGCCATGCGCCCATTATTGGCACTGAGCAACGCAATCGACCTGATCAACGAAAAGATCGGTTACGTCTGCAATCTCCTGGTGCTTGCCTCCTGCGTCGTGAGTGCCGCCAACGCCATGATCCGCTATGCCTTCGGCTACAGCTCGAACGGCTGGCTTGAGCTGCAATGGTACATGTTCGCCATTCTGGTGATGTTCGGCGCGTCCTACACGTTCAAGCGCAACGAACACGTCCGTGTCGAAATCTTCTATCTCTTTCTTTCCGAGCGCGGACAGCTCCTGCTCGACCTGATCGGCACGCTGTTTTTCCTGATTCCGGCCTGTCTGCTGCTCGCCTACCTGTCCTGGCCCTTCTTCATGCAGGCCTACCATGTGGGCGAAATGTCCGGCAATGCCGGCGGCCTGATCCGCTGGCCGATCAAATTCGTGATTCCGGCCGGCTTCGTCATGCTCGCGTTCCAGGGTGTCTCCGAGGTCATCAAGCGCATCGCCGCTCTGCAAGGTGAGCTCACGATCGATGCGAAATACGAGAGGCCGACGCAATGATAACCTTGCAAACGATGCCGCCGCTGATGTTCGGCGGCCTGGTCATCTCCATGCTGATCGGCTTCCCGGTGGCCTTCACACTTGCGGCGATGGGACTGTCGTTCGGCTTTCTCGCAATCCATCTCGGTTTCTTTGACCTGAATTTCCTCCAGGCGATTCCGGGCCGCGTATTCGGCAGCGTGCTTTCCAACGAACTTCTGCTCGCGATTCCGTTCTTCACCTTCATGGGCGCGATCCTCGAGCGGTGCGGACTTGCCGAAGACATGCTGGATTCGATGGGCCAGCTATTCGGCCCGATCCGCGGCGGCCTCGGCTATTCGGTCATCATCGTCGGCTTCATCCTCGGTGCCATCACCGGCACGGTGGCGGCGCAGGTCATCGCCATGGCGCTGATCTCGATGCCGGTGATGATCCGCTACGGTTACAACATGCGCTACATCACTGGCGTCTTGGCGGCATCCGGCACCATCACCCAGCTGGTGCCGCCATCGCTGGTGCTGATCGTGCTGGCCGACCAGCTCGGCAAGTCGGTCGGCGACATGTATCTCGGCGCGTGGGGACCGTCGGTATTCCAGATAATGCTGTTTGCCGGTTACACGTTCCTGCTCGGCATCTTCAAACCCAATCACGTGCCGCCGGTGCCGAAAGAAGCGCGCACATTGACGGGCTGGGCGCTGTGGAAGAAATGCCTGCTCGGCATCATCCCGTCCGCCGTCCTGATCTTTGTCGTGCTGGGCACGATGATGATGGGCCTCGCCACACCAACCGAAGCCGGCGCCATGGGTGCGGTCGGCGCGGCCGTGCTTGCAGCCATTCACAACAAGGAATTCACTGCGACCGGCCGCAAGATGCTCGTCACCGGCGTGATCGCCGGCGGCATCGGCACCATCGTCGGGATCTTCTTCACCGAAGGGCTGATCTTCAAGGCCGCCTTTGCCATAACCTACCTTGCGGTGCTGTGGATCTGCGCGGAAGCCGTGCGCATTCCCGAACTGCGAAACCTGATCAAGCAGGGCTACGAGACGACCATGCGCATCACGACCATGGTGGTGTTCATCCTGATCGGTTCGACCTGTTTCTCCGTGGTGTTCCTCGGTGTCTCCGGCGGAGTGTGGCTCGAAAACATGCTCACCTCCCTGCCCGGCGGCGTCTGGGGCTTCCTGATCTTCATCAACCTGTTCATTTTCTTCCTGGCCTTCTTCCTGGATTTCTTCGAGATCGCCTTCATCGTCCTGCCGATGATCGCGCCGATCGCACAGAAGATCCTGGCACCGGTGGTGGGGGCGGATGCGGCGCTGATCTGGTTCGGCGTCATGCTTTGCGTGAACATGCAGACCTCGTTCATGCATCCGCCCTTCGGCTTCGCGCTGTTCTATCTGCGTGGCGTGGCGCCGAAGGAGGTCAAGAGCTCGGACATCTATTGGGGGGCGCTACCTTGGGTCGGATTGCAGGCGATCATGGTCGCGCTCGTGATCGCTTTCCCGATCACGGTGACCGGCCTGCTCGACAAGCCGGTCACCGTCGACCTGAACCAGATCAAGATTGACGTCCCGCAACTGGATTTGCCGCCGCTCGATTTCGGCCAGCCGAAGCAGTAGGTGGAATGGCAAGGAAAGAGAGCGGGCCTATGAACGAGCCGTCATTGCGGGCGCCAGCGAAGCCATCCAGCATTGAAGAACTGGATCGCCCGTCTATGTCTAAGCATGCTTCGGCTGACTTCAGGCGCGCCATAGCTCGCGTAAGCCGAGCGACGGTGGATCGCCGCGCTGCTCCCCACGATGACCGATAGGCAATTTCGCTCTTTTGACATAACCAGACAAAAACCCCGAAGCTCCGCTTCGGGGTTTTTGTTTTCGCCGAAATGAAACGGGCTAGCTTTGCAGGTGGCGCACCATGAAGTTGTCGTAGCCGACTTCTGCGACATGGTGCCGGATTGCGCAATCGCGGGCGCAGCGATCGTTGCCGCTCCTGCAACGCCGAGGCCCGGCCAGCCGGCGTTACGGGCACTCGCGAGGTTTGTGCGTCATCTGCGTCGTTCGGGACCAACCGACTTCCGTGGGTGACGATGCGGGTCAGGGTGCTATCTGGCGGATGCGCGTCGAATGGAGCGATAAAAGCCGCCACTTGTCGTCGCTGCGCCGCAGGATCGCGGTTTCGGTCCATTCAGGCACGCGGCGTTCGGCACCTTCTCCAAACGATCCGGTGTTGCGGTAAGTGACGGTGGCGAGGTCACCCGCATGCTGCACTTGCGCCTGCGTGATCGTCCACCGCCGCTTGACGGGATCGGCGGCGACGAGGTCAAAGATCTGGTCTGCCGTCATCAGCCGCCCGTCTTCATCAAGCTTGAAATCGGGCGCAAGCAGGGCATGGAACGCAGCGCGATCCTGCGCGCCAAGTGCGGCAAAAACGTCCTGCACCACCGTCTCGACCGCGCGATTCTCCGGCGGAGCCGGGCGGTTGATGGCCGCCACCAGCGCTTTACCTGCAGCGGCCATGGCGCGAATGGCGGGATGCGGCTTATTGGGATCATTCGGGTCATCGCCAATGCCATGGCCCAGCCGCACCACCACCAGATCGTGCGAAGGCACGATCATCACGCGCTGGCCCTCGATCCCCTGCATCCAATAGGCGTCACATGGCCAGGGATCGCATGTCGCCTTGCTCAGCCACACTTGCCCGCCATAGGCTGGTGTCGTCCACCATGGGGCCGGAGCGCGGACCAAGGCCATGAATTCGGGCGAGAGCATACGTTGCCCGTTCCAAACGCCGTCTTGCGCATAGAGCAGCCCGAGCCGGGCCCAGTCGCGCGCGATGGCATAGCTGTAGGACGCACTTTCGAAATTGCCCACGCGGTCGGGTTCGAGCACCATCGAGCGGATGCCGAGCGGCCAAACACTTTTGCTGTGGCATAACCGGTCACGGTTTCGCCGGTTTTGCGCAATTCCTGCTGCACAATGTGGCCGACCACCATGGGCTGGCAGTTGGTATAGGCGCCGCGCGTCTCGCCTTGCGCGAGCGGGGGTCGGCTGATCGAATAGGCATAGACATCATCCGGCCCGCTGAACACATAGAGGCTTTCGACGTAGCCGTCGCGGCGCCATGCGGCATGGTCGAACCAGCCCTTCACTAGTCCTGGGCCGCAGGCGATCGGCGCCGACATCCGCAGCAGGTCGGCCAACGTAATCAGCCGCCGGGGATCACTGGCGCCCGACCATTCGGCAACCGGCGCCGGCTCAAACAGGTTTAGCCGCCGGTCGTGTTCCAGCGCGCCGACCAGGGTCGCTTGCACGGTCTTGGTAATCGACCAGCCCGGCAACCGCGTCCGGGCGGTAATGCCGGGTCCATAGCGTTCGGCCAGAATGCGGCCACGGTAGAGTACCAGATAGGCCGCGGTTTGCGCATCCGGGGCAAAGGCCAGGTCTACTGCGTGGTCGAGCGCCGCCTTGTCGACTTCGGCGGGCCAATTCTCCTGCGGCAGCGCGTCACCCTATGGCCAGGCCACGTCGGGCTTAGCAGTGACCGGCGACAGCGGGGTAAAGCCGACCTTCGGGTCTGCGCCATCGGGACCTAGCGCGATGCAGCCGGTGGCGCCAGTGAACACGGCCACCCCTTTTTCCCCGGTGGTCATTGTCAGCGTCACGCGCCGGTTGGGGCGGTCGACTTTCACATCGGCGATGCGCGTGCGATCTTCGGGCAGCATCAGAATTTCGAAGCGAGCGCGAGATAGTCGCTCATTTCGCGCTCGGAGACGAATACCGCCGAACAGGCCTCCTTGGCGACCGACGCAGCCCCCAGCAGGACTAGATCGGTCGGCTTGAAATCCGAGGCAGCCGCTGGACGGGGCAGCAGCGTCAAGCCGAAGCATAGCAGCAAAATCCGGACAGGTTTCATCGTTTCCCCCACTGTCGATACGCGGTGTAGCCGTTGACGCCAGAAAAAACCGACTCAAGAACGGCAAGGACTCCCGCAACGCAAAACCGCGTCGCGGGAAGTGTCATCATGGTTCTCGGCGTCTTAGTGCGTCTTGCAACGAAGCCAGCTCTAGGTTGCATCGGTAGTAGATGCCAAACATTCGCCGGTGCTATTTTGAACCAGTTTATGTGTAGGTCCATCTGGACTGTCAAGTCCAATTGATGCAACGTGTTCTCGTGCCCGTAATGAAATCCGAACCTCGCTCCTTGACCGTCCAAGGCGCGGCATAGCATTTTGACATTGATCCGATAAATGATATCTATTCTATCGACTGATTTCGAAACGAGATAAATCCATGTTCGATGGTCAGTTGCTGAGAACCTTTGTAGCTGTCTCCGAGTGCGGAGGTTTCACGCGAGCCGCTGAGCAACTCAATATGTCTCAATCGGCGGTAAGCGTTCACATTCGGCGTCTTGAAGAGCAGGTCGGCGTTCCACTGTTGCAACGTACGACGCGGAAAGTTGCGTTGACTGCGGAGGGCGAGACGCTCGTCGGCTACGCGCGCACGATAACCAGTCTGCAGGAGGAGGCCCGCTCACGACTGAGTCCGAGGTCTCGGCTCAACGGAAAGCTCAGAATCGGAACCTCCGAGGACTTTGCGGCCGCCGCACTGCCAATTGTTCTCCGAAGCTTCAACCTGCGAAATCCCGGCGTAGCTCTGGAAGTGCAAGTTGGCATCACCACTGACCTTGTGAACTTACTCGACCGCGGACGTCTAGATCTCGTGCTCGGAAAGCAGTGCGATCCCTTACACTCAGACCGGGGCGAGTTGCTTTGGCACGAAGAGTTGGTTTGGGCCTACTCTGCTCACACTCGTCTAAACGTTGATCGTCCAATTCCCCTTTCCTGAACCTTGCGCTTATCGGGATGCGGCTCTGAAGGCACTTTCGAAATCAAAGAGTCGTTGGCGAATTGCCTTCGTTAGTCCGAGTATCGCGGGGGTTCGTGCTGCCGCAATATCCGGGTTTGCCGCGACCCCGCTAACCAGGAGCATGATTGATTCCCAGCTCCGGATCATTTCAGCCCGAGAGGGTTTGCCGCAGCTCCCTCAGGTTCGATTCGTTATGTTTCGAGGCCGAGAGGGTGGACAACCGAACAGGATGATTCAACTGCTCGCATCCGCGATCAAAGAACAGGCCAACTCGTCGCGATTCGTCCAGCCCGGCTCGATGCTGAGCGTCATGTCCTCTTAGGAGCTACGACGAGAAACTGATTCATTTTTGCTGCTGATCTTGCAAGTCATGGAGATTCAGAATTTCCATGATCTTCTCCGCAAGCGGTAGACCCGGTTCATCAAAGGCACGTTTGGCAGGATGGTGGGACGGCGCTCGTCATATTGAGCCGGACGGGGTGTTCCGAAGCATTGACTGGAGCTTGCAACCAAAAAACGTCAAAATCGATTTCGAAACGTAGAGTCGGTTCTGTTTTGATGTCGATTGCTGGGCTACCCATGACGTGGCGCAAAACATTGCCGAACTCGGTAGTGTCGCTGGGGAGACAGGGCTCGCATCTGGTCAAGTTCTAAATTCAGCGCCAGTTTTTGCGATCGAAAGCGCGCACCTGAGAACTCGCCGGATTCATAGCTTTAATCCGCAACGGTGATGCTCTGCCACAACGCACGATTAATCACCGGTGATCATTAATCAGCGTGAGTAATATCATTTCTAATTGAATGGCTGCCTTGCTACCTGGATTTTGGTGATTGGCGACGACGATGCTTGTTCTCGCGCCGATCACGGCAATGACTACAAGAATGTGGTCCGCGCGCGGGCCTCGATGCAACGCTTGGCCGTATGGAATTAGGCATCTTGGAAAACACGAACCAAAAATTTATCGAAACATCGTCTTTGCTCGTCGCCTACGAGATCTCGGGGCCTGACGACGGCAATCCAGTGGTGTTATTGCATGGATGGCCCGACGATGTTCGCACCTGGGATCGCATTCTGCCGGCCCTACACGGATGCGGGATGCAAACGATCGTCCCGTACTTGCGGGGTTTCGGTCCAACACGGTTCTTGCGCTCTGATACCAAGCGGTTTGGGCAGTTGTCCGCCTTGGGTCAAGATCTTCTCGAATTTGCCGATGCGCTCAAACTTCGGAGCTTTGCTGTTGTCGGGCACGATTGGGGAGCTCGGGCCGCCTACATCGCGAGCTGCGTTGCTGGGTTTGGGCGAATCTCCCACTGTGCGGCCCTTTCGGTTGGCTGGGGAACGAACGATCCAAATCAGAGTATGTCCCTGAAGCAAGTGCAAAACTATTGGTATCACTGGTACATGGCTTTGGACCGCGGGGTCGAACTGGTTCGGAATGACCGGGACGTATTCACTCGATACATCTGGAACATCTGGAATCCGGGATGGGAGATCTCGGATGATGAGTTTGATCGGACCGCAGTTTCCTTCGCCAATCCGGATTGGGCCGAGGTGGTCGTTCACTCGTACCGGGTGCGTTGGGGGCTTGCACCTACGGATCCTACGCTTGCGGATTTCGAAGAGCGCCTCGCTCGGAACCCCGAGATATCAGTTCCGACCCTGGTCATCCACGGTGGGGCCGACCCTTGCAACGACCCCTCAACCTCAGAAGGAAAACAGCGCTTCTTCAAGGGCAATTACCAGCGCGTCGTTCTCGATGGCATCGGTCATTTCCCGCAACGTGAGGCGCCGATGGAGGTCGCCAATGTCCTGGTGCCGTTTCTTTCTGCAAACAATTTCGCCATCAAATGACGGCTAAGTTTGCTTGATTGGGTACAGCCAGATAAAATATTCACCCGCGCCGCCGGTGTGAGGCGAGCGCAGCACTTCTCATCGTCATTGCAAGGAGCGTAAGCGAGCGAAGCAATCCAGAGTTCTTCTAACACTGGATCGCTTCGCTCGCGCTCGCGATGACGCTTCACTTGAAGACGCCGAGCAGGATGTCCTTCAAGCCCGGCGCGACCCAGACATAGGGCACGAGCGCCGACAGAATGCAGACGCCCGCGATCGATGACCAGGTCATCGCCGTGGCCGCGCGCTCCTGTCCGCTCATCATGCGCCGCAACGGCGCGAACGCGCCTTTGCACCGTAAGCTGGATCGTCGTCCTTTAGCTCTGCGAGTGGCGTGCCATGAAGTTGTCGTAGCCGACTTCGGCGACCTGGAACCACTGAAAGCCGTTGTTCGAAAAAGCTGTCAGCGAGTCATAGACCTTCTTGAAGTTCGCATTCGTCGCCGAGACCTCGCTGTGCAATTCCTTCGCCGCCCTGAAGGACGCTTCCATCACCTGTGGCGGGAAAGCGTGCAACTTGGCGCCGCTCGCCAGCAGCTTGCGCAGCGCCGTCGGATTTTGCGCATCGTATTTGGCCATCATCCAGTTGTTGGCGTAGTGGCCCGCCTGCTCGAGCAGACTCTGATATGATTTCGGCAGTGCATTCCATTTGTCGAGATTGACGATGGCCAGGAGCATGGGACCGCCCTCCCACCAGCCGGGGAAATAATAGTGCGGCGCGACTTTGTAGAAGCCGAGCTTTTCGTCATCATAGGGTCCGACCCATTCGGCACCGTCGATCGTGCCTTTTTCCAGTGCCGGATAGATGTCGCCGCCGGCGAGCTGCTGCGGAACGCAACCGAGTTTTTGCAACACTCGCCCGGCAAAGCCGCCGATGCGGAATTTCAATCCCTTGAGATCGTCGACGGTTGTGACTTCCTTCCGGAACCAGCCGCCCATCTGGCATCCGGTGTTGCCGGCCAAAAGCGAGATGATGTTGTAGTTCTTGAAGAACTCGTTGAGGGCCTCCCGGCCGCCGCCGATCGTGTACCAGGCCTGGTTGAGGCGCATATCGGGTCCGAACGGAATCGACGAACCGAAGGTGAAGGTCGCATCCTTGCCGTAATAATAGTAGGTCGCCGTGTGTCCCATTTCGACGGTCGCGCTCTGCACGGCGTCGAGAACCTGCAGGCCCGGAACAATTTCGCCGGCCGAGAACGTCTGGATCTGGAATTTGTTGTCGGTGCCTTCGCCCACGACCTTGGCCATTATCTCGGCGCCGCCATGCAGCGTATCGAGCGATTTCGGCCAGCTCGTCGTCATCCGCCATTTGATCTCCGGCATCGATTGCGCGATCGCGGGCGCCGCGATCGTTGCCGCGCCTGCGACGCCTATTCCGGTAACCTTGATAAAGTCTCGACGCTTCATTATTGAATTCCCTTCCCCTGGTGAGTGTGATCCCTGTTGGACGGCCCTCTTTTCGCGGCTTTGTCGATCGGAGCATGGAACATTCGCTTGTGGATTTCCATGCGTCGAATGGACTACCGCAACGCGAAAAAGCCCGGCCTCACACGAAGCCGGGCTTTGGATCGGGCCATTAATCGGCCAATCAGCCGCGGGTGCGCGAGCGGATCATGAAGCTGTCGAAGGTGTATTCGGCAACCTGCCACCACAGATACTGGTCCGAGCGGTAGGCCTGCATCGCATCGATCGACTTCTTGAAATCGGGATTTTTCGCCGAGATCTCGGCCCACAATTCGTTGGTCGCTTTCAGACAGGCTTCCAGCACTTCGTTGGTGAAGGGGCGAAGCTGCGTTCCGCCGGCCACCAGTCGCTTCAACGCCGTAGGATTCTGCATGTCATAGCGCGCCGCCGTCCAGCTGTTCGCATTGGCTGTCGCGTTCTGGATGATCGCCTGGTAATTCTTCGGCAGGGAATTCCACTTCTCGAGATTGCAGAACGCGTGGATCGCCGTGCCGCCCTCCCAGAAACCGGGATAGTAGTAATATTTGGCAACCTTCTGGAAACCGAGCTTCTCGTCGTCGTAGGGACCGACCCACTCGGCCGCGTCGATCGTGCCCTTTTCGAGCGCCGGGTAGATGTCGCCGCCGGCGAGTTGCTGCGGCACAACGCCGACCTTCTGCAGTACCTGACCGGCGATGCCTCCGATGCGGAATTTCAGTCCGGAGAGATCGGCAACGCTCTTGATCTCCTTGCGGAACCAACCACCCATCTGGGTGCCGGTATTGCCACAGTGGAATCCAATCAAGCCGAACTTCTTGAAGAACTCGTTGCCGAGCTCCATGCCGCCGCCCTGATACCACCAGGAGTTCTGCTGGCGCGCGTTGAGGCCGAAGGGCACCGATGCATAGATCGCAAACGTTGGATCCTTGCCGACGTAGTAATACGCAGCGGTGTGGCACATTTCGACGGTGCTGTTGGAAGTCGCGTCCAGCGCCTGCAAACCAGGAACGATCTCACCCGCGGCAAACAGCTGAATCTGAAACTTGTTGTCGGTCATCTCGGCAACCTGCTTCGCAAAATAGTCGGAGCCGCCGTAGAGCGTGTCGAGCGACTTCGGAAAACTTGACGTCAGGCGCCACTTGATCTCCGGCGAGGATTGCGCAATTGCCGGCGCGGCAACCGCCGTTGCCGCGGCACCTGCCGCTGAAACTTTCAAAAAATCACGACGCTTCATCAAGACATCTCCTTGTAGGGACGTTTCCCGTCTTCATCTTTTCAATCGGAAGGCGATTTCCGTAACAACCGAAGGCCCGGATGCAGTGGTTCAGAAGTTCTCTTCATCAGTGCTGCGCGTCCGTCAAGAGAACTTCTGAATCAAGACCACACCAGAATCACAGGCCCCCGGTGCCTTTTCGATCCGAAGTGCGCAGACAAAGACGCCGCCAAGTACGTGCAAACTTCGGATTCGACAGTACCAAGTGGGGGCTTTAACACGGATGGAGGACGAGCGAAAACGCGACGAAGGCATGAGTAGTGTTCATTTTCGGAAAGCTCGGCGCCTGCTTGCGGCAGCCGCTGTCGCGAATTTATTAAACGAAAGTCGCATATGCTCGCCGAAGGATTTGCTCAGGCCGCTTCGATGGCGCCCTTGAGCTGATCGCGGACCTTGGCGCCGATCGCCCGGTAAATCGCCGCATGGGGCCCGTTCGGCTCGCTCTCGACCACGGGCGTCCCTGCATCCGAGGTGGTCCGGATCGAGATATGCAGCGGGATTTCGCCGAGGAAGGGCACGCCAAGCCGCTCGGCCTCGTGCCGCGCCCCGCCGTGACCGAAGATGTCCGACTTCGTACCGCAGTGCGGACACTGGAAATAGCTCATGTTTTCGACGATGCCGAGCACCGGCACATTGACCTTCTTGAACATCGCGAGCCCGCGCCTGGCATCGATCAGCGAGAGGTCCTGCGGCGTCGAGATGATGATGGCGCCCTTGAGCGGGACGTTTTGCGCAAGCGTAAGCTGGGCATCGCCCGTGCCCGGCGGCATATCCACCACCAGAACATCAAGCGTGCCCCATGCCACATCCCGCAGCATTTGCGTGATGGCCGACATGACCATCGGCCCGCGCCAGATCATCGCAGTGTCCTCTTCGACGAGAAAGCCGATCGACATGATCGAAAGTCCAAACCGCAGAATCGGAATCATCTTCCTGTTGTCGTCGAGCTGCGGCTTCTCGTGGATGCCCGTCAATCTCGGCACCGACGGTCCGTAGATGTCGGCATCGAGCAGGCCGACACGCAAACCGAGGTCGCGCAAGCCCAGCGCCAGATTGAGCGCGGTGGTCGATTTGCCCACCCCGCCCTTGCCGGAAGCCACCGCGATCACCGCGGAAACGCCGGGAATTTCCGCCTGTCTCGACATCGGCGATTGCCCGCCTTGCGGCGGCCGGTGGGCTGAAACCTTCGGCACACCTTGCGCGGGCCGCTGCGGTGGTGCGGTGGCGGCGCCGGGTTTGCGTTCAGCGGTCAGCGCGACCATCGCCACGCTGACGCCCGCCACAGCCCGCACGGCGGTCTCGGCCGAGGCGCGCACGCTCTCCCAGACGCGTGCCTCAGCGGCATCGACGTTGATCGAGAAGAATACCTTGCCGTCATTGACCGTGATCGGCGACAGCACTCCGGCACTGGTCAGGGCGACACCGCTGGGCGAGGCCACCCTGGCGAGAGCATCGAGAACCTGTTGCTGCGTTACACCCACGGCGCATCTCCTTAAGGCATCCGGATGCGAGCCCAGTGCCCACTTTCCGAAGTTCGCAATCTCTCTCAGCAACACCATTTTGCGAACTTCGGAAAGTCATGGGCACTAGTGCGGTGAATTTGAAGTTCCTATCAGTGCTGCTGCAATCTCATTATAGGAACTTCAAATTCAAAAACCGCACTAGAAACATTAACTTGCTAGTGCTCCTTTGATTCCGAAGTTCGCATCAGAGGTCGCCGTGAATATTTGCGAACTTCGGAAAGTCATGAGCACTAGTGCGGTGAATTTGAAGTTCCTATCAGTGCTGCTGCAATCTCATCATAGGAACTTCAAATTCAAAAACCGCACTAGAAACATTAACTTGCTAGTGCTCCTTTGATTCCGAAGTTCGCATCGGAGGTCGCCGCGAATATTTGCGAACTTCGGAAAGTCATGAGCGCTAGCGGGTTGATGATTCTGGTACCGCCTGTCGATCTGAAGTCCGTTGGAAGAACTTGCCGCTTGCGGTGGAGTGGAGGGACTTCAGATCGGGCGGAACTAAAGCGGCGCGCTCAAAAGGCTACCTCCTGCCCATGTCGTCTGCACGTTCGGCGGGGGCGGATTCCGCGCCCTGCTCCTTGGCGGCCTCGTAGTTCAGCTCGATCAGGACGCCATTGGGGTCATTGACGAAGATCTGCCAGAGCTCGCCGCCCGGAACCTGCCTCGCGTCGAACGGCATCCCCTTGGTCTTCAGCCGCTCCTTCATGGCAGCGAAGCCGCGGCTGACGAACGCGACGTGATGGACAACGCCGGAATCGGGCTTTTGCGGCTCATCGGTTGGCGAAATATCGACCAGATGGACCACCGGCTTGCCTTCGCTGTACATCCAAGCACCGGGAAAGGCAAAATTCGGCCGGTCGCCGTTCTCCAGGCCCAAAATGTCCTCATAGAAGCGAACGGTTTCGCCGAGCTTGCGGGTCCGGATATTGAAATGGTCAAGCACGCCTACGCTCATGCCCATATGGTCTCACTCCCTTTTTCCTGAAATCTCGACTATCGCCTGATCCTAGCATAAAACCACGCCCGCCCGCCAAACAGAGGCGTTGCCGTACCAGCGGCACGGTCTATTGTGCGGGTCTCCGCCGAGCCTGTTTCGACCAATGTTGGAAACAGGCCACTAGTCCCCTCTTCAGCTCAATGTCCGGCGAAGTCCAATGCGCCGGCGAAATCTCAGGGTTGCACAAATGGCCAAAGTCGCTTTTCTCGGTCTCGGCGTCATGGGTTTCCCCATGGCAGGGCATCTGGTCGTCAAGGGCGGCCATGATGTAACGGTCTTCAACAGGACGCCGGCCAAGGCCAAGGCATGGGCGGAGAAATTCAAGGGACGCACCGCGCCGACGCCGAAGGCCGCAGCCGAAGGCCAGGACTTCGTCATGGCCTGCGTCGGCAACGACAACGACTTGCGTGCCATCACGCTTGGCGCGGACGGCGCGTTCGCGGGAATGAAGAAAGGCGCCACCTTCGTCGACCACACCACGGCCTCGGCCGAAGTCGCGCGCGAACTCGACGCGCAAGCAAAGAAGCTTGGTTTCAAGTTTGTCGATGCGCCGGTGTCGGGTGGCCAGGCGGGCGCCGAGAATGGCGTCCTGACCGTCATGTGCGGCGGCAGCGAGGACGCCTATGCCTCCGCCGAGCCCGTGATCGCGGCCTATGCGAGGATGTGCAAGCGCCTGGGTGCGGCAGGTTCGGGTCAACTCACCAAGATGGTCAACCAGATCTGCATCGCCGGGCTGGTTCAGGGCCTTTCGGAAGGCATCCATTTCGCGAAGAAATCTGGGCTCGACGTTGCCGCCGTGATCGACACCATCTCCAAGGGTGCCGCGCAGTCCTGGCAGATGGAGAACCGCTACAAGACCATGAATGAGGGCAAATACGAGTTCGGTTTCGCGGTCGAATGGATGCGCAAGGATCTGTCGATCTGCATCTCAGAAGCGCGCCGCAACGGGGCCAACCTGCCCGTCACGGCGCTGGTCGATCAGTTCTATTCAGAAGTCGAAAAAATGGGCGGCAAGCGCTGGGATACGTCGAGCCTGTTGGCAAGGCTAGAGCGGTAGCCAAAATCATATCGTTGGATTTTTCGCTGTCATTGCGAGGAGCGTCAGCGACGAAGCAATCCAGCTCTTCATTTTCTGGATTGCTTTGCTTTCGCTCGCAATGACGATGGGCAAACTGGGAAGCTGTCACGCGCCTACGCATGAGTAAAGCCAATCGTGGTTTTACTATTCTGGGATTGGCCATCCTGATTTGCGTTGCGCCGCTGCTCGCTTTGGTCAAGTACATGGGGGTCGCTAAGATCTCCCCTGCGAGCAGCGCCAAGTATTTGCCCAGGGGCTTTCTCCCGACGGCCAGCGCACCAAATGGGAGCCGTCATCACCGGGCTTGTCCCGGTGATCCACGTCTTGCTTCATTATCTTGCGAACCAAAGACGTGGACGGCCGGGTCAAGCCCGGCCATGACAAGAGAGTAAAGCTTCGCTGCTCCTGTTGCAGAGGTCAGCTTAACCTCTCGTTACTTGAAAACTATACGATAACAATGGCTTGCACTTCCTAACTATCAGAAAAGGCCAAATTGAAATGATTGAGGAAAATCGTCAAGTGACTAACAGAACAGATTCGAAAAGTGGCACGCGATAAACCCCGACAATCAATCCCGAGCTTTCGGTTCTGTTGTTAGGTCTGCAACTTGGACAGCCCCTAAATGACTCAAAAACGGGCGCTGACGCGTGGTTCGCTCCCGCTGTCAGACTGCCCCGAGGCGCTGAAACGAATCC
>Ga0210383_10001351_pt1 | contig 22457 bp, 17 predicted proteins | sample IncBWC14OmetaG_FD_160072 | JGI IMG/M metagenome (GOLD analysis project Ga0210383, IMG submission 160072) | Forest soil microbial communities from Barre Woods Harvard Forest LTER site, Petersham, Massachusetts, United States - Inc-BW-C-14-O ... | reverse complement strand
TTATCGGCCTGCCTCAGGTAGGCAAAACATCTCTCTTCGGCATTCTCACCAAGGCGCGTTTGTCCGAGCAGGCTTACGCCAACCCGCGCGAGGCGCACATCGGCGTGGCTAAGGTGCCCGACGACCGCCTCGACCGCCTGGCCGCGCTCTATGACCCCAAGAAGTTGACGCACGCTTCCGTGGAATACGTCGACGTGGGCGCCATTGGCCAGGATGCCCTCAAAGAGACCGCCTATCTCACCCATTTGCGCGGCGTAGACGCGCTCGCCCACGTCCTGCGCGCGTTTGATGACCCCGCGATCCCGCACGTCGGCCCCATCGACCCGCTGCGCGATATCAAGAATGTCGAATTCGACCTTATGGTCAGCGACCTGGGGCAAATCGAGAAGCGCCTCGAACGTCTGGAAAAAGACCTTAAGAAAATGCGCACTGCCGATCTCGAAAAAGAATTTGAGCTGCTCAAGCTGGCGAACGCTCATCTGGGATCAGAGCGTCCGCTGCGCGAAATGGAGATGACGGCCGAGGACAAGAAGCGTCTTCGTGGCTTCATGTTCCTCAGCGAAAAACCAATTCTCTATGTGCTGAACGTAAACGAAAGCACAGAACTCGGGAAAGACCTTGAAGCCGCCGTCAGCAAATACAAGCTGACCGAGGTCGCCTCTCGCCCGAATGCTGGCGCGGCCGCGATCTGCGGAAAAGTCGAGGCCGAACTCGCGGAGATGAGCGACGCCGATGCCGCCGAGTTCCTCTCCAGCTACGGCCTCACCGAAAGCGGACTGACTCGCCTGGTCCGCACCACTTACGTTCTGCTTGGCTTGATGTCCTTCTTTACCGCCGGGGAAGATGAGTGCCGGGCCTGGACGATCCCAATAAATACGCGCGCTCAGGACGCGGCGGGCGCAATCCATTCCGATTTGCAAAAACACTTCATCCGCGCCGAAACCATCCGCTGGGACCAACTGCTCGACGCCGGATCAGAAGCCAACGCCCGCGCCCGCGGCACGCTGCGTCTGGAAGGGAAAGACTACATCGTGCAGGACGGCGACGTGATGCACATCCGGCATAGTGGCTAACCGGGAACCGGGAACTGGTATTATCCTTCGGGCAAATGCATCCCATCGTTCTCAGTCTTCTGCTAGGCCTCACCGCTGCCGCCGCCAACGTGTTCGGCGGCGCGATCATTGTCCAGAAAAACTGGGAGCGTTCCTACCTGAAGTATTTCGTCGCTCTGGGCGCGGGATTCATGCTGGCAACGGCCATCGTGGAGGTTTTCCCCACCGCACTCGAATTGCGCGGCAAAAGTGCTGCGTTTCTGGTGCTGGTGGGCTATCTGCTCATTCATTTCTTCGAACACACGGTAAACACTCACTTCCATTTCGGGGAGGAAACCCACAAAGACGAGCTTGTTCACACCCACAGAGGATATTCGATCCTGCTCGGCCTCACCATCCATACATTTTTCGACGGCATCGCGATCACTGCCGGCTTTCTCGTTTCCAACTGGCTGGGCTGGATTATTTTTCTGGCTATCTTCCTGCACAAGATTCCCGAGGGATTCACCATCACCTCGGTCATGCTGGCAAGCGGTCAGAGCCGCCGCGTGGCGTGGGGTGCGTCCATGCTGCTGGGAGCCGCAACCTTCGCGGGAGTGCTGACCATGGCGCTCTTCAAACACCAGGTCAGCTATGGGTTGCCTTTGGCGGCGGGAGTGACAATCTATGTTGCTGCGTCCGACCTCATCCCTGAAGTCAACCGCGAGCCCGGAGTGAAGGTGGCTCTAGTTGTTTTTCTGGGAGTTGGACTCATGTTCCTGCTGGATCACCTCGTCCACCTGCACTAAGACTTCAATCCACGGTGTGCTTTGCCGTGTACCCTTCGCGTGCGATGACCAGAATCTTCAGATCCTTCCCCTTCTGATCTTTGAACTTGAGCGGACCTCCATCGGGCGCGACCACGTCCACCTTCAGCTTGCGGTAGGTGCCGTCGAGTTTGGGATTCGTCGGATGGTAGGCAATGCTGTACTGGTGGCGGATGTCGCCGCCGATGTCTTGAAAAATCTCCGGAAACTCCGCCTGAAATCGCGGGAAATAGGCGCGTCCCCCGGTCAGACGCGCAAACGTGTTCATCTGATTGTCGGCCTGCAAGTAATCCATACGATCAGTTGGGATGCCCATATTTGCCCCGTGCGGCAACGCCCTGCCCTGCGCATCAGCATAGATGCGTGCCGCCGCTCCCACACTGATCGGGAAAATAGTTACGTCCTTCGTGGCCTTAATCTTGGCCGTAATCTTATCCAGCCTTACCCGGCTGAAAGTATCGAGACCGCTCGAAACCAGGATGATGTATTTGTGGCCCTGGATCCGGTCCACGCGATCGAGCGTGTCGTACAACGCGTCAAACTCATTGGTCTCCGAAAAACCTGGCACGCGCAGCTGGCGCAACGCACCGTATACCTCCTGCTTGTTCTGGGTGAAGTCGGCAAGGATATAAGATTTCATATCGTAGGAAATCACGGCCAGCCAGTCATCCTTCTTCAAAGTGTTCGCGAACGAATACGACGCAGTCAAGATATCGCCCATGAAGTAGTAATCGCTGGCAGCGAATTCCACCAAAAGCACAGCGGTGATGGGCGCGTCAGAGACTGTGAAGGTGCTGATCGTCTGCGGTGTGCCATCTTCAGAGATGCGGAAATTTTCCTTCGTCAGGCTGGAAATAAACTGCCCATCTTTGGTCGTGACCATCACTGGCACTTCCACCACGGGCACGTCAACGTGGATGGAGTAATCAGGCATCCCTTCAATTTTCTTTGGCTTTTCCGTGGGTGGTAGCGGAGGCGGCTCGTCCTTTTTCTTAGGAACGGCATAGGGACCGACGTCGCCTTGCGGACCACCCGCGTCCGCTGGAGGCTCCGCCTGGCCTTTGCCAGGTTGGGACGCTCCCTGATCCTGTGCCGGGGTCAGCCCCGAAAAGCCTCCCAAGGCCAGAATCAGCAATAACATACGGCAAACGTACTTCAGCGGGATGCGGTCAAAGTCCAGCCCAAAACGCTCGCAAGCCTGCCAGAATCGATTCGAAATCATTTGAGACCCTCGGAAAACCCCTGTGCTAGTATAGACGCAGAGCTTCGCGATTGGGATGTTTTGCTCGGCTGTCGCTTTTCCCCTCCTACCCGGCAAATCGCATACGAAGCGCGAAGTGTAACTCGGCGGTTAGAGGACCGTTGGCGGTTCTCTGGGGAAGTTTGTGGGTGAACTTGGAATGAAACCAGCCGTTCTGGCCTTTGCTGTTCTCTGTCTTCTGCTCTCTCCCATAACCCAGGCGCAAACTCCGAAGCCGGTCGAAACCATTCCGGTCGAGCAAATCCATGCCGGCATGCGAGGCGTGGCCTACACCGTTTTTCAGGGAACGAAGCCGGAGTCCATGGACGTTGAAGTTCTTGGCGTCCTCACCAACGCGAACGGACCCAAGGGCGATGTCATCCTGATTCGCCTCACCGGAACCAAGGTCGAATACACTGGCGTGGTTGCGGGTATGAGTGGCAGCCCGGTGTACTTGAACGGCAAGCTGGCCGGCGCCGTAGCCTTCCGCATCGGCGAATTCTCGAAAGAGGCGATCGCGGGCGTTACTCCGATCGCCGAAATGCTCGAGATCAGCGCCCTGGACCATGATCCCGCTTCAGCGCCCATCGAAGCCACCTCAGCCGCGCATCCTCCGAGCAAGACTGCGAGCCCGGGGATTGCAAACACGCCAGCGCACGCCTCCACGAAACCCGATTTCACCAACTATCTGAAGCCCATCGAAACCCCGCTCGTCTTCGACGGATTCTCCGAAGACACAGTCCAGCGCTTCGCACCTCAGTTCTCCGCCGCCGGAATCGTGCCGGTGATGGGCGCTGGCTCCGTCAGCGATGCCAAGCAGCCCGAGCCGTTGGAGCCGGGCTCTGCAGTGAGCGCAATCCTCGTGCGCGGCGACATGAACATCGCCGCCACCTGCACCGTTACTTACATGGACGCGCAACACCTGCTGGCCTGCGGGCATCCACTGATGCAATTCGGAATGGTGGACTTGCCGATGACCAAGGCAACGGTGCTTGCAACCTTGGCCTCGCCGCTAAACGCTTTCAAGATCGTGAATGCAACTGAAACCGTAGGTTCATTTGTGCAAGACCGGCACAACGGAATTCTGGGAGAGTTCGGCAAGAAACCGGAAATGATTCCGGTCACGCTCACTATCCGTGGCGAATCGGCCGACAAGCAGTTCCATTACGAGGTCCTGAACAACGAGCGCCTAAGCCCATTAGCAATGATGGCGACCGTGTTCAATGCGCTGCATGGCGTGAACGAGTACGGCGAAGAAACCACCTATCGCATGAATGGACGCATCAGCGTGGACGGATACCCGGACCTGACCATGCACAACATGTTCGCCGCCGTCGACGGCGGACAGCCGGGCGCCATGCTGGCCGCCATCTCGCTAGGCGAGCGCTTCAGCCGCATCTTTGACAACCCCTACAGCGTGCCCGCGATTCACGGCGTCCAGCTTGATTTCGATATCGTCCGCGAACGCCGCTGGGCGCGCCTCGAAAGCGCGCGTACAGATATCACCGAAGCCCGCCCCGGCGACGATATCTCGATTGAAGCCATGCTGCGGCCTTATCGCGGCGAGGGTGTGGTGCAACACATTCCTATCCACATTCCGACTTCGACTTCGAAGGGACCGCTTCGGATTCTGGTCAGTGACGGCGACACCCTCGACCATTTCCGGCGCGGCTCATCGTTGCTCGGACGCAAACTGGATCTGGCCGCGACCATCGCCTTCCTGAACAAGGAACACGTCAACAACCGTGTCTACGTTTCGTTGCTCGAAGCCGATCCCGAAGCCATGATCGCCGACAAAGTCATGCCCACGCTCCCGCTCTCCATCATGAACGTAATGGACGGCATGCGCGGCACCCAGGACATGCTGGTCTCGAGCGAGTCCTCGGTAAACGAAGCCGCCACCGGCCCGCTCGACTACGTGGTCGCCGGCGCTCAGGTATTGACGATCAACATTAAGTAGCCAAAGGTCGACTGGCCAAACGCGGCACGAGCGCCATTGCCCGCGAGTCTATTCTCTCCTGCACAAGATGGCTGCGATAACACGCGGACTTCGGCGCCCGTGAAGCACCGCAATCACGACCAACGGCTTTTCATCTGGGGCGTAGGCGACGATGTAGTCGCGTATCGTTTGGAACCGCAACGGTCGAGAGGTAAGATCAGGTCGCTGGTGACCCTGATGAGGGAAAGCCACAAGTTTTCGAAGGGCGGACAAGATTTCCTCTCGCACACGCGTGGCAGCAAGAGGATTATCCTCAGCAACGAATTCCCATATGTCGTTGATGTCCTGCGCCGCGCCCGGGTGGAGATCAAAACCCTACCGGGCATTCATTTCAAAGAGCGCTTCTTGATTGAGTCATCCTCACGCTGGCGGAGGGTTTCAAAGAAAGCTTCGCCTTCCACAGGCTTCACCCGGCCACTCTTGATGTCGTCGTAGCGGCCATCCAGCAAGCCGCGCACGTCGGCCACTTCCGTCAGATACGCCGCCATCGCGTCTTCCACCAGTTCATCCGTCGGACGGCCACTCTGGGAGGCCAGTTCATGAAGACGGAATTCGGTTCGAGGCTTGAGGTGCACTTCCATGCCTGTCAGTCTAAAGGCGGCGAAACACCATGTCAAAAGAAAGCTGGTCAAGAGGCGTTTTTTGCTCCGACGCGCCCCAAATATTCGGATCGATACGAAACTGGAATCCAAATCGTCCAAACCGCCCGCCCCAAGCGGGCGCGGTCATTGTATAATCAGTGCCGCTTTTGAGGCCGTCACGGAAGATTCGGCCATCATCGACCAGGAGTCAGTAAAAATGAAACGTTGTTTTGAATTTTCTACGATCGCCGCGATTGCCTTATTGCTAGGCGCGTCCATCCTCCCATGTTCAGCTCAGATTAACGGGACAACCGTAAACGGGAAGCCGATCATTATTCCCAAATCCAGCATCCCGCACCCCGGCCACATCAACACGAACTACTTTCTGGTCGGCACCGACCAGCGCCAGCCTCAGCCTCCTCCCGATGCGGAGACTCCGGCATCTGTGGCCTGTGTCTACGAATTAGTGTCGGGGCCGAAGGGTTGCCCGATTGCCACCACCACCAACGTCCCCACCGGCGGCGTGGGCGCCATCGCCATCGTGGATGCCGGCGACTATCCAACTGCGAAGGAAGACCTGCATGCGTTTTCGAGCCAGTTTGGCATCCCCGACGCGGACTTCCAAATCGTCTACGCCGACGGCCACAAGCCTCCGGAGTATTCGGATTGGGTGGTCGAAGAATCACTCGATATCGAGTGGGCCCACGCAATGGCGCCCAAGGCCAAACTGTTCCTGGTGGAGTCCGTGCTATGCACCTCTGACAAGTGCAACACGGATCCTACTTGGCAAGCAGTGAAGGTCGCGAGTGATTTGGTGGCCAAAAATGGCGGCGGCGTCATCAGCATGAGCTGGGGAGACCCCGAATGGGCCCAGGAGCGTGACTTTGACCACTACATGACCACTCCGGGAGTGGTCTATTTTGCCGGAGCCGGCGACTGGGGTTTGAACTACCCGTTCCACCCTGCCGCGTCTCCGAATGTCGTCGCGGTCGGCGGCACTTACTTCAACCGGGATAATAACGGGGATTTCACCTACGAGCAGTACTACACTGGCGGCGGTGGCGGCGGCATCAGTCCTTATGAGCCCAGACCGAGCTACCAGGACATCATCAAGAGCATCGTTGGAAGCAAACGCGGGTTCCCCGACGTAGCTTCCGATTACTGCTGTGCTGCAATCTACCTTCAGGGCTGGGGTGAGGTGGGCGGCACCAGTTGGGCTTCCCCGACGTTTGCCGGAATCGTGAATGCTGCAGGTCTGCTGAAGAAGTCGTCCCATGACGAACTCAGCATGATTTACAAAGAGTACGCCAACCCGAAGCAGCATAAGGCGTATTTCTTCGACATCACCCAGGGCGATTCACAGTGCGTAGTCGGCTGGGACGAATGCGCCGGAGTCGGTTCCCCGCGAACCTATAAGGGAAAATAGGCTACTGCCCTCTCTAACTCTTGTCCGCTGCCTTCGACGTTGGCTTCTAGAGTCCTACGGGCCAAGGCGGCGGGCGGGAGTGTCCGCCCTACGCGTTCCCGCTGTGCTTGCCCGATACGATCTGTTACGCCTCTTGCAGCCAGCGTGGTGGCCATCACGCAAGCTGCCCCGCTTGCCGATTTCTGCGGACGTCGTGCCTATATATAATGGGCATCTCTCGAACCGCATCGGTTAAAGCAAATGTCCTCTGCTCGCATCCCGTGGTGGACTTGGTTGATCGCAGCGTCTTTCATCGCCTGCTTCCTGGTGGGCTTTATCTATTTACCTCTCAAACTACCTGAGGCAACTGGGATCACCCCCAACTTTCGTGGTAACGGTGTGGCGGATGTGAAGCCGGGCAGCCCGGGCGACGCCGCCGGATTGAAGCAGGGTGACAGAATCGTCAACCTAGATGGCCGACCTATACAGAGCCGAATTGAGTTCTTCAGCGCGCTAAGCAACACGGTATTCGACCATCCGGTTTCCATGGTTGTGTTGCGCGGCAGCCAGCAAGTTCATTTGCAGTTGATTCTCAATCAGCGGCTGACGCAAGCTCGGACTTCGAAAGAAACCGTGGGCTGGCGGGTGGAGGTCGCCGTCAGCCTGATCCAGTTGCTGACGGGGCTGCTGGTTCTCTTTAAGAGGCCGCGCGACTTCACCGCCGTCGCTGCCGGCATATTCCTCTGCGGCCTGGGCACCGGCAATTTTTATTTTGTGTCGCCGAATGCGGCGGTCGTGTGGAGAAGCTTGCCGCTGGCCGTCCAGTGGCTCATCTTCCCTGCGCTGATACTTGGCGTCAATGGCTTGCCGGTTGCGCCAATGGTGCTGTTTTCACTTTCATTCCCCAAGCCTATGCTGCATCGCCCCTGGGCACGAATGATGCTGGCGGTTCTAGCTATGCCTCTGCTGGGCTTTGCAGCCATTTTTAATTACATCGTGCTGTTCGCCCCAGAGCACGCTGTCGATGCCATCCCCGCCTGGCTCGGGGTGATCATCGGGATCGATGCCCCGATTGCTTTTTTCGCCCCCGTGGTGGTCTTGGCCGTGAATTATTTCAGGCTCCGGGAGGTAAATGAAAGACGCCGAATACGGTTGGTGATTCTTGGCTTGCTTCTTTTCTTTGTCGATTTGCTTGCCGCTTTTGTGTTCTCCCTGTCTCCAAAGATGCTTTGGGTTTCTGCGATTGCGATCTCACCGCTCGTGTTTGGGCTGTCGCAGGTTCCTTTCACGATTTGCATAGCCTACGCGGTGCTTCGGCAGCGGCTGTTCCAGGTAAGTTTCATCGTCCGCCAGAGCCTGCAATACGCCGTTGCGCGCGGTGCCCTTCTCATCCCCATCCCAATCCTGGCAGGACTTCTCATCTTCGATTTGATTGCCCACAAAGACCAGCCATTCGGAGTGCTGCTCTCCCAGCACGGCTGGGCGTATGCGCTGATGGGAGTGGTTGGAATCGTTGCCCACAAGAAACAGTCGCAATGGATGGAGTTGCTGGATCGCCGCTTTTATCGCGAGCACTACAACGCGCAGCACTTGCTGCGTCAAACGGTGGATGAGATTCGCGCCTCTTCCAACCTCGCAGAGGTTGCGCCCAAAGCGGTTGCCCGCATCGAGCAGGCGCTGCATCCCGAGTTTGTCGCCATCTTGACGCGCGAAGCCACCGATCCGCTGTATCGTTGCACCGCTGCGGCGCCCCCTGAAGTCTATCCCCACGGACTAAGCGCCGAGAGCAAGCTCATGTCGGCCTTTCGCCTCTTTGCCAAGCCCCTTCAGATATCTCTGGCCGAAAGCGGATGGCTCAAGCAGCAGCTTCCCTCAGAGGATACCAACTTCCTGCGGGAAGCGCGCATTGATTTAATGGTGCCCATTGCCATCGCGTCTCATGGTCGCGAGGCGCTTATGGTTCTGGGGCCGAAAAAATCAGAGGAGCCCTATGGCAACGAAGACCAGGAATTACTCTCGGGGATTGGCAGCGCGCTGGCGTTGCTCTTGGAACGTCCGGTTACGAGCGCGCTGGGCGGATTTGAAGAATGTCCCCGTTGCGGCTTGTGCTACGAAAGCGGCATGGGCCGCTGCGGCAACGAAAGCGCCCAGCTCACGCGAATGCCTTTTAACCGGCTGCTGACCTCGCGTTACCGGCTGGAGCGAAGGCTCGGCCGGGGAGGAATGGGCACTGTCTACAAGGGCACGGATACATCCTTGGAACGCGCCGTGGCGGTCAAGCTGATACGTGAAGACCTCGTCGCCAGTAACGAAGCGGCGGAACGCTTCCGGCGTGAGGCCAAAGCGGCAGCCGCATTCGCGCACCCCAATCTGGTCACCGTACACGACTTTGGCGTGGATTCGGATACCCGTGTGTTTCTGGTGATGGAGTTGCTCGAAGGCCTCACTCTGCGGCAACGATTCGGACAGCAGAAGAACTTTGCGCCGCAACAACTCTTGCAGATTCTCGACGGCATATGCGCTGGCCTTCACGCTGCCCACGAAAACGGCTTAGTCCATCGCGATCTGAAGCCGGAGAATATTTTCCTGGCCCAAAGCGGCTCGGGTGAAGTGGCAAAGATCCTGGACTTCGGCCTGGCGAAGTTTCTGGTTTCGCCGGCCAACTCAGCGGCAGCCACAGTCGACACTCTTCCGGGCGTGCTGATGGGTACGCCGCAGTATATGTCGCCGGATCAACTCACCGGTGAACCAGCATCTGCCGCGTGGGATATCTGGGCCCTGGCCGTGATCACTTACGAGATGCTGACCGGCATGCATCCCTTTCCCGCATCCTCCGTGGGCCAGATGCACCATTCCATAATCTCTGGCCGCTTCACCCCGATTTCCACTCATTTGCCCGATGCACCAGCGGAATGGCAGCAGTTTTTCGATCGGGCTCTCTGCCCTAAAACCGCCGCACGGCCGCAGTCCGCAAAAGAATTCGTTTCTGCGTTGGGAAAGGCATTTGCCCTTGCTGGGAAGTAGCCGCACCCAGGCGCGATATGCAACGTGATAACCTGAAGTCCTCCTCTTATTTCTTGCTGAGGTATAAATTTGATCCGTCTGCGTTGGCTGTTCGCGATCTTTCCAATTTTCCTGCTTTCTTTCGCATCCGCCGAAGGCACGCGCACCTGGGAACAATCGAAGTTCGATGAGTTGGCCAAGGGAACGACCAAGGGCGTGGCCGTGCGCAGTACCGGAGGCCTGGAACTGGCCCCGGCCTTCACCGCGCTGACCACAACTCCATCGACTTACATCTGGTCGATCGCGGCCGACCGCGAGGGCAATCTCTACGCCGCCGCAGGCTCGCCCGCGCGGGTGTATCGAATTACTCCGGATGGCAAATCGGTTGTGATTTTTGAGCCCCAGGAACTCCAGGTGCAAGCGCTGGCCGTGGATAAGAGCGGGGTCATCTACGCGGCCACCAATCCCGACGGCAAGGTTTATAAAATCGAGCATCGCGCCGTCCCGACCCAAGTCTCCAAGGATAAGAAATCTTCGGACAAGGCAAACGATTCTTCGGAAAAGCCCGCCACAACTGTCGATTCCGCCTGGAGTTCGTCAGTCTATTTCGAGCCCACCACCAAATACATTTGGGACCTCGCGCTCGACGACGCCGGCAACCTGTACGTGGCAACGGGGGATCACGGAGAAATTTTCCGGGTCACCGCGAAAGGCGAGCACTCCGTCTTCTTCAAGAGCGACGAGGCCCACATGCGCGAGATGGCCTTCGATGGCAAAGGCAATCTGATCGCCGGTTCCGACGGCAGCGGCCTGGTCTATCGAATTTCCCCGAGTGGAGATGGTTTCGTTCTCTACAGCGCGCCTAAAAAAGAAATTACCGCTCTGGCCATCGACAAGGCTGGAAATATCTACGCGGCCGGCGTCGGGGAAAAGCGGGGCGGAACCACTGTGCCAGGTTTCACCGCGGCACCAGTCTCTATACCGACTGCTCCAGCTGCTCCAGGCGCCGGGTCGCAGAGCGGGATCGTCATCACCAGTGTTGCCAGCGCGCCGTCGTCGATCAGTTTCCCCAGCCCCGGAGCAGGAACTGCCGGCGGTTCTGAGATTTATCGTATTGCACCCGACGGCTCTCCCAGCCGGGTTTGGAGTTCTCACGAAGACCTCGTATACGCGCTCGCCTTCGATCAACACGGCCGCCTGCTCGCAGGTACAGGAAATCGTGGACATGTTTTCGCCATCACCGGCGACGACGAATTCACTGATCTGCTCAAAGCCAGCGCAACCCAGGTCACTGCCTTCGCCAACGCTCCCCAAGGCGGGCTCTACGCCTCGACCAGCAACCTTGGCAAAGTGTTTTTGCTGAGTGCCACACCTGAATCCGAGGGCACTTACGAGAGCGATGTATTCGACGCTCACAACTTCTCGCGCTGGGGACGCGCCGAATTCCGCGGCGCTGGCAACGTCGAACTATCCGCCCGTAGCGGTAACGTGGATAATCCCGACCGCAACTGGAGTCCGTGGCAGAAAATCAATCTGCGCAAAGATGGCGCGGTCAGCGTACCTCCTGCGCGCTTCATTCAGTGGAAGGCCGTGCTGCGTTCAGGTAATCCTGCCCCGCGCGTCGAAAGCGTCATGCTCAATTACCTGCCCAAAAACGTGGCCCCTGATTTTGACGACGTTACGGTGCAAGCCGGAGTTCGCTATCAGGCGCTGCCCAAACCCGCGGGAGTAGATCTCAGCGCATCAGGAAACCAGCAAACCCACTTCGACACACCGCCGCCGACCACGCATGACCGCGATGCCATCGGCGTGAAATGGAGTGTGCACGACGACAACGACGATCAGATGGTTTATGCCGTGTACTATCGCGGCGATGGCGACACCCGATGGCTCCTGCTGAAAGACAATCTGACCGACAAGTTTTACTCCTTCGATGCCTCGCTGCTGCCCGATGGCGGCTACTCCGTCAAAGTTGTAGCGTCCGACGCTCCATCGCATTCTCCCGGGCAGGCGTTGACCGCGGAAAAAGAAAGCCTTCGCTTCGAGGTGGATACCACGCCGCCGCAGATCGAGAATCTCACCGCCGCAGCCGAGGCTGGCCATATCCACGTGAGTTTCCGCGCCGCAGACAGTTTCTCAAACATCAAGCGCGCCGAGTACTCCGTGGACGCGGGCGACTGGCAATTCATTGAACCGGTCGGCCAATTGTCAGATTCGAAAACGGAGAGCTACGACTTTCGAGTCACGATACCGGCCGATCGCACCTCGACCGCAGCCGTCAAGGCCCCCGGACAGCTAGAGCATGTAGTCGTTGTCCGCGTCTACGACCGCTACGACAACATGAGTTCCGCGAAAACCGTAATCCGCGGAAAGTAGCGCAGCCGACATTTGCTATTGCGGCCGGGTGTCCCGCCCGGCTTCGCTAAGTCGCGCGATGATCGCCATTCGTAAGCTGATCGGCTTTCCGCAACTCCGGAAACACCCAAGCCCAGATAGCAATCACCACCAGAGTTCCAATGCCGCCCAACACCACCGCCGGGACGGTCCCAAACCACTGCGCCGTCAGGCCCGACTCGAATTGTCCGACCTCGTTGGAAACCCCGATGAAGAGCATGTCCACCGCGTTGACCCGCCCGCGCATTTCGTCCGGCGTGCCCAACTGAATCAGCACGCCGCGGATAATAACGCTGACCATATCAGTCGCACCGATCAGTAGCAGCGCAATCAGCGAAACCACCAAGCTTCTCGATAATCCGAAAACAATGGTGCACACCCCAAAGCCGGCAACGCACCAAAGCATCGTCGGCCCGGCCCGGCCGCGCAGCGGGCGATGAGCCAGCAAGATCGCCATCAGTGCCGCGCCCACTCCGGGTGCGCTCCGCAACAATCCCAAGCCCCATGGCCCCGTCTTCAAAATTTCTCGCGCATAGACCGGCAGCAACGCAACCGCCCCGCCCAGCAAGACCGCGAACATGTCCAGCGAGATCGAGCCCAGAACGAGTTTGTTCCGCCAGATGTAACGAAATCCCGCCAGCACGGTGGTCAGACTCACCGCTTCGCGCATCCGCGGCTTTATCTGCGGCTTGATTCGCACCGTACACAGCAGCGCCACCAGCGAGGTCACCATCGCCGTCAAATACACCGCCGAAGGACCGCCAAAGAATGCATAGATCAGCCCGCCAACTGCCGGGCCCAAAATCGTACCGCCTTGCCACACGCTCGCGTTCCAAGCCACCGCATTCGCGAAGTGTTCCTCCGGAACCAACTGCGGCAGCAGCGCCCGGCTCACCGGCCCGCTAAGCGCATTGGCCGCGCCGACCAGCACCAAAACTGCATAAATCCAGTAGATGTCCGGATGCACTCCATACGCGCCCCACAACGCGATCCCCCACAAAAGTCCTGATCCCACGGCGAATCCGGCATAACATAACATCAGCAGCTTGCGCCGGTCGAAGCGATCCGCCACATGCCCGGTCACCAGAAACAACAGAAATCCCGGAAGAAATTGCGCTAGGCCCACCAACCCCAGATCCAGCGGACGCTTCGTGATTTCGTAAACTTGCCATCCCACCGCGACCGATTGCATCTCGAGGGCAATCTCAATAAGAAATCGCGCCAGCTCGTAAACCGCGAAATCCGGATAAGTAAACGCAATGCCACCCGCGAGCCTGGGATCCCTCGTCGCCGCCATCGCTAACTACTGTGCCACAAAACCAATCATTGGAGCACGGGTGCCAACACACAATGAGACAATAACCACATCACTCCATGACGCGATGGCTCAATCTATGTGGCTGGATCGCGTGCATCGTCTATTCAACCATCCCCAGTTTCTGGCTGCTGATCCACCCCCGCGCCGCCTACTGGCGCTCGCGCAAACGTTCTCCATACCTGGTTCTACTGCCGTTGTGGATCGCAATGTGGATCGTCCTCGCGTGGCTCACCTCCCGGTGGCGATCCCGAACCCTCTACACCACGCCATGGACGTGGATTCCCGCCATCGCCCTATTCACGGCCGGCCTGTGGATCTACTCTCAATCCGGAAAGCACTTCAGCCGCGTCCAACTGGGCGGACTACCCGAACTCGTCCCCAATCACAGCCAAGAGCGCCTGGTAACGTCCGGAATCCGCAGCCGTGTCCGCCATCCTGTGTATGTGGCACATTTCTGCGAAATGCTGGCCTGGAGCCTCGGTACCGGACTGGCCATCTGTTATGCGTTAAGCGCACTCGCAATGATCACGGGCGCAATCATGATCCGCTTGGAAGACGCAGAACTAGAGCAACGATTCGGAGAAGAATACCGAGCCTACCGACAAAAAGTCCCGGCACTGCTGCCCAGGATCCCTTGAGGGCTGCAAGACAAAGATTTTCATTCCAATCCACGATTGTCATTCCGAGCGCAGCGAGGAATCTGCTGTTCTTTGAACCGCGTAAATGTCCGACCCCCAGAAAATATTGTTTGCAGTTTTGTCGACAATCAAACTTCCGGTTCGACTAACCGTCAGTACAGGCAAGGAGGCCTGCCCAAATGCAATATCTGCTGCTAATTTATGGAAACGAAAAGCAATTCGACAAGTTGACCCCGGTGGAACAGGACAAAATCCACCAGGAGTACATGGAACTTTCCAAGAGCATGGCGCAGAGCGGCCATATGCGGGGCGGCAACGAACTGGACCGTATTTCCAAGGCCAAGACCGTCCGCGTGCGCGACAAAAAGCGCGCGGTCACCGATGGCCCATTCGCCGAAACCAAAGAACAGCTCGGCGGCTATTACCTCGTCGAAGCGAAAGACGTCGACGAAGCGCTGGCGCTGGCAGCGCGAATCCCGTCCGCCCGCTGGGGCTCGATCGAAGTCCGCCCCATCATCCCGCATGAAATGCCCACCTAACCCAATGCAGGCCGGGCGCCCTCGCCCGGCCTTACCAGCCACCTTCATGATCCATCTATAATTCCATTGGGCTGACGCCTCCAATGAAATTCGAGCTCTTTGTTGCATCGCGATATCTGCGCGCCAAACGCCGCCAGGCGGTCATCGGCGTCATCACCGGCATTTCCATCGCCGGAGTTGCTGCCGGTGTCGCATCCCTAGTCGTGGCCCTGGCCATCAACAACGGATTTCGCCAGGATCTCCAGGACCGCCTTCTCGGCTCGACCTCTCACATCAACCTCCTCCGCATCCAGAGCGACGGAATCAAAGACTGGCGCCCACTCATGGACCGCCTGTCAAAAGAACCGCACATCGTCGCCACCGCCCCCGCGATCTACGAACAGGTTCTGATCTCTCGCGGACCACGCGCTCGCGGCGCTGTCCTGAAAGGGATGATTCCGAGCGAAGAAAGAAAAGTCAGCGATCTTTTGAGCACGGTAAAAATCGGCTCAGCCGACGCGCTGGGAGAGGGCACAATTCGCATAAGCATCAGTGCCACTCGACCCGAATCCACACCGCCAGACCAGTCTCCCACGGACCTTCAGGGCGTGGAAAACCGCGTTGCCGCTATGCCGCCCATCATCCTCGGCAAAGACATGGCCGACGAGTTGGGTGCTACGCTCGGCTCCGTCGTATTGGTCACCAGCCCGCAAGGCGAACTCACTCCCTTCGGCATGGTGCCCAAGTACAACCGCTTCCACGTGTCAGGAATCTTCAACTCCGGCTTCTACGACTACGATAGCTCCTGGGCGTTCACCCGCCTCAGCGATGCGCAACAATTATTCGGCCTCGGCGATCTGGTTTCCCTGATCGAGTTTAAAGTGGACGACATCTACCAAGCCGAGCAAATCTCCCGCCAACTCGAACAGGCCGCTGGAAAGGGTTTCATGGCCACGAACTGGATGGAACAAAACAAAGCGCTCTTCCGCGCTCTGCGCCTGGAACGTCTGGTGACATTCATCACCATCGGCCTGATCGTCTTCGTGGCCGCGCTCAACATCCTGATCTCGCTCACCATGATGGTCATGGAAAAAACTCGTGACATCGCCGTGCTCATTTCCATGGGCACGCGCAAATCGCAGGTACGCCGCATCTTCATCGCCCAAGGTGTCCTGATTGGAGTGGTAGGAACCGCGATCGGCCTCGTTCTCGGCTACGCCCTGTCCTGGGCCGGCGGCCATTACCACCTGCTGTCGCTCGCCCCCGCGGTCTACTCCATCGACTACGTGCCCTTCGCCCCCCGCGCCATGGATGGCGTGCTGGTTGCGGTAGTAGCGATAGGCATCTCGCTGATCGCGACTGTATATCCGTCCTGGTCAGCCGCCCGGATCCTCCCCGCCGAAGCTCTGCGCTACGAATGATCACAAATTCACGCCGGCATCCTGACCCCAAATCCACCGTGTCATCCTGAGCAAAGCGAAGGATCTCTGAACTTCGTTAGCAGTGCGAATACTTTCCGTTGAGCTACGGATGATCTGTGAATACAAGCAATGCACACGCTAGCCCGGGCCCGTCCTCGCAGCCGGGCGAAAGTCCAAGATCCGCCTCCGGAGCAGGCACCGCCGTGGAAGCATGGCGCTTCACCGCCACCAAAAGACTCTTGCACTAATCCGGGCTTCAGCCCCTGTGGTTCGTCTGCATTCTGTTCAACCAACTCCCCGCACTCTTGACTCACTTTTGACTCCTTTATGACATCCACCATGCACCGATCTGTCATCATCCCCTCGTGGCGCTCGGATGTGACTTCGGGTCCCGTTCGCTGGGTCCGCAGCTGGTGACCAAGGTCACATCCAGCTCCTTGCTTTCTGCAGTAGAGTTTGTTTTAGATGTTCCCGAAGAGTTGCGCAGGAACGTTTCCGCCAGACCCGTGTTTTAATGGGAATGGCAAGCTGCCTCGGGTGAGTCGAGTAGAGGATGGCTCGTTCCCCGTGGGGTTCGTGAGACGAGGAGCACTCCGGGTGCATCTAATAAACGAGTTCATATTAAGGACCGAGGGCCTCAAGAAGGTCTTTCGGTCGGGCAAGTCCGATTTAGTGCTCTTTGAAAACTTATCGTTTCAGGTGGCTAAAGGCGAAATGCTCGCGATTGTGGGCGAATCGGGTGCTGGCAAAAGTACATTGCTGCACATAGTTGGCGCCCTTGATCGAGCTTCTGCGGGTGACGTATACTTCGCGCATCTGCAATTGAGTTCGCTTTCTGAGAACGCTGCCGCCGAATTTCGCAATCGCGAGGTCGGCTTCGTCTGGCAATTCCACTATCTTCTGCCGGAGTTTACGGCGCTGGAAAATGTGGCTATGCCGCTCCTGCTTCGGGGTAAACCTTGGCAGGACGCGCAAGCAGAAGCCTCGCGGTGGCTCCGTGAAGTCGGATTGGACCAGCGCTCGCATCATCGTTCGGGAGAGCTTTCCGGCGGCGAACAGCAGCGCGTGGCTCTGGCGCGGGCGCTCATCACCCAGCCCAAGCTCCTGCTGGCGGACGAACCAACCGGAGACCTTGATAGCCGTACAGCGGATTCAGTCTTCGAGCTGATCGCCAGGCTGCATCGCGACTATCAGTTGACTTCTCTCATCGCCACCCACAACTTCGCTTTCGCCCGCCGCTGCCAGCGCGTGTTGCGCTTGCAGCAGGGAAAGATCGAGGAGGTAGCACCGGAAACGCTACCCGTATAGCACCTCACGGCGATTGACTTTTCTTCCGTGACGTGTCGGAATGATAATGAGGGGTTCTCGAAAGGTGTGAAGACGGCGGCCGTGGGCATGACAAGAAGTTGCAACCACTTGCGGAGAAACGATAAGTAAGTATCTTTGGTAACTGATAGCTACGCGCCAAACCCGCGATATAAACACTGTAGCGGTTGGCACTGTGATTGCACCATTAACTTAGGGTCAGGGAGATCCGAGGAGCAGGGCCGCCAGGTCGACCCCCAACGCTCCCCGCGATCTCGGGGGAAAGGGTCATATGTTTGAACGTTATACGGAGAAGGCGAGGCGCGTCATCTTTTTCGCGCGCTATGAAGCCAGCCAGTTCGGGTCTCCTTATATTGAGACGGAACATCTTCTGCTCGGACTTCTGCGAGAAGATAAGGCCCTGACCAATCGCTTTCTGCGTTCGCACGCTTCGGTCGAATCCATTCGCAAGCAGATCGAGGGACACACCACCATTCGCGAGAAGGTTTCCACTTCCGTCGATCTCCCGCTGAGCAACGAGTGCAAGCGGGTGCTCGCTTATGCCGCTGAAGAAGCCGAGCGTCTCTCCCACAAGCACATCGGCACTGAGCATCTGCTCTTGGGTTTGCTGCGCGAAGAAAAGTGCTTTGCCGCCGAAATTTTGCACGAGCGTGGTCTGAGACTCTCGACCATCCGCGAGGAATTGGCTCGCACCAGCCAGGAAAAGGCCCAACCGCAACGTCAGCGCGAGTCGTCTCTGTTGAGCGAGTTCTCCCGCGACCTTACTCAGGCCGCCATGGATACACAACTCGATCCGCTCGTCGGACGCGACGGCGAGTTAGAACGGGTGATTCAGATTCTCTGCCGCCGCACCAAGAACAATCCGGTGCTGATCGGCGAACCCGGCGTAGGAAAGACCGCGATCGTCGAAGGCCTGGCGCAGCGCATTGCCGATGGCGAAGTTCCATCGTTTCTCGCGGACAAACGCATCCTGGCTCTCGATCTATCCTTAATTGTCGCTGGCACCAAGTATCGTGGCCAGTTTGAAGAGCGCCTCAAGACCATCATGAAAGAATTGATGGAGTCGCAGAACTCGATTATCTTCATCGATGAACTGCACACGCTCGTCGGCGCAGGCTCGGCCGAGGGTTCGCTCGACGCGGCCAACATTCTGAAGCCCGCGTTGTCACGCGGAGAAATTCAGTGCATCGGCGCCACCACGCCGGGCGAGTATCGCAAGTCCATCGAAAAAGATCGCTCCCTCGAACGTCGCTTCCAGGCGGTAAAAGTTCCCCCGCCGAATGAAGCCGACGCCACCAAGATTTTGTTCGGGATCAAAGACCGGTACGAGAAATTCCACGCCGTCACCTACACCGACGACGCCATCAACTTCGCCGTATCGCACTCGAACCGCTACATTCCCGACCGCTTCCTGCCCGACAAGGCAATTGACCTCGTCGACGAAGCCGGCGCCCGCGTAAAGCTGCGCCAGACTTCGCTGCCCGAGGAACTCACCGAGGTGCAGAAGCGCATCAAGTTCATCGTTCACCGCATGGAAAACGCTATCGCGAACCACGAGTTCGAGAAGGCGCGTTTCTACAGTGATGAGGAACGCAAAGAGCGCGAGAACCTGCGCGCTCTTCGCGAAAAATATCATCTCGACGAATCTTCCACCGGCGTAGTAGGCCGCGAAGATATCGAGGATGTCGTGTCGCGCTGGACCGGCGTCCCTGTAACCTCGATCAAAGAAGAAGAAACCCAAAAGCTTCTTCGAATAGAAGAAGAGCTCCACAAGAGAATCATCAGCCAGGACAAAGCCATAAGCGCGCTGGCGCGCGCAATCCGCCGCAGCCGCGCCGGATTGAAAAACCCCAACCGCCCCATAGGCTCTTTCCTATTCCTTGGCCCCACCGGCGTAGGAAAAACCGAAGTAGCCCGCACCTTAGCGCAATTCATGTTCGGCACAGAAAAAGCCCTCGTAAGATTTGACATGAGCGAATTCATGGAGAAGCATTCGGTTTCTAAGTTGATTGGGTCGCCTCCGGGGTATGTGGGATACGAGGAGGGGGGGCAGCTTACTGAGCGGGTTAAGCGGGCGCCTTACTCTGTGGTTTTGCTGGATGAGATTGAGAAGGCGCATCCGGATGTTTTTAATATTTTGTTGCAGGTGTTTGAGGATGGGCAGCTTACCGATGGGTTGGGCAATACGGTCGACTTCAAGAACACTATCATCATTATGACTTCCAACATCGGGGCGCGGCACTTGCAGCGCCGCGAGGGTCTGGGCTTCCAGTCGAGCAAGGAAGACATGATCTCGGAGAAGGTCGAGGATCTGGTCAAGAACGAAGTGAAGCGAACGTTCAATCCGGAATTTCTTAACCGGCTGGACGAGATTATTCTGTTCAGCGCTTTGAGTGAAACTGACCTGATCCAGATTCTGGAGCTCATGGTCAGCTTGCTGAATCAGAACCTGTCGCAGAAGGCGATCACGGTTACCGTGACTGACGAAGCCAAGAAGTGGATTCTCAGCCAGACGCTCGTGGACCGCAGCTACGGCGCGCGTCCGCTACGCAGGGCTTTGCAGAAGTACATTGAAGATCCACTGTCGGAGGCTTTGATTCAAGGGACCATCGCTACGCGGCCGGCGTTCATCGAGGTCTTCCTCGGGGACAACAAGCTGTTCTACCGTCCGGTGGATTCGAAGGAAACCGAGGGCGTGTTGTTGTACGAGAACTAGCTGTCAGCCTTCAGCGCTTGCGGTTGGCCTTAATTCTTCGGGACAGCTGCCCGACAGAGAGTACGCCCGCTGACGGGTTAGATACCATGTATGCGGACTAGTGCTAAACTGTCACTCGAACGCGTTCTTAATATCAGTGCCCAGCACTAATGATGACTATCCAGCATTCTTAGAAATGCCCTTACCAAAATGAAACTCAGGATTCCTCCGGCCCAAAGGGACGGCTTCAAGCAGTTCATGAGCCTGCCCGACGATAAGTGGAGGTCTCTGCTCCGAGCTTTGGAGGCTGCGGAACCCACGATTTCGGCGTCGGTTCTGGCCAAGCATGTCTCGCCGCAAGTTGACCTCAGTCCTGAACTGCTGCGGCAGGTGATCGTGGCAGCCGGTTCTCTGTATGTGACCCGTGACCAGCGGGGCGTAAGTACGGGAGAATTTGCGGAGGCAGTCGTTCAGGCGGCCGTCGAGGAGAAGTTGCTGGACCGAGGGGATTCCGAAGCGACATCTAGGCTCAAAGAGCGGATTTCGCGACTCTTGTCTCTAGACCAGTCGCTCGGTGTTTCGGCGAAGGCCACAGAGTTGCTGGTGAGGCACAAGAACCCGCTATTGACCGCGAGGATCTTTACAGACATTCGGCCGGTATTCACCGGCGAGGCGAATCCAATCCCGCGGGCTGCGGTTGTCGTACATACTTTAGAACTTTTAACCAATACCGACGGGCACCGTTTGTCTCACTACGTCGCCTTGGACAGCACGGACCTGCAGACTTTGAAACGAATTGTCGATCGCGCAATCCACAAGGAAGCCTCACTGAAAACGGTCATGGCATCGCTGCCATTGGTCGAGATTAAAGAGATTGAGGAGTAGTTGAATGGCACCTACTGCGCAATTTGAAATTCCCGACACGGAATTCCCGGAGTGGCCAGCTCATTCAGAGGGATTCTTGAACCTGGCCGATGATGAACCAGGATGTACTGAGAATCCATCCGGGGAACTTGAGGATTTGATCGCCAAGCGCCTCCCATACTGGGACGCTCAAACAAAGCTGACCGGCAACTTGTGGGGGGCTCTGGTCAATCGTCGCCAAAGTGACATCAGTTCTGTAATCCGAGCAGCGCGTGCATTAGTTGATTTGGGTGAGAATTGGGACGGAGAGGGTGGCCGTGGCTATTCGCTGGAGACTTGGAAACGGGTGAAGAAATTTCTGGTGTCGCATGCATCTGTGGCAAGATCACCGCTCCCGGTGCCCGCAATCAACCCCGCGGATCAGGGTAGCTTCGATGTTTTTTGGCGCCTGAGTGACCGACAACTCCTTGTCAATTTCCCAGAAGACGAGTTTGCGCCAATTACTTACTACGGACAGAATCAGCAGGGAGACAACACGATATCTGGTCGCATCACTGCGGGTAAAAAGCGGCTGGACTTAGTCGCATGGTTGACCCAGAACACGAAATAGTTCAAGAGTGGATCGAACACATACCCGAACCCGATCGTCTTTTCATGCGGGTTCATGTGAAGTCACTCACGGAACGCCAGCTTCATCCCGGCATCTTCCGCGAGCGTCAGGGAGCGATGTCTGTCGATTGGGAGCGGTATTCCAGTGCCGAAGATACCCGAGGTCGCGCGCTCAGTCCAGATGAGAACGGTGTAATTGCGCTAGTCACGGGCGACGTCCGGAGGATTGAAGGGCTGTCGGTCGAACACGAACCTCTCCGATCTAATCGGGCGCACAGCGGGATTCACGGCCTGACACTCCCAGGATCGCTTCCAGCGGAAGAAAGCAAGACTAAGCGCCGTGCATTGCTCCTCGGGTTGGTAGATGGATGGCAGATAGATCCCTTTGAAGCGGCATAAATACCGTATCGCGGCAAGCTTTGTTCTGGTGGCTGGCCTCGCGGCCGCGCATGCCCAGCAGACTCCGGATCCGCATCAGGTTCCGGTGATGGATGGGGAGGCGGGGCCTTGTTCGGTTGGCTTCACCGTTACCGATGTTAAAGGTGCGCCGATTTACGATGCGCGTATTCGAGTCCATATGGCTTACGG
>Ga0210383_10001350_pt1 | contig 22502 bp, 18 predicted proteins | sample IncBWC14OmetaG_FD_160072 | JGI IMG/M metagenome (GOLD analysis project Ga0210383, IMG submission 160072) | Forest soil microbial communities from Barre Woods Harvard Forest LTER site, Petersham, Massachusetts, United States - Inc-BW-C-14-O ... | reverse complement strand
TCGGCGCATTGCCAAGCACCGAGCCCTGGAAATTCAGGCCGGTCGAGACCTGAATCGACAAGGCTCCCGCGTCGGCCGGCAGAATCGGCGGCGGCGCGCCCGCCTGGGATGCCAGCGCGGCGAAGTATGTCGATGCGCCGGTGATCGAGTACTCGGCGAGGGATTGACCGTGGCTTCCCGGCCAGACGGCGACGCCTTGATAGCCGCCGTTGTGCAATCCGGTGGTACCGAAGGTCAGATACCCTGCGATGACTGGCGTGCCATCCTGCAACGCGGCTTGCTGACCGGGAACAATGTAGTTATATCCGGTGGGTTGCACCTGCACGAGGAATGCGCCGGGCACCAAGGCGTCCCGAGCGGGAAGGAGCGGGTAAATACCTGCCGCCAAGCCCGGTACGCCGCTCAGATAGATGCTGGCGCCCGGCGTCAGCCCGGACAGCGGCGTTTCCTGGGGATCGTAAGCTGCAAACTGTCCGCGGAGCGAAGGCAAAACGGCATAGAGGCCCGGAATCGTCGACTGACCCGTGCCCGGGTTCTGCCCGAGCGCGTCAGTCGTTCCGCCGGTTCCTGGCACCCACTCGTAGGCGTAAACGTCGCCGCCGCCCTGCAAATTCACGGTGGCACCGGCAGCGACGTTCAGTGTCGGCGCCGTCAACGACACTTGGCGGGCGGGCGTCGCGGTGATCTGGAACTGCGCGCCGCCGGCCGGCGTGTAAAGCCATTCTTGGCCGCCGAGTTCGGTGACGCCATAGGGAATCGCCATGCCGGCACCGCTGACCGAGGTGACGCTGCCCTTTTCGAGATTCAGCGAATTCGCTGCGGTCAAATTGATCGTACCGAACGGAGCGATGAGCGTGCCGGAGCTCGTGATTTGGTCGGCACTGATCGAGACCGAACCGCCAGCGGACAAAGGCGTCCCGGGCGAGGGCGAAGTTTGCGCGATACTGACAGTGTCGATCAGCGACGCCGAGTCAGCCGGACCGTGTGCGGTCGCGATGCTGAACGTCGTGGCCGTGTCTGGATATACGCGCGCTGCGTTTAGCGCGAGGTTTCCGTCCAGGGCTAGACTGCCGTAAGTCAATGAACTGGAGTAGACGTCGCGCAGCGTGATGTCGCCGGCGCTGTTGAGGTTCGTCGTACCGATATTTTGCAAAACGAATGCGCCGACGAGATCGATCTGCTGCGCGCTGATGGTCAGGTTGCCCGTGCCGGCTGCGGGAGCGGGGAGACTCGGCGCCGGCAACGTGTTGCCCAGAGCCGCATAGTTCGTCACGACCGAAGCGTTGAAACCCGGACTAACGCCGATCGTCGGAGCATCCAAAATCAGTTGTCGAGCGAGCGTCAGGGTGGCGCTGCTGTCGAACAGAATTTCGTTGCCCGCCTCGAGGCGCAGCGAATCGATCCCGGATGCGGCCAGTTGATCGATGCCGAGGACTGCCTGCCCGCTTCTAGGATCCGATGGCGTGGAATTCGCGGGCAGCGCGGATACTAATTCAATGACGCGAGGAGTCGTTGGGAAGGTTGCCGCCAGAACCGGATCTGCAGGGAGCGAAAAAAATTCGGATCGCGTGAGATCGACTTCCAGCGAGCCTGCTGCAGGCTGACCATAATTTCCCTGCCCGGCTTGCGCTTCTATCGTCCCAAGCAAAGAGACCGATTCCGGCGCGCGCACGAGGAGCGATCCGCCCGCACTGCCGACGTTGTAGCGCGCATAGGTTTGACCTGATGAGTTCGTCGCCACGTCGAGGAGATGACCGATACCCTCGATGTCGATATGCGAGCCGGCATCCGCGACCACACTGCCGCGGCCTGCCACCAGACTGACGGTTCCGCCTCCGAGGATCGTGCCCAAGATCCGGTTTTGATCGTTGGGCAGGGGAATAAATGCGCCGCCCGCGTCAAGAATCGCCTGCGGCCCGAGCTCAACGCGCAAGCTCGGCAAGTACCCGGGATCTGGCGTGCCAATGGGTGCTTCCGTCGTAAGCGAGATCGCGCCTCCGGGCGCGCTCAATGTGCCGTTGACGTACACACCGCCCACCCCGCTCAGGGAAATCGAGGCGCTCGGATCGGCGAGGATCGATGCGCCCGCTTGGACGTCGAGCAGACCCACGTTTAGCAGGCTGGCATCGATGGCCGTCGGGCTGACGCTCAGAGAAATGTTGGCCACCGGCCGAGTGCCCACCGGCAGTAGCGCCAGTTGAGTGAATCCGTTCAGGAACGCGCCCGTCGGTTGCGTCAGGTAGGAGGGCGTCAATTCAAGCGTCTGCGTGACAGGTGTGATGGTCGTGCCCGATGCTACAGTCAGTATGTCGGTGTTCTGTGCCCGCAGCGGCACCGCCCCATTGGCAACCAAGTTGACCGAGGAAAAGCCGTCGCTATCGAACAGCGAGCTACTCAAGGTCAGGACGCCGCCTGGCGCCGTACCGCCCGCCGGAGCGAGGTCATCGACTCGCTGCGGGCCCGCCCACACAGCGCCGCCGTTGCCGATGAGAATTCGCGGCGCCGTAAGGGAGAATGCTCCGCCGCTCGCACCTTGGGTGCCGAATGCCTCCACGTGGACTCCCGCGCCGACTTGCACTGCTGCGTCGAGATCTGCGCCCACCAATGAAATGGAGCCGCCGGTGCCGCCGACAATTTTCCCCGTGCTTTGCAGCCACGCGCCGCCATTCGCGCGCAGGGCGACATCGTCGCCGAGCACAAGTTCGCTGCCCACAAGGTTGGTGGGCTGATTGCCGAGCCCGGCCCCCACTCCCGGCGAGATGGTGATCGTTCCGCCGTTCGCCAGAATCTGGCCCGTGCCGATCGAACCGTGCAGAGCCGTGGCGTAATCATTGGTCCACTGACCGCTCACATCCAGTGTCACACCAGGGCCGATATCGACGCCGAGGCGCGGAATGCTGGGCACATTGGCGTCGACCGTGAATGCATTCTCGAGGGTGATATTGCCGTCGATCGACGTGATATTTGCGTCGACATTGATGCGAGGCGCATCCACGAATATCGAGCCGCCGGGATTCAAGTTGAGCGGCACGCCGGCAGGCACCGTGACGATGCCGTTGCTATAGATTTTAGTCGATGTGAAGCCGCCGGCAGTCAGGTAATCGGTCGGCAGTTGCAAGGTTTGCGGGGGCAGGGGCGTATTGTCGCCGACAACAATCGGGGCCGCCTGGGTGACGAACTCCACTCCCGGCGCCAAAAAGTCGGTCCCCGTCGCGTTGCTCAATCCGCCCGGCAAGCCGATGACGAGCTGCCCCCCTGACACGGCGGAGCTGCCTCGCTGCTGAGCTCCATTGGTGGCGGTACCAATGAGGGTACCCGCCAAGACCAGCGCCGGCGCCGCGATCGAGACCGTACCTGCTGGCGCACCTTGAATGTAACCGGACTCATAATTGGTGAGGCCGGGAACGGGGACGATGCTCTGCACGCCCCACTTATTGTAAGTCTGCGTGACAGTGGGATTGAGAACACCGCTATAGGACAACAGCGGGTTTGCGCTGCCGATGTCGTACAACTGACCGTTGGTGCCGACCAGCTGGGTCGTCTGGAACGGACCAGAGTCGTAGGTCGTATGTCCTCCCGACACGTTTATCGTAGCCCCTTTTTGGACGACCACATCGCCTTCGGACTCAAATGTCGCGCTGCCGCCCATCTCCGTGCGTTGCCCCACTGACTGTCCTACCGCACCGAGGGCAGATGCGAAGGCGGCCTGGTTGATCAGAGGGGAGCCCACGCGTGCGTCGACGTATACGGTCTGTCCGCGCAAGGGACCATTTTGCTGGGTGGGATCGTCGGCCAATTCGTTGGCGCGCAACTGAATGGTCAACAGATTCGCGGACATCGGCAGCTCCACGCTGCTGCCCGACAGATCGATCATGGTGCCGGCGTCGACGCGGATTTGTGCAAGCGGATTTCCATCCGTCTGTACCCCGAGTCCCGGAGCGGCCGATGCTATCGCCTTGAGCGTTGCGTTCGGCGCGGTAATGCTGCCGCCATGCATATCGATGGCTTCACCGAGCAAGGTGATCTGCGAGGGCTGTTGCGTCTGATCGGGTACGGCCGTCGCGGAGCTCGAGAGTTCCGGTTGAATATCAATTTTGCTTTGCGATCCAAGCTCCAGGGTTCCCCCCGTGAGGGGAGTCAAGGTAAAAGGATTGCTTCCGCCGCCGCCTCCCACCGAGGTGTTGCCTGCCGCTTCCAGATGCACCGAACCGTTTGCAGATACGGACGTGGTGGCGGACACACGTCCGTCCTGATTGACGGCGAGGCCCACCATCCAGACGTTGCCGCGCGGCGCACTGATCACGCCGGTCGCGGTATTCGTCGCCGTGGTTACCTGACTCGACGCGCTCGCATTGTTGCCGTCAACCTCGACGACCAATCCACGCAGCGATGGATCGCTGCTCGCAAGCAAATAGACATTCTGACCGCCGGCAAGCACCACTTGGCCATCGGGAGCACTCAGCGATCCCGCGTTCTGGACATTCGGTGCCGCCAACAACAGCCGGCCGCCGGGAGTCGCGATCTGTGCGCCCTGTTGGACGACTATGGCGCCGGTATTGGATTCGCCCCCGGGCAGAGGGCTGCCATCGACCCCGATATTCCCCGACAACGCGGCCTTGTTTCCGAATGTGCCGGACAATACCTGCGGCGCGAGCAGTCCGGCGTTGAATACTTGATCCGAGATCCCGAGCGTCGAGGCGATCAGCCCCGCCGCGTTGACCTGTGCCGTGGAGCCAAACACAAAGCCGTACGGATTCACCAGATAGATCTGGCCGTTCGCGGTCACTTGCCCGAAGATGGCGCTCGGAGTGTTCTGAAAAATTCGATTCAACGCAATGGAGGTGGCGCTCGGCTGATTAAACGTCACCTTGCCATCGGCGCTGACGTTGAATGAGGCCCAGTTGAGGATGGCGTTGTTGCTCGACTGGTTGACCGTCAGTGTGTTGCCGCTTTGAACCGCGGTCACCTTCGGAGATCCAGACGCTCCCGGCACCGGCGTCACGAAGCTACTCGTCGATGTGCCACAAGCACCCGGAGCGCACGGAACGGGAAGCGTTGCGCCCGCCACCGAGCGCTGCGAAAGCATGGCTAGCAGCGATGCGACACTAAAACTAATTCCGACTTTTGACTGCATCCCGCGTGCCTCGCAGACCGCCAATTCAGTTCGCTCACTCTAACTTAAAAAAAAAGCGGCCCGCAGGTTGCGGGCCGAGATTTTCTCATCCAATTTGTATTCGAGAACGAATCTGCTGGAGGTCTACTTGTTACTGAAGGTTCAAACTGGAGCAGCTGTTTCCAAGAGTTGTCGTGTCACGCACAAAGCTCGTCATGTTGATCTTGCCATTGACTTGTACGGTACCGCTGTTCGAGGCATTGGTTCCATGATGGGGTAGCGTATTGATTTGTGCGGACTGCGGAGCTGTCGCAATCTGCTGCAAATCGGTGATCAGCCTCGGGAAGAAAATATTTTCGTTGGCGTTCGGTACATAGGCCACGTTCTTGTTGATGGATGCTTCCACGGCGTACTGAATTCCGCCCACCGCCGAGGCCGCATTGCTGTCCGTGCGTCCGTCGAGCGTCAGAGAGTGGACGTTCGGATAAGTCGCGCCGGCCGGTGCAACCTTGCTGAAATTGTCGACAGACACATAGCCGATGGCGTTGCCGCCGGCAGCGTTGACACAGGCCAACTCATCCGGCGTGGAGAAGTTGTCCAACGCGGGATTAGCATCGACGTTCTTGAGAGCGGCACCAGTGGTGTTGCAGCCGTCACCGGTAAAAATGACGTCGGCGCTGGTACGCGTACCCGAACCGAGATCGCGCTGGCACACTACGATCGGTGTGGCCGCAGCCGTGACCTTCCCCGGAAAGCCTGGGTCGGCGGCAGTGCGCGCAACCTTGCTCCAATCGGTTACCGTGCCGCTGAGAATAGCCGCCACGTCGGCTGAGGAAATATCGGTAATATTCAGATTCGTGCTGGCCACAAAACCGAAGGTCTGCTGAAAGAGAAGCGTATGCGGCATCGCCTGCAGAGTCGCAGGTGAGGCGTCGGCACCCAAGAAGGTGTACGGATACGGCGCGCCCAGTCCGGCAGCCAGCGGATCATTGTTGCCGCCGCCCGCCCAGGGCGTCTTGGGGGCAACCGCGGGGTTGCCGAACGCACCTGGTTCCAGGTCGCTGATTCCCCAGAAAATCGTGTGCGGCACCACGGCCCCACCATACGTGTCTTTCGGCCCGTTGAGCGTGGTAGTGCCCGTGATCGCCGATGCGCCGGCTGGGACAGCGACGGTCGTATTGAGCGCCGTAGCGCAGTCATACGTGTTCGCCGTGGTGGCGTCAGCCACGCACCAAGCGGTCGTAATGTCGAGCTCATTCACCGCTACGTTGCGCAGCGGAGCATACGCGCCGACTACGGAGCCACCATCCGCCCGATAGGCGACATTGATGGTTGAACCCGCCAACGCGCCCAATGCAGCGCTCGCCGTGCAGCTGAACATTCGAAAATCCGGTGTTCCCACCGCAGGAACGGGCGTGCCTGCATTTTGAGCCGCGGGCACTTTTCCGGGAATCGTCTGAAAGGTGGAAATGGGAGCCGCGGTGGTGTTGCAGAGGTCGGCACCTACCGATGTACCAAAGCCCGCAACGGCGGCAGACGAGCCAGCCAGCCAGAAGAAATTGGCGGCGGGAGCAGCAGCAGCAGTGGTTTGCGCCGCGGGCTCACCCACATAGGACGCGAAGGCTGAGGGAGCGGCGCAGGCGGCGAGTACGCCGGAGACTGCCGCTGCGATTTTCATATTACGCATAATCAAAAACTCCTAAAAAATGTAGTACGGAGCAAGGTCGGACCCAAATCCGACTTCAGGCCGCTTCGGTCTTGACCGCGCGACGACGGCCGACGCCTGCCAAGCCCAGCAATCCACTGCCGAGCAGCCAAACTGCCGCCGGGAGTGGCACAGGGGTGGTGCCGCCGTTGCCCGTGAATACCAAGTCCAGAGTCGCCCCTGAACCGGTCAGCTTGACCGAGCCGATATTGAATGAAGTGCCATTGCTCTGGCCGGCCTGTTGGGTGATCGCATAGAGGGTCGAAGACTGGGTCAACAGCAGGCCGGCTTGATTGGCGTAAGCGCCGTAGTAATCGATGCCGGTCAAGCTCTTGCTGGTTGGCGTGCCGATGACGCCTTGGAGTGTGGCGTTGAAGCCGGAGCCGTCGAGCGGTGAAGTCTGCAAGTTCAGGACATCCCCCGCCCATCCCGCGCCGCCGATGGCGCCGGGCAAAGAACTCTTCAAAATGCTGGTGGACGCAGCGTCTGCGGTCGGACCGGATCCCGTGACCATCATGATGTTGCTGCCCGGACCCGTGCCAAGGCTTGAGCCCGCGGTGATTCCCCACGTGAAGCTGCCACCGGCCGTGTTGAGGAAGCTAACCAAATTTGAATCGCCACCGATCGCGAGGCTGAAATTTGAATCGCCGTTGTACGTGTTCACCACTCCCGCCAGGCCGGTGCCCGGAGGCGTGAACATGCTGCCCACGGTCTGGGTCAACACATCGGCGAATGTCGTGTTGTTGGTGGTGTTGGTAACCCAAAACACAAGTTGGCTACTGGGACCTGCCGTCGGTGATGTGATGGTGACGTTTTGCGCATGAGCCGAGACACCCACCACAGCTCCAGCCACAGCCAGAGCAGCTATAACGGAGTTCTTCACTGAAATTTCCATAACAAATATCCCCTTGAAATAAATTGATCGTTACGATCCGTCGATTAACAAAAATAAAATCAAAGCAAATTTTGACCCGACCACGCCTCCCGATCCTTCATGCAGAGGCAGCGAATTAAAACCTTCGACCGTACTTCGGCCTTCGAACTTGCCGGCCGAACTCAGGCTCTCGAGCTCCCAGGCCAGCGGCGGGTAAATTAGCTCGGATCCGCGTCTCAATTTGCCGTTTTAGTTGAACTTTTAATGAAGCTTTTACGGCACAGAGTCCGCGGGTTGTGGAACGGCCCCTTGCTTTTTTTGTTAGTGCGAGTCGCGCGTTGTTGGCGCGAGTCGCGGGCCGCTACATTTTGCTAAATCGCGAGGCGGCGGAACGACGTATGCGAATTGTCATACATTTGTAGACTAGAAGGATCCCTTCAGGTCGAACAAGACGCGCGATTGACCGGTCAAAGTTCGGGGTCCATCGGTCAGTGGATATGCCCAAGTGAACCCTCCCGTCACGGATCGGCCGGGCCAGATCACCAATCCCGCGCCGGCACTGCGCAGCCGGGCGATGCTAGGCTGCGAGCCCACCGCATCGATGATGTCCGCGCGGCCCAGGTCGTAATACAAGAAGCCGTTCAGCAGCGACGCTCCATGCAGAATCCATGTCGGTGAGTACAGCTGCAGAGTGCCCTTGATGGACGCGTCGCCAAGGACCTCGGCCTCCAAATAACCGCGAACACCGTCCGCGCCGGCAATCGAATAGTTCTCGTTGTTGATCAGAGGTTCCTCGGCCCACTGTCCGGCCGCACGCACTTGCAGCTTCAGTCCGAACGGCAGTTTCACAAAAACGCTTTCATCGCCGCGCAGATAGAAGAAATTCGGCTGACACTTGAAGCAGTCGTTGGCAAACGTGTTCGCGTTATTGGGCGCGCGCCGCACTCCGAAGTTGGCCGCGACGCTCAAGACTTCTTGCAGCCAGCCGCCGGTCCAGCTGCCGGAGTAACCCAGCGTAGCCAAGCCGTAGGAGATCGGGGTATTGAGCGCCGGCATTGCAGCGAGCCCGATGACGTTCTCAAAATGCTTGTAGTCGGCACCGAACACCAGCGACTGCGTGGAACCCGCGGTCTCGATGAAAGGGTAGCTGACGCGTGTACCGAAAATATCGCCTTTGCCGAGGACGCCAATAGTACCAATGGTAGCCGCGTTGCTGTTCGAATGAATGTAGTAGACGGAAGGCCGCAGGCCGTCCGGGATCGGGCCGAACGCGTAGTTGGCCGCCGCCACCGAGACCTGACTCCACTCCTGCGGCGAAACCTGATATTGCAGCGACAAGCTGTCGAGCCTTTGGAACAAGTTGTCATAGCTGAGGGCGACTGTGGCGCGCAGCGGCTTGGTGTCGGGGGAGTATTGGTTGTTGAAGTCGATACTGCCGTGCAGCGGCAGATGATCTTCGACCTTGATGGATAGATCGACCGTGCCGGGGGTTGGCCCTGCCTTCAGGACGGGCACCACGGCTCGATCCGCGCTTTGCGAGTTGACAGCTGCGAGTTGCTGCTGCAGCTCCGGTATTGAGGGTACGGTGCCGGCCTTTGCCGCGGGCAGTGCGGCGAGGATCTTGCGCTCGGAGAAGTAGCGTGCCCCGCCGATGCTGACTTCGTGCAGCTTGCCTTCAGTCACTCGCAGCCGCACGACGGCATCGCCCACGTCCTGCTCCGGGATATCGACAAACACAGTCTGATAGCCGGCGTCGTGATATGTCTTTTCTAGTGCGGCCCGGGCCACCTCGACGTCCGCAAGCGTCTTGTGGTCCCCGAGCAGCGGGTATAGCACCCGCTCGATATCGCGATTGCTCAACTTGGAGTTGCCGAGCACCCGATATTCGTGCACATCGAAATTCGCCCCCGTGGTGGAGGAAGCGCCATCCGCTCGCGCGCAGCCGCAGAATACGATTAGCGCGAGAAAGCATGCGAGGCCATAAGCACCCGCACCGCGGGGCGCCCCCGATTTCAAAACCATTCGTTAGTCCCAGGGTCGAAATGCCACGCTGGCTTGTTGTGCGCCCGGCCGCCACGTTAGGGATGCATTATGACGCTTGTATGACGTCGAACCTTAGGATCGCGACTCAGCTGCGGTATCCGATGCGCTCGGCTTCGGTGGCGAATGCAGCCGCGAGGCGCGCGCGCTGCAGTTCGGAGAGTCGCGCGGCACCCTCGCCCACCGAACCCGCCCGCATGAATCGCCGTCCCGCGTCGATGGCTTCTTGCAGATAAGGCTTGTAGAAGATACCGACGCGCCTGTTACGAATGTCCGCTTCTTCGATTGCCCGCATACTCGCAAATGAGGCCCGCTCGACCGCCTGCTCGATCTCCTCCCGCGTGCTCGCCGGCCGCAACAGATGCGCCAGTTGCCGGCAAATGCCGATCGCGTCGGCGGCCAAATCCTCGTATTTAATGCCAAGTACGGGGAATTCGTGCGGCACTCCCAGCCAGCTGCGCACGTTCTCGGCCCAGTCCCCCATGCCAAGCTCTTTCCAGCGCGGATCGCCACGATGCGCAATGAACTCCTCGACATAGCGCTCGAAAGAGACGATATCGACTTCCGCACCCGCAATGCGCCGTTGGTAGTGAAAATTGGAAGTGAGGACGTCCTCGGGCCTGCGGACAATGTAGATCGCGGCGGCCGTTCTCGCCGCCAAGGGATGGTTCGGCGAGAAAATAAAATGCGTCTTGAGCAGCCTCGCACCGCCGATTCCGATCCCGCCAGGTTCTATCTCATGGATATCCGGAATCAGTGCGGCGAGGGAAGCCGCGGATGCCTGGCTGCCGTATATTAAATTGGCGAGCATGAACCGAACCCAGGTATTGCCGCTTTTCGGATACGAGGCGATCCAAATGATATCCCTGGCGGCAGACGTGGACATGTACGACTCAAGATCCGACCCTGTCACAATCTAGCATAATGTCTTACGTACACTGCGGCCATGAAGATGACCGGCCGCCACGAACTTCGCGCGCACGCAAGTGAGGCTCTCGCCCGGGGGGATGCGCTCACGGCTATGCGGGGTTGCGCGCAGCTTTTGCTGCTGGACCCCAACGACGTCGAAGGATTGGTGCTGAGCGGTAAATCGAAAGCCGCACTCGGGAAGTTCCACGAGGCTGCCGGTGATTTGCGGCGAGCGCTCGCGTTGCAGCCGAACTTGCGGTCGGCACTGGTGCCGTTCGGCGTTGTGTTGGCACTCTCGGGCGAGTACCAAAAGGCGCAACCGATACTGGAGTCCGTGCTGACCTTCAACCGTTCCCTCGCCGAACCGTTCCTCGGACTGGGACTGTGCCGGCTCGGCGCGGGCGATTGGCTGGGCGCAGAGCAATGTTTCCGCGAGGCACTGGCCCGGAATCCAGGGCTCGTCGACGCTCGAAACAATCTCGGCGTGGCGCTCGATCGGCAAGGTCGTTTGGCGCAAGCCGCGGAAGAATTTCGCGCCGCCATCGCCTTGCGCCCTGACTACCTGATGGCGCATCTCAACTTCGCGGACGCCATGATGCGCCTCGGACAGCCGCCGGCCGCAATCCCATCACTGCAATTCGCCGCGCAATTGCGCCCGCAGGATGCAGGCGTATTTGCCGATCTCGGGGCGGCACAACTCGCCGTGGGGGATTTCGCCGCGGCCGAGCAGTCGCTTGAGCGTTGCCTTGCCTTGGATTCGCAAATTGCATCGGCCGCAGCCAACCTCGGAGAGGCGTTGCGGCGCCTCGGCCATTCGGAACGCGGGGCGGCGGCTTTCGAGCAAGCACTGTCTCTTCGGCACGATCTCGCTGAGGCGCACCTTGGTCTTGCGAAAATAGAAACGCTTCGAGGCGACACCAACGCCGTCGCGCGCCTGCTCGAGGTCGCGCGGTTGAGGCCGGGGGACGCGAATATCGCTCTCGATGTGTCGAGCACCTTGGATCATCTCGGCGAGCTTCAACACGCGCTCGCCGTGCTTCAAGGAATTGCCAGCGCCCAACCGGGCGCCGCCGAGGTGCACGCGGCTATCGGCGGATTGCTGCAACGCCTGGGCCGGTTCGAAGCGGCCGCAGACAGCTTCAAGCGCGCACTGAGCATCGAACCAGGGCGGCGCGATTTGTCGCTTGAATTGGCGGGCGCTCTGGAGTCGCTCGGACGCTACGCTGAAGCGATGAGCATCATTGAGAACGCCCCACAGTTCGATGACATGCAAGGCGGGCACGCCGCCGCGCTTCTGAGCTGTGCAATTCGCGTCTGCGATTGGACGCGCGCGGAGCGCGCGCTCGAGCGGCTGCGCCGCTTGCCGCTCGGCATTGACTGTATGCCTCCGTTCTTGTTGCTGGCCACGGAATGGACGCCGCAAGAACAAGCCGAATCGATGCGCAGACACAGTCGTAGCTTGTGCAAAACTGCCCGCACAATTTCCCGACGCCGGGCTGAGCGGGTCCGGATCGCGTACGTATCTCCCGACATTCGCGAACACCCGGTTGCACATGCCTTGACGGGAATCATCGCGCAACACGATCGGGCGGCGTTCAGTCCCATCGCGGTCGCATTGACCGCCGATGATGCAAGCGAGGTGGGCGCCCGCCTGCGAGCTTCGTTCGAGGAGGTCATCGATGCTTCGCGCATGAGCGATCTGCAAATTGAGAGATCGCTTCTCGAGCGGGAAATCGACATCGCCATCGATCTGGGCGGACACACCATCGGCGCGAGACCGGCGCTTTTTGGACGGCGATTGGCCCCGGTTCAGGTCAACTTTTTGGGGTTTTCGGCGTCCACAGGTCTGGACACGATGGATTTCATCATCGCCGATCCCATTGTCGTGCCCCCGGAAGATGAACCGCTGTACACCGAGCGCGTGCTGCGCATGCCGCACAGCTATTTGCCCTTCGACAATGCCCGCGAACTGGGCCGCGGCGCCGTCGATCGAGCCGCCGCCGGCTTGCCCAATGAAGGATTCGTATTCTGTGCCTTCAACAACGCCTATAAGATCGCCCGGACGCAATTCGATGTTTGGATCCAGCTTCTGCTGGATACGCCCGGCAGTGTTCTTTGGCTTCGGCAGATGGACGAGCTTGCAGCGTCGAGTCTGCGCGGCGCATTGCACGCGCACGGGGTGGCCGAGGAGCGGTTGATTTTTGCACCGTACATCAAAAATATGCCGGATCATCTGGCACGCTTGCGATGTGCCGATCTCTTCCTGGACACCCTACCGTACAACGCCCACACGAGCGCAGCAGAGGCGCTCTGGGCAGGAGTGCCCGTACTCTCCTGTCGAGGCTCGACCTTTGCCGGGCGCGTCGGCGCGAGTCTACTGCACGCGCTCGGCCTGCCCGAGCTGGTCACCGCGGATTTGTCGACCTATCGACGGGTGGCGCTCGAGCTCGCACGCACTCCGGCTCGCTTGCAGGAATTGCGGCGGCGGCTCTGTGCCGCGCGCGATTCCGCGCCATTGTTCGACACCGCGCGTTATACCCGCGACTTCGAGCAGTTATTGCACAGCACTTTGAAGTAGCGGCACGTGCCCATCTCGCACCCCCTCAAGGCGATTTTTGTGCACATCCCGAAGACCGGGGGAACCTCCGTCGAAGCAGCCCTCGGGATGCACGGCAGCAAGACGGACATCGGGGTCACGCCTTACTACAATCAAAGCGTCGACCGCGAGCACCTCTATGGCCAGGACCTGCAGCACATGACAGCCGGGCAGCTCAGGCATTTTCTGAACGATGCGGCACTATTCGAGCAATACTTTAAATTCGCGATCGTGCGTAATCCCTGGGAGCGAATCGTTTCCACGTTTGCCTGGGCCAATCAAAAATGGGCGCGGGGCATAAAGCTGGCGCGTGACGAATTCGCGCGCTCGGTCCGTGAGGTCTACGCGGCTGTGCGCCGCTCGCCCGACGCCGCGCAAGTGCTGCACGCCTCCCCTCACCTGCGTCCGCAGGTGTTTTATCTGGTCGACGGCAGCAAGCGCCTACTCGTGGACTACGTCGCGCGCCACGAGACTCTCGGTTCGGATTGGGAAAGTATCTGCGCCCGCCTTGGCATCAGTCGCGCTCTCCCCGAGCGGATGAAATCCCATCACTCGGCCTACCGTGACTATTACGACGACGAGACGCGCGGCATGGTTGCAGAACTGTACGCCGAAGACACTCATTTTTTTAGTTATGAGTTTTGAAGCGTCTTAGGGCGAGGACCAATGATTTCACACGATCTGAGATCTATCTTCGTGCACGTTCAGAAAACCGGCGGCAGCTCGATTCGCGACGCGTTAGGGATGGCGCAATTCGATGCTCACAAACATCGGTTCGCCAGCGAGTTGCGCGCGATTTATGGAGCCGACACCTGGAACCAGTATTTCAAATTCGCGTTCGTACGCAACCCGTGGGACCGGCTCGTCTCTTGGTGGGAGATGATGCGCCGTAACGTAGTCGAAGGCCGGCCGCGGAATGGTTTTCAGCGGTATGTCATGGAACGTGCGGGAACCTTCGCGGAATTTTTGCAGCAGTGCGATACGGAATATCGTGATGCGGACGGCGCAAAGTGGATTTATCGGAACCAGGTCGATTACTTGACGGACGCTGACGATGTACTGCTGGTCGATTTCGTGGGCCGCTTTGAGCAGCTGCAGCTCGATTTCTCGCGCGTCGCGGCCCGTCTCAGTGTGCCACCCATTACCTTGCCGCGCGTCAATGCGACGGTTCGTCGACCCTACACGAGCTACGACTCGCGGGAGCTGCGGGAACTCGTGGCAGAGCGCTATGCGAAAGATATTGAGGCCTTCGGGTACCGGTTCGCCGAGGAATCGGACTGCGCTGCGGCGGCACCGCATTTGGCGGGCCCTGCGAGCAGCCTCGCAGCCCGGGGCGATTGAGGGATGTCCGGCGACCCCTTGATTGTGACGTTTTCGGATGCGGAATATCTGCCGCTCCTGCACTGCTGGCTCGCGCGCCTCGCCAGGCTGGGAATGCGGCGCTGTCGAGTCTATGGTTTGGACGCCACCACTGTCGAGTGGTGCCGCAGGCGCGGCATCGATACCGTGGCGCTCTCTTGGAAGCGTGGAGATTTGCAAGACCTGTGGGTCCAACGCATCCAGGTGTTCAGCTCGTTGCTGCGCGAGGGTGAAGAGTTCATTCATTCAGATACCGACGCGGTGTGGCTGCGCAACCCATTACAATCAGGCTCCGCGGTTGAGCGGACCGAGGACATTCTTTTCAGTCAAGGCACCGTCTGGCCGCCCGACGTGCACAGTGCGTGGGGTTTCGTTTTGTGTTGCGGGTGGTTCAGGGCCAGATCGACGCCGGGCGTCATCTCATTCTTTTCGGCGCTGGAAGACGACGTCCGTGCAAGCGGCGATGATCAGATCTCCGTAAACCGTTTGCTGCTGGGCGCCGGCGCGAACTGGGGACGCAACGATGCAGCAGCCTATCGCCTGGCGTTCCGCGATAAATGGCTGCAATGCTGGGAAACGCCGATAGTCGCTCGCCTGGGCGCGCCGGCGCTCAGCGTTGCCCTGCTGCCGCACCGGGAGTTTCAAAGGCTACCCGAATCGACCGGCGATGCCATCGTCAAGCACTTTCTGACTCCGAAGGATTGCGGCCAGAAAATCATGGTCATGAAGAAACTAGGCCTGATCGAGACCAATTAAGCGATTTCTCACTACGTCCGGCGCAACAGCTTGGCAAGTTCGGTTTGCATGTCGGCGAAAACCGTTTGCCAATCTCCGGGACGAGGTTGGCGGAATAGGCGCACCGTGGGATACCACGATGTTGTGCTACCGGCGGATCGCCAGCGCCAATCCGGCACATGTTTCAGGGCGAGCCACGTGGGCCGCGCGAGCGCGCCGGCAAGATGCGCGACCGCGGTGTCGGCGGTCACGATTAAATCCACGCATTCCATCAAAGCAGCGGTATCCACAAAAGCGTTCGGACCTGGATCAAGCTCGTCGCCGAACTGAATCAGCTTCAGCGAAGGTGCAATCGCCGTCGCCCGCGCGGTCTCACTCTTTTGCAGCCCCAGAAGACGCACGCCATCCAAGGCCGCAATTCCCTCGGCCGCGCTCAAAGGAAACGAGCGTTCGTTGTCTCGAGATCCGGTCTGCCAACATATCCCAATCTTGAAGCCATGATCCCCAATGCGACCACGCCAGGTCGATACACGTTCGCCATCCGCGCTCAAGTAAGGCATCTTGCTCGGAAAGCCTGCCTCATTGACGCCCAGCGCCAGCGGCAAGCTCATCAATGCGATCTCGTAGTCCGCAGTCACCGCAGCACTGCGCTCGACGATTTCGACGTGCGAATCCAATGACTGCAGCAAGCTGCGCATCGACGGCGGCACGCCGAGCACGACACGTCCCACCACGTTTAGCAGCAGACGCGCATAGCGGCAGAACTGAATCGTGTCGCCTAGGCCCTGTTCCGAATAGACAAATACCGTCTTGCCTGAAAGGTCGACACCCGCTTGCCAGGCCGGGGGCCGGTTCGCCGCTAGCGACCGTATGTTCTCGTGCTGCCACTCAGCCAACTGCTTGCGCCACTCATAAAGATGCCACCCCTGGGCGACATCGCCCATGGCCAGACAACAAAGCCCCTTGTGGTAATGCGCTTGTGCGTTGCCGCTGTTGAGCTTGATGGCGCGTTCGAAGTCGGCGACGGCAGGTTGCAGTCGATTCATGTAGGCGCGCGCGACGCCTCTATTCGAAAACGCCTCCGAGTAGTCCGGCGATAGTCGTGTCGCCGCATCGAAGCAGGCCACCGCCTCGTCGAGCCGCCGTAGATTTGTCAGCGCGATGCCCAGGTTGTTGTGCAGTACCGGTTCGCGCTCGTTTAGCCGAAGAGCTTTCATAAAGAGCTCGGCCGCAAGTTGCTGCCGCCCTGTTTGCGCAGCCAGGACCCCAAACAGATTGAGCGTTCTAAAATCATCCGGGCGCTGCTGCAAAACGTGTCTATAGATCTGCTCCGCTTCAGCGAGTTGACCCTTGAAATGCAACGCTTCGGCGCGCTGGCTAAGATTGGGCACCGGGCCCGCGTCTGGTCCGATCATGGCTGTGATTCTTTGTTTCTGCGTGCAGCAGGCTTGATGCCCGCGGGTGTGCCGACGCGCAGCTTCACTTAGCTCGATATCCTAAAAAACCATCGCGGTTTGATCCACGAATTGCGGATTATGTAAAACCAAGAGATCACCCGGGCTCATGTCCAGGTCGTTGCTGGTGAAAACCTTTTGCTCGAGGGGAGCCAGATCAAGGTACAGCAGCGCGGATTTGTTCGTGGTCTTGTTTACGGCTTGAATCGTCACCGCCAATGGGTTCGAACTGGAACTTACGACTTGCACCTTGATCATTCTCTTGCCTTGAATTACGGCGACCGTGATCGGCAGGATTTCCGTTGGGTCCTCGGAGGCCGCACGGTCCGAACGTGCTGCAGCGGGAACGACGGGGAGGGCGGCCGACTTGACCCTGGGCGCCTCAAGAAGCGGATGCGGTTGCGGCGCGGGGATCGAGTCGCCCAGCGGCACCGGCAATTCCCGCGCCGATACTGTCGAATCTCCGGTTTTGCGCGGCCACTCTGCGACGGCAGCAACGATGCAGACCCCGACCAGCAAGCCAATGCCGGCAATCACCGCCCAGCGCCGCGCATGCGGATCCGAGCGCGGGGGTTTGCCGCGAGCAGGCGGCGGTTTCGGCCAATCATCTTTTTGGTCCCAGGCATATTCATCGACCTCGATGATGCCGCTCGGCACTTTTGCATCACTCGTCACCGTCGGGACCTCGATGTTTTGAGCGGAGGAGTGTAGGCAATGGATGAGAAAATATGGTGACAATTTCGCGGCTAGGACGCGAAATCGGACTGTCATCTGGGCGCGCTAGCATTCCTGCGTGCAAAGCCGAATCCATCGCGTGCGCCTGCCTTACGCTGCCTCGAACTATAACGATGATCTGTGCCTCAAGCCGCCGCTGTTGTTGTGGGTCGCTGTTTTCTTTCTGTCGAGAGCAATCACGCTGCCTGTCGTCATGGGTATCTGCACGTTCGCGCGCGTAGATTCGCATGCACTAGCGCTATTCCGACAGTTCTGGAGCTCGGACACATTGATTCCCTCGCTAATTGCCTCCGTCGTCCTGTTCACCTTGTTCCGCCGCGTGCCGAGCGCATCGCAGCCATTACGTTGGATTTGGGCACGCGGCAGAACTCTTCTTGCGTTGTCTGCGGGTATTGATCTCGCCACGTCGTTAGTGCTGCCGATCCGGCAATGGGAAATCGATCAACAAGTGCTGGTGTCGCTCTGCGCCGCCGGCATCGATGCGTATTTCCTGCTTTACATCCTTGTGGCGCGGCGGGTTCGCGATACCTTTGCCGAGTTTCCGCCTCCGTTGGATCCGGCTAAGTGATGTACCGGACGCTACGCCGCCGACATCACCCGTCGAGGTCGAGGCAGGGTTGAAGCCGGCGCGGGTGCCTCGAGTTCATCGAGCGCAGCGAGTTCATCGCCCAAGGCATCGCGCAAACATTCAAGCTCGGCGAGCTCCGTGTGCGCGCGCCGCCAGGCCGATTCCGCGAGTTCCAGCACTTCACGCAGCATTTCGCACTCGGCTTCCGCGGCTCGAACGGCGGTGATCGACGAAAACCAACGGCGCTCGAGAAGATTGGCCGCTGTATCCCGCTCCGGGTACCCGTCGATCATTGCGAACTCCTTTAGTAGCGCTTCCGTCAGTCCTGGTTCTGCATGCGGTCTTCAAGCCGTTCGATCTTGGCCATGATGTGCGCCTTCGCCCCTTCCGCGCGCTCGAGCCGCGTTTGCGCCTTGGCGATGGCCGATGCGCTCGGCTTCAGGGTAGTGGCGAGTGCCTGCAATTCCGCGCGAGCGGCGATACCAGTTTCAAAAGCCTGCCGCCATTCCGCTTCGAGGTGGCTCATCTGGCTGTCCAGATCAAAATCGAGACTGCTCATGGGTTTCGCTCCGGCCCAAAAAATGAATGGTCTCGATACTGCCCCGCGAACATGACGATTCGCGGTCAGAGATGCGGCAGTTTTCTTAAAGAAAGGGGGGCCGCGCGAGCCGGCCCAATTATCGATGGGGGATCGATCAACTAAATCGCAAAATCGCCTATTGCATTGTCCGGGACGACGGCTGGCGGCTGCGGGCGCGCACCAGCCAGCTGGTGGGCAAAGCCCTGCCCTGAACCGGCGTGGCGAACAGCGAATCTGCGTCCGATCGGCCGGCAACGAAGCTGCTCGCCAAATGCTTCTGCAGCTGGCGCCAGGCCGAAGTCCACAATTCATTCACATCGTTCATCATTGTTCCTACGTCTAAGCGGCCTGGCCAACGGGCAGAGGCAAGGGCGCCGGCTGTGCTTGCTCGCGTACCTTGGGCCAATCGATCAGTCGCAGCTGTCCGCTCATGTCCTCGACCAGCGAGGTGCAGCTTTCCACCCAATCGCCGTCATTGCAGTAGCGGATGCCGTCGATGTCGCGAATCTCGGCACGGTGAATATGGCCGCAAACCACGGTATCGACGCCGCGCTTGCGCGCCGCCTGGGCCACCGCTTCCTCGAAGCTGCCGATGTATTGCACGGCGGTTTTGGCCTTGTGCTTCAAATACATGGACAGCGACCAGTGCGGCAGGTTGAGCTTGCGCCGGAACCAGTTGATATAGGGATTCGCGGCCAACAGGATGTCGTAGATGTTGCTGCCGAGCTTGGCCAGCCAGGGGCTGCACTTGACGACACTGTCAAATTCGTCGCCGTGCAATACCAGCATGCGCCGGCCGTCGGCACCCTGGTGAATGTACTCGCGGTGAATTTCGAGATTGCCGAACACCGCGCCATCGAATTCGCGAAACACTTCGTCATGATTGCCGGGGACGAAGATCACCTTGGTGCCGCGCTTGGCCTTGCCAAGGATGGTCCGCAGCACATTGTTGTGCGATTGCGGCCAGAACATGTTTTTCTGCATGCTCCACACATCGATGATGTCGCCGACCAAGATCAGGGTGTCGGTTTCGATGATGTGCAGAAAATCGAGTAACCATTCCGCGCTGCAGCCTTTGAATCCCAGATGGATATCCGAGATGAAGACTGTTCGCAATCGCATCGGCGAGTGGGCGTTACGCTCCTGCATATCTCGTCCTCCAAGTGTCCTTCGACGCGCCTAAGATCGCGTTTTGGTGTTACGAATGGATGACTTGGGGAAGAAGATTTGCTTACAAAAAAGGAACTTAGGCGTGGAACATCACGTGGAACAACAGAATATGTGATCAATCACTCATTCCGCATACACGGGCGGCGCAAACCGATAGCCGAAGCCGCGCACGGTCTGGATATAAGACTCGTAACCTCGTTCGCTCAGTATTTTCCGCAGTCGTTGCACGTTGACATCAACCGTTCGCTCATCGACTTCCGTGTCGCCGCCCCAAACCTGACTTAACAGTTGCGTCCGGTTGAAGGTGCGGCCGGTGTGCGCCATCAAAAATTCCAGCAGCCGGTATTCGACGCCGCGTAGATTGACCAGTTTGCCGCGCACGGTGACCCGATTGGTCGCGGCGTCGAGAACCAGATCGTCGCAGCAGAGCGCCATATGATCGCTGTCGCGAACGTGAGAGCGCAGCAGCACACAGACCCGCGCAACGACTTCACGCAATGAAAACGGCTTGGTGATGTAATCGTCGGCACCGAGATTGAGGCCGGTGACCACATGTTCTTCGCCTGAGAGATCCGACAAAATGATCAGCCGAACCGTTTGCGGCGCTCTGGCATTGCGCAGACGCTGGATCACCTCGAGCGCGGCAAACCCAGGGACATTCCAGTCGATGATGAGGAGGTGAGGCGGCCGCTCGGCGACAGCCGTGACCGCCGCCGAACCATCGGTGATGGCGCGCACCGTGAAACCTGCTTCGCCCAATTTTTGGCGCAGCGGCTCCACTGTTGCAACATCCCGATCGACGATCAGTATCTGTTTATTGGTTTCTGTGGCGAGCATGACGCCACGCCATTAGAGGTACCGAGCTTTACAATACGTTGACGGATTTGTGACCTTTGCGATGAATCGTCTATCTCCCATCGGCCGAAACCCGGTTCGCCGCGCGCACCGAGACATAATCGTAGCCGCGCAACGCTTCGGGCCGGCGGCGCGCCGTGGTCGCAGCATCGGTCCTCGCCGCAGCAGTGGTCGCGGCGTCATTGTCGCTGGCATTCCAGGCAGCCAGCAGCAGGCCGAGCGCCAGCCAATTCAGCGACGCTTCGCGCCGCGCGGACCAGAATGATGCCGCCGGACGGCTTGCGAATTGTGTGGTGATCGCCATGGCGTCTCTCCTCGTTGCCTACGAGGCCAGTGTCTGAGGAAAACGCAGTTTTCAAAGGATGCGAATCGGGCAATCCGGCGGTGAATTGTGGCGAATCATGGCAACGGTTTTCGGCCCTGAAACAAGCGGTTCAGCTATGATTCGCCTATGAAAAAGCAGATCGCCATCGTCGAGGATGAGCCGGCTTTGCGCGAGAATTACGCCGCGGCGCTGGCGCGGCACGGCTATTCGATCAAGACCTACGGCAATCGCCGCACCGCCATGCAGGCATTCAACACGCGCTTGCCCGATCTTGCCATCATCGACATCTCGCTCGAGGACGAAGCCGAAGGCGGCTTCGACTTGTGCCGCGATCTGCGCGCACTCTCGGCGGAACTGCCGATCATTTTTCTGACCGCCCGGGACAGCGAGCTCGATGCGGTATCGGGATTGCGGCTGGGCGCCGATGACTTTCTCACCAAGGATGTGAGCCTGCCGCACTTGGCGGCGCGCGTCGCGGCCTTATTCAGACGCATCGATGCCCTGCGCCGCCCCGACAATGCCGCCGAGATCGTGCGGCGCGGCGCCCTGTCGATCGATGCTGAGAAGATGCAAACCACGTGGAACGGCGCGCCGGTGACGCTGTCGCTCACCGAATTTTGGATTGTGCACGCGTTGGCCCGCAATCCCGGGCATGTCAAGAATCGGCAGCAATTGATGGACGCCGCGAATGTGGTATTGGACGACAACACCATCACCTCGCACATCAAGCGCGTGCGGCGCAAGTTTCAGCAGGTCGATACCGCTTTCGATGCCATCCAGACGGTGTACGGGATGGGTTACCGCTGGCTCGAGTGAGCATTCGACTTCAATTGCTCATTGTCGCGCTCACCACCCTGGTGCTGCCGTGGGCCGGTTGTCAATACGCCAAAGAGCTCGAGACTGCGCTGCGCAGCTCGCAGGAACAGTCGCTGCTGGCGAGCGCCGGCACCATTGCCAATGCGCTATCCGCCCAACCGCAACGCGTATTCCACGATCCCACCGACAACCAGGCATTTTCGTCAGGCGCGGGTGATCTGTATGTCTATCCGCTCGTTACCCAGCCGTTGCTCGACGGCTATCGCGAGGACTGGGATGTACCGGCTGAGCCGACCTTGCTGCCCAGCACGACCGGATATCGCGCTCGCGTTCAGGCCGGCTCGACCGAGCGCTTCCTTTATCTCTACCTCGAGGTGGACGACCCGCATTTCGATCCGCAGCCCCACAACGTGCGGCCGGACCAGGATCGCTTCGATCGGGTGAATCTGACATTGGAAGGCCCGAACGGACGCGAGTCCTATTTTTTCGGCACGGCTGCGCCCGGCCTGATCGCGGCACAAAGCGTGGCCAAAGGTGAGGATGGCGCCGATCGAGTCGTGGCGGAACCGCGCATCCAGGCTTTCTGGCTGCAGACCGGCGCCGGCTACCATTTGGAAGCGCGCGTCCCCTTGAGCTTTGTGGCGCGGCATCTCTGGGTCGAGGCGATC
>Ga0210383_10001348_pt1 | contig 22522 bp, 39 predicted proteins | sample IncBWC14OmetaG_FD_160072 | JGI IMG/M metagenome (GOLD analysis project Ga0210383, IMG submission 160072) | Forest soil microbial communities from Barre Woods Harvard Forest LTER site, Petersham, Massachusetts, United States - Inc-BW-C-14-O ... | reverse complement strand
CTATTTAAAATTGGGATTCCCACTGAATATTAGGGTTAGGAGGACCCCTGAAAGAAGCACAAATGGAGCTATACATATATAGCATGTTACCCTATTTGGAAACTACAGTTTCATGCACAATTGCTGGAAATCAATTGCAATACTAATTACAATACCCAGTAACAATTACAATATAATTACAATGGTCCTGGAGAGCCAATCACAAATGAATTACAGCAATTACAATGAATCACAACAGTTACAATTACCCTGGAAAGCCAATCACAATGAATCACAACAATTACAATTGCCCTGCATCAGGAAAACCCGAATTGTCTACATAGCACCATATAGCCAACTATAGCCAACTATAGCACTCATAGCAGCCATAGCACTGGGCCCAGCTATATAGTTTGGTTAGGGGGGTCAAAAAAAATTTATAGCGCCCCATAGCATCTTATAGCATGCTATGCAAGTTATATAGTCACCCATAGATTACTACTATGCTATGATGGATATGGGTTCTCTGATGGATGCCATAGCATATATAGCAATTATAGCACGTTATATGAAATTATACACTATATATAGGGCATAAAATGGGGGGTACAAAAACCCAGATACAGGTTGCTGAACTGGCCAGTGACTACAGGCAGCTGTACTGTCCACCTCTGGACCGTCGGACTACGGGAACGCGCACTAACATCATCCTTGTGTATAATACTCAACCCACGTATCCGTTCCCGCTCCAGTTCCCTATCGCGCTCCCTATCACCTCTTCCATTGCTACCCCGGGTTGCACCAATGCTAGAAGCCGGGAAAGTGACGAGGTCAAGTAATTGGGATATTCCCGTCGTTGACAAGGAGGCAGAGCGTGATTCGGGCGATGAGCGGCGGTGTGGGTGCATGGGCACTTGGGGCTGGGCCTGAGATTGTGGTTGCAGTTGGAGCACGGGCGCGGGTGCGGGAGGCTGGACAGGTGTAGGGACAACGATTGGTATGGTGGGAGGTGCAGGCATGGGAAGGTAAGGCAAAGTCGGAATTGCTGCCGGCATGATAGATGAGACAGGCATGGTAGGGGGAGCAGTCAACTCAGATTCTAAATTGGTGGCCTGCCCCTCTGGTCATATGGGACCCTGAGGAGCTTGTGGTATGTTCCTAGGCCGTGGAGTTGGACTTTCCGATTCACGCTCACGTTCCGGCACGGGTTCCCCTGGTCTAGTTGCTCGATGCGGTACGAACGGGGACGGTGGTTCGAGCTCGTGGGACGGAGGCATCACGAAGAAACTGTCACTGCTGTCTGAGCGTGCTACGGGGATGAAACCATCCGGAGGCCATGCGATGCCTTGAGGCCGACGTGAACTTTGGGCGGGGGTGGAATGGGTGCCTGCTGGTTGACTGGGATTGTGGACAGATACTGATGCGGAGGAGATGGGTTCCCGACGGGAAACGTGTGTCTGTCGCAGAGCGCCCCCTTGGTGGATTCGGTCGTGACTTTGGTTTGACATAGCGCGCCCTCCCAGTGGATTGATGGCCCGTGTTCGATCATGGCTCTGGTTCTACGGAGCACGCCTCCCCGGTGGATGGATGGCCCAAGTTCGATCATTGCTTTGACTCGATGTCGATGTTGGAGAACTAGGATCGCGCAGTTGTCGGGGTGTGGTGTACTGGCGTCCATTATCAGGTCTATCATGTCCGCACGCATGTCGACGATGGGGAGACGGTGGAGATTGAGCGGAATCCGGGGACTCGGCACGACCCCTATAATCAACTTCTCCGCCCCGCTGCTCAACATATGCACCCCGACTGCCAGGCGCTCTACCGGCTGAATTATCTTCAATACGCCTCGGCTGATTGTATTCCAGCATCCTGCTCTTATCCCCGGTAACTGAGGCCAATCTTCCCATTTTCATGCCTTCCTCGAATCCCTCCTTCCTGCCCTCCTCACGAGCTAAGAACAACACCTTCTCCTCGTTTAACCTCCTTGCCATGGTCCTAGCCTTGGCAGCAGCGCGCTCAGCGTCGTCTCTCTGCATCTCCACAGCCTGGACTATCTCCCTTGCCCGTAAAATCTCTCGTTGCGCCTTATCGAGCTGAGCTTTGTATAGACCAGCCTCCTGTATAGCTCTCGAGGCCTCCTGCTGTGCCACAATTACGGTCTGCGTGATTTGCATACCCTGCACTACCCGAGACGATTCAAGGGTGCGCCGTTGGGCCTCGGCTTCGGTTACGCGCTGAGAGGAGGAGTTGAGCTGGGAGAGAATGGAGTGGAGAAGTTTCCGTGTTTCCTTTGCTTCGTATTCCTCGGTGATGAGGAGCCGGAGGAGAGTGGGCCTGGGTGTGTTGGAATGAACTTGTTCCCGTTCATGGCGAAAGTTGCTGTTTGAACGATGGGTGTTGTTACCCCGGGTACGCTCCATGGCATTGTGGGCGATTTTCGGAAAATCTCCCGTTGTTGGGGAGAATTGAGCGGTAGGTGGGTATGGAATCTGTGATTTGAAGCGCAGAGCGTCATCGTCAACGAATTCGCCTAGGCTGGGACTCGGCGTCATTCAGGTTATTGTACAAGTTGTGGAACTAAATACCTGTCTGTGTTTTCCGAGACGGGCGAACTTTGAGACATGTGTTGCTAGGAATGTACTTGGTCGTTACAGTATTTCTCGAGTCTTGACTGAGACTCTCGGATACAAAGACAAGATTAAGACCAGGCCTTCACCACCAAAAGTAATTAGGATATATATCAATAAATTCGATGAGAGAGTGTGAAACAAGAACCGGAAATTGCTTTGGAGTGCGCCAGCAGAGGTTGGAGGAATCGGTGGTTGAACGTCATTGCGATGCTCGAACAAGACCCTGGAGATGCAGGGGTTTAGTGGATAAAGTCCAAATGATAGTTGGATGGGAGGATTGCTCACCGTAATGCTGAACGCAAAGCTGATCTGCAGACATCGTCAATGTCGAGACACATGCACAAGTGAAGAATGAAACTCATGGTCGCGAGGTTGGAGAACATTTCTTTGAAGGAGGGCACGTCTGCGTGTGATACCATGATCACGGGAGCATCGGAAGACTCTGGGTCCACAAATAGGTTCTCGCTAAGCATCCTGGAGAATTAAATAGCACATTATGCTGGGAGATCAAAGTACGAGCAAGCCCCATCCATAATTGAGACGTCCTTGGGCGGTGCAACTGTTTTTGATCTGGTCCTCTCTTCGCCATGGGATTCCGGGATGGGTTTGATCAGGCTCAGGCAATACGACTTCCTTGGCGTTCCCTTCTTGCTGTTCAGGAAGACTCTGGGTCCACAAATAGGTTCTCGCTAAGCATCCTGGAGATCGAATAGCACATTACGCCGAGAGATCGAAGTACGAGCAAGCCCCATCCATACGTGGCTTCGATAGCGCATACGACGACCACGCGTCCAAGGCCTTGAGCAACCTAATCGCCGATCGAGCGTCCGAGGCCGCGAACGACTCAATGATCACACCCAACCAGTTCCTCCCAGGCGTGATAAATCATTTTCCGCCGATGCCTACCACTCCGAGTATTTCCTCTCGTGATCCCGCTGCAACGGCTGAGGTTGGCGGGCGTGTGCGTGTAGTTGTAGGATACGATCCTGTGGCCATAGACTCGCGCTGGAGGTCCGCGAAGAGTCGGGAAAGCTTTTCTTGGTCGAGGTCGTACAACTTCGGCCTGATCTTTTCACGCGTAGACATAATGTATTTCCGGGGGATGTCCTGGGGGATGATCTGGAGAGAAGGGTCAGCGACAAGGAAATGGAAGAATACAGTGACAGCATACAATTGAGACGTCCTTGGGCGGTTCAACTGTTGTTGATCTGGTCCTCTCTTCGCCATGGGATTCCGGGATGGGTTTGATCAGGCTCAGGCAATACGACTTCCTTGGCGTTCCCTTCTTGCTGTTCAGATGGGGCAAGCCAAGAGACTGGTTGAGGAGGTTGGGGTGGAAAGGTACACGTATGGTAAGGGCCAAGAAAGGCAAAAAAAAAACGAACATGATTAGGTAAAACTTCCTAGAGCGGACTTTTATGCAGCGGACTTTCAAAGTTGCTCTGAATGTACAATTTCGACCAGATATTCATGTCATGGCTAATAGGGCCTCATGGACTGAACTTTTGTACAAGATATGGAAGGTAATTGGAAGTGGTGAACATATACAAAACCTAGTAGTACATTGAAAAAACAATTACAGCCCAATTCCGTTCTCACCGATAACTAAGATTTGGCAGCACATTATTAATTTTTACACTTTAGTGCTGTCCAGGATTCCCATTTCTTAATAAGAATAATGATTGAAAAAAGGAATAACTGCCCATGTCAATGCTTATGTGTCTTGATGGAGAATCAAGTTGGTAGAAGTACCAGATGAGTTACAAATTACATAGCAACAAAGAACTCTACCAAATTGTCTGATAAGTATACAATCCTCCCCAATTATTAATAAAAAATGTCGGGCACTTGTCTAAAACATTATCGCTGGTCCAATCGCTGGGAAATTCCTGTCCAAACTTTGGAAACAACTGACAAGTTTGTCGTATGTTGGCAAGTGGTAAAATACTTCCCTTGACGGTGTTGTCAGAGCGTAGGGGGGCCTTTGCAATTTGATACATGTTGTGGTGGGGTTCAGCAGACGTCTTTGGTTTTGTGTACCATTCAACGTAAGCCAGTGTATCTGTACGCCAGGGAGGTCGGGCAGTCGGTCCGTATCCAGGAATTTTCTGTGGCAGCTGGAACAAAACTTTAACACGGGCGACCTTTGTACCTACATCATACCCATGTCAGCCAGTGCCAAGCAAACGAATAAATGAATACACACCTTGAAGCCCAGTTGCTTCTGCATCTGCGTTATGAAGAACGATAATTGTATCAAATCTTGCAGGTTTGCCACCTTTAGAAGGGACGGCCCTGACGGTCTGCCTGTCACCGTCTCCTCCATCTATTTCCCCAACTCCATCGTCCAGAGAGGTAGGTGCAAATTTGAACATATGATAGACATCCAATTTGTCAAAAGGAAAAGGCTTTGATTGCACATTCTTGGCAGGAGCTGGATTACTTGACAGAGCATTGAGATAGTCTTTCAAATCACGTGAGAAAAAGGGACAGTTATGATCTCGTTCGATCGTGGGGATTGGGCACCCAGGGGAATGAGGTTTTTTTGCTATCTGGATAGGTTGTCCAGCAAAGTTACGAGCATGTTGCTGGATATTACGACCGGGATCTGGATGACGCTCTGCTTTCATAGTGTCCAGATAGTTTTCAAAGCATGCTGTCTTTTCCTGTCGTTCAAGCCAGCGTATCATTTGTGGAAACTCGTTCCGGCTATTGGATGCTCTCCAGCCTTTCTTGGCAAAGTCGATGTGCAGACGTTCGAACATCTCCGTATTGTAGTTGTCCGTCGCGCCAAACTGTTCGATAGAGGTGATGTAGTGGAGAAGAGAGTGGAATTTCGGTATATTGAAATCATCCCGTATTCCCAATGTAACAAATATTTGGCGATTCTCATGAAAGAGTTTCAGAGCTTCTTTCATGTATTTCAACGTGTGATCATCATGAGCCGTGTATTGAGCCAGGTAAATGAAGTCCAGGATGCCACGGGCAGCACGCACCACCCCACTAGGCACTTTACCCACCAAGCATCCCAGAAGTATCTTTGCAATGGCCTTGCTTTCAGTCCCCGAGACCTGAGACAGCCCAGAAATCCCATTCTTGAAGTGTCGAATTCCAAATGAAGGGGGAAGAGTGCGTATACGTGCGTCCAACTCTTCTTTTTTCATAGATATTTGGCACCAACTAACAAGATGTTTGAAAACACCCTGATAGAGTTGATGAAGGACGTCTGGGGTGATTGAGTCGTGGATGTTGGTGTAAGGGAACCCATGCCAGAACGGCTTGTGCACAAAGCCAGAGACATCATGAGACATGCATTCTGCATAAAATTGGGGTGAGGTGTTGGTTGACGCGGATGCCGCTTTGCAGATGTCATCTGTCCATTGTGGGGAACGTGGATCAGCAACGTTAGGATCCTGCAATTTATTTGCAGGACATTGGCATTTGGGACATGTACCATACTTGGCACATGCCACAAGGCATTGTTCAGGGAAGTCCGCAACGTAGGAGGCCAGGATTGGATGCACTTTTCGCACGGCTCTATCACCCCCAACCATCTCAACTCCGTCTTTCCCAGCACGTTTCAATGGGTCTAGAATCCGTCGCATCGATTCGTGAAACACTCTCTGGTACCGTGCCCGTTGATCCTGCTTAGTCAATTTCTCTCTTCGAATTTTGTCAACCGACAGATACGCAATCAATATGCATGCGTGTTCTGACGGTTTACGTCGAATGGCCCTGGGCAAGTTCCCAAGAGTAAGATAGACAGGGTATGCTGACTTATTTCCGGAGAACTGTGTCAAGTGGGTTTTATCGGTGGCAATGATGATTGGTGCAACGGTAGATCCCACAGAGAGCTTCGCCTACATGCAAAGAAATACTGTCAATTGAGTGTGAATAATGATGGAGCCAACATACTTGGACAGCACCCCACCACTTTCCTGTCCACATTTCCGAGTAGATACGATTGTCCCTTTGAGACGTAGAAAATATTTTTCTGGGGGCATAAACAAAGTCTTTCGCATGCGCGGGGTCTCCCCAGAGGCTCTTGATTGCGTCAATGGGGTTCCGATAGTGAACGCGATGTTTGTCACTGGGGCGATCTGGGAAAGACAGATCCATGGTGTGCCACTTCGCCCGCGTGGGGATGCTATCAACGATTTGATGGAGACCCCTGATGTTTTTATACGAAAGGCCAAGTTTATCTCGTACCTGTATACATAAACATGGTTACAGTAATCTGATAAGGAGGACTCTCACCCCGGGAATTTCAAGGAGACGGTCGAAGGCATTATGTCCTGGACCATCTTTCACCACCCAATTCGCAATTTTCCAATCCATCTCTGATGCGAAGGGAGCATATTCGTTGATTTCGTCACCAGGTTCAGCCATTTCAATATCTCCGTCTGTGTGTCCAAACAGTCTCTTCCATTTTGTGTGCAGATGTGGGTTCATCCTAATGACACGACCAGCAGTCATATCAACATCCTCCACGCGGGAATCTTCCGCCCGGTCAAGATGCGTGTCTTCAATGATATGCCTTGATCTGGGGCCCTGGGATGGACCAGCCTCTGGTGCCTGAGGATTGCCATGGCCGGGAATGAAATGAAACAGATCATCTATCCCCTCCATGACTTCACTAGGCAACATCTCATCCATCTCCTCCGTATTTTCTTCCACCGTCAATTCACCAGCCTCAGGTTCCAGTAAAACTGGAACTTCCCGATTCTTTCCCATTCGGTAGGATGCACAACTCTGTGCAGTACGGAGGTGAGAACGGGCTCCCCTGACGGTAGAGAAGAATTTGCCACAGCAAGGGCAGTAGCGCTCATCGATTTCGACCATTTTAACGATGTGGTAGGAAAAGACAGAACTAGGATGTTATCGATCAATCGATAGCGGATGTGATGAATCAATCACTGGTGACCAATTAATGCAACCATGTCACGTGATGGATTGTTCGTACAGTCGAGTAGGGTTAGGGTTTTGCTGCAGTGCACATTTAAACTCAGCCGATCATTTGCAGAATTCAACTGTTTTCTCCAAAACCACAGCCTCTTTTGCTATTGGCTAGGAATCCAAGTACAATAGGAGCAATATTTGGTGTCTGAAATGTGTTGCCCAGGTCATATTGTCACTAGGTGTTGTCTAGTAAATAAAACATGACCAAATAGAGGAATTTCCGAAATTTGGAGAGTATCATACTACTTCAATATGTCTGGATTTCACTGCCTATCATACATGAGCAATACCTAGCATGTTTTATGTCAAGTTTGGCAGGCTTCAACATTACTGTAGTCGCTCGATACCCAACCATTTCACTTTGTCGCACACATTTCAATATATATATACATGAATTTCAGACAGTCAAAGGTAGGCTTCAAATCCCTCAATCTCTCCATAATTTTTGCCGTCTAAAGGGTAGGGTGATGACTGTACGCAATTGGGATTATCTATGCCAAGGTCAGCTAGACAGCATGAAAAGCACTACCCACCAACTGGCTGATAAGACGTGGGAGAATCACCGCCTGCGACGTTTGTTAGCCGTAGGTTCTGTGAAAACTATTAGTCACTGGTAGAGTTGCGATATGGAGATACTCACCCTCACTGGCAACGGCTTCGAACGTCCGGCGGCTTGAACGGCGAAGGCGCGGCGGAGAGGCAGCAGGGAAAATTTTCGTGGCAGATGGTCCGGCCTCCCCACCCTCGTCAACCTGTTCACCGATTTTCTCATCTTCCTGCCCACCCGCTTCCACTTTCATATCCCCCTCATCGTCACTGGCACCTTGTCCACCATGTCCGCCGTTTGATTCCACATTCTCATCCTGAAAAAGATCTTCCATGACCGTATCTTCCCCTTCGCTGCGTGACGGCTTACTTGCCTCAGCATCTAAAAGAGATTATTAGCGTCAAATGATAGGCAAGTGGAGGTTTGATATAGAAAAGCTCACCAGGGGTCTTTGTCTGACTGAGGGGTTGTTGAGTGTCCAAAGAAACCTTGAATGTACTTTCATGACCCTGCCGTCTCTGTCCCATTTCCACATCTCCATCCTTTTGCTCATCCTCTTCACCAGGGTCCAGAACGATCACATCTTGTGTAGCCTTGCTCTTATCTGGCAAGTAAATAGGTTGGTCCCGAAAGTCCACGAGATCTGGATTCCTTGATTGACCACTTCTACGTTTGATAGTGATCTTAGGGCCTGTCCAGTAGAGGAACACTGCTCCTTTCTTTACTAGTCGATGGAGGCAAGGCAGCAGCTCTGGATAGTTAGATTCAAAGAAGCTCACTACCTTGCCCTTCACCGCTTCTGCTGTGCATCCCAATTGTATTTCGGGGTCCAGTTCCCGTGCTGCTCTCTGCTGCTTGTACGCAATGACAGCAGCTGCAAACTCCACCAAAGATCGTCGAAAAATGTTGATGGGGCTGATGGACTGGCCGCCAAGGAATGTCAAATAGTTTGCCGTAAACCAAGACTGAAGCATACGATATCTGTGCCTGGCCATTGCGATTTCCTGTTGCTTCTGCCAATGAATTCCACTGATCGTGTAAAACTGACGATCGAGGACCTGCGCAAGCTCCAAAAGGTTGCCGACAGCTATGACATCCATCAGGCCCGTCATGGTGGAAATATTAGGGATATGAGCGTTAGGAACTTGAACATTTAAATAAGAGGGCCGGAAGTAATGGTCAGACCACATGGCCATCATCCGCCGGAACATGGTGTCCAGCCCCTGGTGCTCCGTGTTGGTTACTGCATAACTTAAGACAAATGTATGAACGACTCCAAATGCAGCAGCTTGCATGGATGCGCTGGGGTAGAAATGACGGCCATAGACGATTGAATCCTCCACCGTCAGCACGTAGTGCAGAGTATTAGGCTTCATGTACCTGTTTCGTTTCGAGCAGATAATCAAATAACCATCAGGTCACAACGGACCATTGACGTACAACATATCACCAGGCCCCAGAAGAACGGCCTCATGATCCCAAAGCGTATCACAAGGACCTTCCGGTGTCCATCCTGAATCACTGGCAAAGGCATTTATGGAACCCATGTCCCCGTTCGAACCCAGATCTGTCCGATCAAACTTGGGTCGCAGGATCACCCAGTACTTGAAACCTGCCATGATTTTGATGATCGTCGCCATCCCATGATCATCAATATGAGTCCAGGTTGTCGCATTCTGGGTAGCCGCTGTTGCCCACAAAGTATCATCGTTAGGGAAGTTCACGCTCATCATTCCTGGCAAGTCTCGTGCCTCCTGCCATGCTTGTTCGTTCGAAGCCAGATGCCTGCCAAAGACATCAGCAGACATTACAGCAGCAGATGTGGAAGAATGACCCACCTATACTGAGGCGGCATGGGGACTGGAGCCCCGCCCATCGGTAAATCAAGCACATTGAGGATGCGGCGCTTTCCTTGCTTGTCCTTGGCCAACAGGTCTTTTAGTGTACCTAGGCGTAACAGGTTGTCTGGCTTCTCGACCATCCGCAAGGAACCAACTGCACATTTTGAGGACAAGTCATTTTGCTCGATGGGATACAACATACCTTGAATCTGCCTGCTGGCAGTCAACGACCCCAAGGCGGCCAGTCCTTGATGGTCGAAATGAAAATCGTCGGGCGGAGGCCCTGGGATGACGATGTGTCTGTCGCGAAAGATGGCTTGAATTTGATCCCCTTTCAACTTTTGGAACTCTGCTTCTGTCGTCACAAAGAATGCTGATCTCCCGTCCAGTAGATCGGAGTGCACAGCCCTGGCACTGTCCAAATGATGAAGAGGTCGCCCATTCTGGTATAGACGTTCCACGCTCTGTTGGATGCAGCCAAGCAGATGATACTCGATCGTTGCCTACAATTGGATGAGATCTCCTTGGGAAGATATGAACAGGATGGAACTGGCGTACTGCGTTTTCTGAGACTTTGAATTCATAGTCCAAAGGATCTCGGTCTCGGTCAATAAAGAACAGCTTCAGTTTCACCCCTTCAGCCGTTGTCTCAGCGGGGTCCTCATCGATAGGAGTGATGTACGGAATGTTGTCCTCCGGTTGTTCCGTTGCAATCGGCGGCGGTGGTAGCGGGAGGTCGGGTGCCCTTAGTTGCTTGATGACGACCTTCTTGGGTACGATATTGGCTTGCACAGCTCTCTTCGACCCGCCAACATGCTTTGATTGCGACTTTCGAGATGTCGGTTTCACGGTGGATTTCCGCTTCGATTTCTTCGTAGTTTTGCCCGCCCCTGACATCGACTTGAGGTTGGCGGCCGCTCGAGCTAAGGCGGCTCTTTTGGCGGGTGGTACGTGAGTTTGGTCTGCGTCTGCGGAAGTCTCCTGATTCAGAGCGGGGGCATTTGCCATTGGAAGATCTGCAGATAGATCTGTGGACAGCGCAGGTGATTCATGGACACCACTAGTAGCTGACGCTGACGGACGGTTGGACGACTCGGAGGGAACTTCAGGAAATTGAGAGGAGGCACCGACAAGGTCAGGTATTACTGGGAGCCCCAGCTGTGTTGTCGGTTTCATGTCTGAGGACAGACAGTCAGTGGAGTCGTCAAAATTAAATGTTTGATTGACCTTTCACGAACCAATCTGCTTCAACAGGTTCGTCTTCGAGCAAGTCAATGCTTTCTAATTTCTGAAAGAACCTTGACAACTCTTCCGCGTGGTCAGTACTAACTGCCATATTCATCATCAATAACCACAGAGCATTTTCAGTCTCCCGCAAGCGTTTTGGCTTCTGGCTGCCAAAGGCGACTGAAAGCTGCGATACAAACATCAGTTCCATGATAGGAAATTGGGCAAAGATGAATTGAGGCTTACAGCAATTAGGTAGTCCTTCCGAATATGGTCTTGGTCCATTTTCTTAGGATAAAGCAACACCAATGGTGATATGTGCACCGCTAAATGAAATGTGTTGCGCATGACAGCTGTCAGGTGCTTCAGCTCCCCAGCTAAGTCAGCTACAACCTGAAACGAAGCTGTTGGAATCCCAAGATCCTTAGCTCGTCTGGTTGTGCACATTCAGTTAACGGACAGAACTTATAAGAAATTTAATCGCACTGATTCATGATCTGTAGCAGAGCTGCGTGATCTGATGGAAAATCGATGAATCCCTGAAGCGCAGGAAATATTGAGTGACCTAAAAAGCCCGGCTGCCAAGGAAACGTACCGCGCCAAACCACCAGAGACAAAAAACAAGGACTTCGATGTTATACATAACCTTGTCGTACTTCTTTGCAGCTTGATGCTCAATTGCGCGTGTCAAACTCCGCATTCCAAACTGGAACAGCTGCTGCTCCCGACTCATCGCTCCATGGACGACAGAAACAGCCTGGGCAGCCACAGGTTGAGGTTTGTGTATATACATACTGCGAAAATTTTGCACAACTGTTGGCCAGTCTTTCAGAATAGAGAAGACCTGCTGCGCATTAGAAAGTGAATGAGCCAGATGCTATCTCATAAACAGTACCTTTGTTATCCGTACAACTCCGAAATCGGGTGTGGGAGCCCTGGGCACAAGAGCAAGACTTGGATGACGAGCGATATCCAGGACATCTGCAACGATGTCAAGCAGTTGGTACCGAGCCAGAACATGGGCAGCGAACATGAGATGCTGCTGTCCATTTTTGTCAGATCGTGTCACATTGACTAAAGACGAACGAGCTTCCTCAGGAGACATTTTTTCCTCATCATTTACTTGCTCTGTACAAAAGAACCTGTGAAGATAATCCCTGGTGGAGCTGTCGTCAATTTCGAGGACAGCAACAGCATCTATCTGTGATGCCAGTGACTAGATATCATTTTTAGTCAGCACAATAACATGTGGTAGCTGACTGCAACGGGACCAACCAGGGCCATATCGATTAACACCTGAGGGTGGGTAGTAGTGTTCTGAACACCGGCTTCCAGGAATGCCCGTTTATTTTCAGACAAAGCAATTCCATTTGCCCAAGGGTAGGCGCGAACGACGACAGACGTGTCAGTGTGGACCGTCGTAACATTGGACATCTTGTATACTAGAATGTTAATAGCAGATTCAAGGGAATTTGGTGGGAAGAGTGGTGTGACGTGTACACTGAATCCTGTGACCCCGTGCGAAAAAATGTGCAAGTTCGACGACATGTGACTCGGTTAAAATTCTAATCGCGATAAACACAGCTTTTAATCTAACCTCTCATCATGACGACATTAGAACTAGAATGGGCTGACCTCTTCTTGGGAGACACTCACTACTACTCTGAGGTAGAAGACCCAGGGTCCTTTGTACTTCAGTGGCACACTGCTGCTTCCACACTTTACCTTCTGTCGAAGGAAAACGCTGAGATTGACCTGAGACTCGAGCGCGAGATCTACTGCATCGAAGTATATTTAATTCGATCACTCATAGAAGTGTCCTAACAGTGTGCCAGTATCAGGATCCTTCAACCTTGCAAGAAGGGCACACGAAATCCCCGGTCCTTATTTTAAAAATGCTTTCCTGTCGTCAGGTAGCTTGGGCGGAGGGGACTGAATTCATGCCTGGCTTTACTGATCATGGTCGCATTGCTGTGAAAATCAACCTCAATCATGAGGGCGATTTTTCAACCTACGAGAACCTGACGAAGTGGATGAGACGGAACGTGTTCCCAGGAGCTGTTAAAAGCATCAACGATGAGGACGCTACACGTTGGTGGAAACATGTCTCTAGGTCAGTCCCAGTATCTCCTGGCAGAAAAACATAGGAATTATGATATGACAGGGAGATCACTCGCATTTGTGGCAGCAACGATTCTGAAGCATCCGATAACTCAAAGTAAGTGCAGTGTCCATCTTCAGAGTGATTGTTCAGAAGCTGAATCAATGTTGAAGGTTCATGAATAATGATTGGACGTTACTGGGACCCTCAGAAATTCGGCGCCTGCAGCCTGGGGAATGGGCGAACGATAGCTTGGTGGAATTTGGACTGATGTACGCTGGAGCTACGTATATATATCTCATTGTCCTTTGCGTGTTCAGGATACTTTTTCTAGACTGGCACAGAGGTTTTCGGAGGAAGCCAAACACAATTTACAGATTTTCGTCATGTCTGTCTTTTTTTACCCCGAGTTTATGAGACGGTGAGTTGTTCTACTTGGATAGAGATGGATTTAATTTGAGAGGGTTGATAGAGGGTACGACCCAAAATGGACGAAAGTTGATTTGTTTGAACAAGACCTTATCCTTGTTCCTATCCACAAAAAGTGCGTATAGACCTTAATGTGTTGTTTACGGTGAAGCCTGATCTATGACCAGTGCGCACTTCTTTTTGGCTATTATCGACACACCTCGTCTGGCATTGATTGGTGCAAGTGATAACGACAGTGATGCCCAGGATGCAAACGGCGCTGATGAGGACAAGGAGGAGGAGGAGGAGGAGGAGGAAAATGTTGAAGAGATTGAGGACCCGCATGGAAACGAGCAGGACACGACTGATGATGAGGAGGATGATGCCAACTTTGCGTAAGGCTTGCCTTCATCGTATACATTTATACTAATGGATACTGTCGACTGCAGAAAAATCTACATCTTGGACTCCTTACCGGGTGGACATTCCAGGCTTGTGTTCCGAAATATCCGCCGGTATCTGGAGCAGGAAGCATCCGTAAAGCTCGGAGAAGTGTTGGACCCAGGACGGTTTCGGCACTACAATGTCAAGGTCAGCTAGATAGCATCATGCTGCAGCCCCCTGTTTACCTGTCTGGCAGGTTCCCATGCAGCCAAACTACACCGATTGTGGTTTTTACCTCCTTCATTTTGCCATGGTATTCTTGCAGAACCCCGAGAAGTACCGTGCGCTGATAGCCGTAAGATTTATTTCCCATGATTGAGATGTAGGTCAGCGATTGATTCTGTTTGTCCGACATCAGTCCAGGACCGAAGACAATGTAAACAGAGATTGGGATTCTTCTGGGGCACAGAATTACCGCGCGGAGCTTCGGAAATTCGTGCTCTCACAGAAAGACCTTGTGTAATGCATTCCTCGCCATGCCATGGAGGGTTCGAGTTGGAAGATCCCTGTTGAATCTGTCGCCTTGTGTCCTATATATGCCGTGTCATTTTCTCCCTGTCTTGTAGTAGTGATCGATGATAGTCCCTTGCAGATATTCAATTCCAACAATTCTAGCTGCAATTGGAGTCGGACATCCGAACAAGTTCATGGTGGAACTTCGCCTAACAATCTGCAACATTATAGTCTATACAACTAACCCTTGACCACGATGTGTCCCTGCCACCCATTTCTGTGTTCCACCCACGAGCTCCCATGCTTGTCTGAATGCATAACTAGCGAACACCTAACACCGGCGAAGTGGAGGTTAAAGTGAGTAATCTTGTAGGAAGGAAAAATAAGAACATCTCCAGCAGACAGATCTAAGACCAAGCCTGCTTCGTATAGTACAATGGCACCACCGGTCCAATCTCCAAAGGGTATGACAACGCAAATTGTGTCGTCTCCAGAATCCAGATGGCCGTCCGTGCTTACTTGCAGGTTAAGAACGAACCCAGGAAAGGGATAAGCCGTCGGATTGTCATTCAGAGGCAAAACGTCAACAAAGACTTTAATATTTTGATACTCCATGGGAAGATAGTTGGCAACCAAGTCATGAACATAAGCACAAATATCGGTAAGGGCGGTGTCGAGTGCATGATATGAAGTGGGATCCTTCCTAATCGTTTCAGATGCATGGGGGATGCGTTGGGAATGGTTGACACGACGCTTCCCCTCCTTATAAAGCACATCAGGATGAAACCCAAGAGGAGCGTCCGTTCCCTTAGAATAAATGAATAAAATCCAAATTAACATAGCAGGTCGCTTACCTTTTCAGCGTATCTATTGAAGATGTCGCAATGGATAGTATCAAATTGATATCCTTTCCCTGAGGAGTCGCAACGGGACATGCTAGCGGGCGAAAGCACTTGAAGGACATCTTGAAGATGACTGAGACGATCCTGAAGCCAGCCAGATGGATCGTTTGACAAAAGGGCAATCAGGGAAGTTTCCGCGTCTTCCAAGCGAATGGTATTGCTAGAAAATGTTCAGATTCCTGCAGGAAGTATACAAGGACTGATAGACATACCCTTGAATAACTTTCGGTGGGAGCCCAATGTAAGTATTCATGTTCCTTTGTTCGTGTTCATGGGTCCGTTGCACCTGTGGATGAGTATACCATCAGTAAACATGTATAAGCAGCAGAGCTCTGTGAGAATAGGTACCAGCTTGGAAAAGTCCTCAAGACTTGTCGCCATTTTTGCTTTCCCGGCATTTCTTCTCTGTAAGGTAGTCCAAGTCTTTTTTTGAGTTGGCTCGAAAGGCAAGTCAGGCTTCTTCAATTTGAAAGGGATGGTTATGGTCGTCAGCGGTGATTGAAGTTTAGGTCTTGTGGACATAGCAGGCGGGACAAGTGACGGTTGACTGCATCCGCGAGCCGACCAATCAGGGAAACTGAAATCCATGACATCTTTCCAAATAGGGGACCTAGGGGGCAGTTTAAATACGCTAAAAAACGGTGATTGAATGCATGAGCATGAGTTATCGCTTCGAAACACATGCTAAATACACACTTCGTTTGAAAATTGGAAAGGTAGGCCTCCATGGTTGCAATGTCATAGAAATCAACTAACAAAGGGCTTGGGGCAGCTGGAGTTGGAGGACCGATCTGAAATCGGAGAGTAGGCCGTAGATCATTGTTGTTTAGAAGAATGCGGATTACAGGAATGATCCGGTTCTGGATAATTCGTTCCAAGCCCGTGCAATACACTGCAAACCACGTATTAGATGCATGCATGAAAGGAGAAGGAAATAACACGTGCTGCCGGGGTTCCGGAGAACATTTGCCAGTGAAAGAAGTGGTTCGTTCGCTAGGTTTTTGCGGTATATTATGTGGGATTTCTTGCTTAAAAATGCGACCATAAGGAGAACAAAGAAAGAACCTAATATTTGAAGAATCAATCTGCAGGCACCAAGGAAGATAGATTGCATCAAATCACCTGAGGATGCTATAAGGAGAAGCCTGGTTCCCTGGCAGTTCCAGTCAGATAGAGTCGATCTCTTCACCCCTTGAGAGTTCGCGAGACTCTGAATTGAGTCAGGTGATCTAAAAAAAAGTTGAGTATGAAGAGGTCAAAAGGCTAGCAAGGCACTCACGATTCGATATACAGGGCCATTTTCATCAATGCAATCATATGAAAGAAATCCGCTTCAGATGAGGAAGCTGAAGTGCCTTCACACTGAGATATTAGGAAGGCAAATATGCCGCCATCCTGGCTGTAAGTATAAAGTTGGCGAGTACAAGTTGGGGGCCGAAGGTGGTGTAGAAAGTCCTGAAAATTTGCCAAGTGATGATCTGTGTAGATACTAGCCAGATCCGTAATTAGGGAAGCTGCTTGTGGATGAACATCAGGAGTTTTTCCATCTGTCTTCCATATCTGGGGACTGGATGCGGTGGTATCATTGGCAATGACCTTCGTCTCGCTTGGTCCCTTTCCCTTTACCGTCCCCCTTCTCTTGGCTGGACCTTTTTTCTTCACCTGAGCATTCGCCTTTTTCTTCGCAGTCGCCTTTGCCTTTGCATTAGCCTTTGCCTGTTCCTTTCTCTTCGCATTGGCATTGACCTTGATGATCACCTTCCCCTTCACTGCAAGATTATCCGTCGTTGACGTGTCCCTATTACCATCCATGCTATCCATACCCACATCGGGGCTGCCTTCGACATTGAACCCCATGGCCTTCCGAATCTCCACAACTTTCTTCCCATTTCTGCAACAAATCTTGCCTTTCTTCCCAGGTCCACTTGATACGGGAGAGGCCACAGTTTGCAAGGTGGGTTGTTCGCTATGGAAATCCAAGTTATGGACAAAGCTGTACGAGGAAGTAAATATATACATCAACTGACAGGCTGCTAGATGAACCATCCTCGCCCGAGGCATGGGCAACTCCTAGACCAGGATGTTGTTCTAGTGCTTGAACTAGAGCTCGAACGGAGGAATTGGCCTGTTCAAGGTTGGCAAATGTGTGCAAAAGCTCTAGAATAGTGGTCCTTGATAACGAATGCCAGTAAAAATTGCTATGGAGTGTAGAAACCATCGTATATGCCAGGCGATGAGAGGAGAAGCAAAATTGAAGGGTCCGCGTATTGATACGCGGAAATTTCCCACGGCGAAAAACCGACATAATTGACATATAGCACAATCACAAGTAAGCGTGGAGCCGTGGCGTCGACTGATTTTTTTTACTGGGCTACGGCCTATATTTTACTCTCCAAGAAAAACTAAATATGGCGGGCCGTCGTTCACCTATTCGACCTTCAAAAGTTTGGCGGCAACTCCCGTTTTCCGCTGACTAAGCGTAACATTTTAGGCCTGGAACATTGTTTGACTCCTAGCTCACTTAATCCTACACATTAGATGGGCATACTGGCACAAAACATGAAGTAATGTGTAGAAAAGATTTTTAGAGTACAACAGATTGAATTGGATCGAAAATGGAGGAGAATGGATGGCACAGGATCTTAACTCTGGGCTGAGGGCAATTTCCCAATTTGGCAATTCAATGCAAATCAATGGTAAACAACAGGACCTTTCCCGCCACCACCCCCTCAGGAAGGCAAACACCCACTGGATATTGTAACCAATGTCCACACAACTGCATAGGATAGTACATAGACCATCGAAACGCCACTAATAAGCCCGCCCTTGACAGGGGATAGTGAAATGGCAAGGGGCTCACCTCAATTGCATGTACCATCAATTGCATATGGTTGGTTTGCTTAGTCGTGCAGAGTGTGGACCGCTGCAGACCCTAGTGGCATGATTGTACTGGCAATCGTGTAGGGCTAAGGTGTGGTATGTAATTGTAGCCGTGACAGCCATAGGGTTAGGGTTGGCTGACTGTCCAGCCAATCGTGTAAGGTTAGGGTTTGCACGTGATCGGGGAATTGTTTCACGACAACTGTTTCTTCCCACTTACATTTAGTATCAGTCACCATATGTTGAATGAAATTACATCTACGACACATAAATTGAATGGAAATGTGCAATTAGAATTGGTATAGGAGGTTCAATCCTTTTTCTTAATGTTTTTTAGGTGTGGAGCAGCCTTATATATCAAACATAGGACCTAGCAAGTGTTTGTGATGGGAAATGGCAGGTACTACGCCGGAGAGGGTGCTTGTATAAGGTGCCCATTACGTATCAACTGGATTCAAGATCTCTTCCAGCCTAGTGCGCATAAGGGCCAACTCCTTGACAGCCTTGTCTCGCTGCAGAAGAGCTTCTGCAAGCTCCAACTGGAGGTCTGAGCAGAGCAGCTTCAACATGTCAATGTCGGTATCATCATATACTGCATGGAAACTTGATGTTAAGGAAAAAACTCTAATGGAGAATGGGTATGTCTGCTACACACCGGTAGTATTTAGCACTTCGTGCATGTAACTTGGCTGTTGTACATTGGAGGTCGAAAAAGTTCTGAAAGTATGAGTTCAGCTACTCGACTAGGCAATAGGAAGCCTGGCTGTTGCTCACTGAATGACCTCCATCGTTTCTGGTGTTCGGGGGAATATACCATATTGTTCGTTCAGGGACCTCTCACTGATCAAATCATACTGATCGACTACGATGTCAGAAGCTGATGAGTGGGAATTCCAGGAATTGGATGCATCGGAGGACATGGTTGTTTTGAAAGTGGAGAAAATTGTGGCGTAAACAGGAACGGTCAGAGAGCGGGGTTCGAATGTCTTTTTCTGTCTTCCGCCATGACGAGGAAAGCTCAAACTACAAAATCCCCTTCGAAGTCCGATACGCATATCAAGACCACTCAGGTTGCCTCAAAGAAACAGGCTCCAAAGTCAAAAGAAAATCAGAAAAAGACAAACGAAACACCAAAGCCCTCACTTTCCACTGCTGCACGTCAGAAAAAAGAGGCTGCCAAGGCCCGCGAGGAGGCTAATGAAGGTGAGTATTTCCATCATTTTTTGGGGCACTCGCTGATATATATTAAGCTGTACGAAAACGTGCGGCTGAGATGCTCGCGGAAGAGGCGTCTGACGAAGAAGATGTCAACAGCCATCGCAAAAAACGCTTGAGGAAGCGCGTGGTTCCGGAAACAGAAGATGAGCGAGAAGATGCTAGTGACGTAGAAAGGGAGCAAAGCGGTGGTGATTTTGAAGGAAGCAATGAGTCCGGTGAAGATGATGCAGCGAGATTGGTACTCTTCTCTGGTTAGTTCATCGATCCTTTCCTCTATGCTTGCTCATGTACATCTGAGCAGATGATAACGAATCTGGTGAAGGGAGTGGGGAAAATCCTCTCAACGACGACGATGAATCCAATGGTGTAAGTTTGTGGCGATATATTTTTTTTCGTGATGTTTCTGACAACCGTTGTCAGATGATTGTTGATGAGGTGACCCAGACCCCGAAGAAAAGGAAGCGCAAATCGTCAAGCCGTTCACGTAGACCGCACTCCTCGCGTTCATCCTCAGAATCATCGTCGACGACGGGTAGCAAGGTAAAACTTTCTCAATTTACCCCCGTATCTGCTCGTTTGGCGAATGCCAGTCACTATGGCATGCGAGTAGCCATATCTGTCGGTGCACAGGGCTCTTTTCCTGAGAACGACAAAGAGTTGACCTTGAAGGTCATTGGTGACGCTGTATCAGCAGAACCCTCACTACTTGACAAGTTTGAAGCGGTTCAACATGATCCTGTTGGCCTGGAGACGCTCTTGAAATATGTAAGCGTCCCCTTGAGCTTTATGAAACTCATATCATGGCTTATGACAATTTTTTACAGACTTGGGGCGCAGCTACCCAGATCAGGGGGGAGCTGAAAACAAAGACAAAAAGTGTAATTGCTGCATGGTTCGGAATTCCAGGAGATTTAACACAACCAGAGATCGTTAGTCTTGTGACGTGGTTGGTGGAAAATGGCAATTTCAAGTATGGCGGTCTTAATACTCAGGTGCTGTCTTGCAGCACATGGTATCCACATACAGAAGCTGAATCAGACTCATATCCAGGCCAGAACCTATGATGTGCAGCGGCCTTTGGGGCACCCCATCATCAAGGACCTCATCGTGAAGCAATGGTTTGCAAGTGGGAAGGGTGAGGGGATACGTCATCCATCCGCCAAGCTATTCAAAAATATTCCGCCGACACTCATCGCTTTGGTTCTAACATCGGTAAGCCTCTACAAATACACATACACCTACATCCATTGAGAGCAATCAGGTTGAGAACGCTTTGATGGAGTTCAAGTTTAAAGGGCATCAGCTTGGTATAGCTTTTAGCAAGGAGCTGGTTAAACTCAGGTAAAACATCATATGTTTCAAATTTCAATTCCACAGACATTAATTCCTCACAGCTATAATAATCACTTGAACTCTACCTTAGCGCTTCAGGAGAAAAGCCCAAAATGGTTTGCTAAATGGCAAAAGGACTTATACGAAAGCATGCTGTTAGTCGTTACTTTTCAGAAAATATTCTTGGCTAACTTGGAGAAACAATAGCAAGAACACGAAATTTTCTCATCTCCTGGACGATAGCGATGAAACAGACGTGTTAGCGGATTTCAAGGAAGTCGACTTTGATGCACTTGAAGCCTCTGTTAACTAGAAGTAAGCATCAGTGTGTTGTTTGTGAAAGTGTGGCTGATTTAGCTCTATTCCTTCATCTTGAAGTTTGCAGTCCACAGGCTTCTGTACACTTCTGAGGCCCTCGTAATATAGCTTGAGGTTTCAATTGGCGAGATGAGGAAGGTGTTGGAGGGGTACCCTCCATATTTTACACCGCGAGCCTCATTACCTTTTCCCATTCTTCTCACCATTCCATTCTTGGCATTTCGGCATGTTCCATCGGACTCTTAACTGCTTCGTACTTAAATGTCTCTTCCCCATTCCTTCTTTCCTCAGTCATTGTCTCCACGCGATCTGAGGTTTTCCTTTTACCACCTTTCGGACGCTTTATACCTTACTGACTTAGACTAGATCTCTTCTCGTTTGTCTAGGTATATTAGAGTGGTTTAGCTAGATTGGCCTCAGATATCCAATAAAAGAGACATATTTCTGGATGTTTTCTTCCGCCGTGCCAGTCCAGCTCGTACCCTCAACCTGGCAGGCCTTCCACGACGGCATGGCACACGTCGCCGCGAGGATGTCAGCGATGACGTCTGCGTTCAGTGCTGGTGTACATTGACTTGATGATGTCGTCGTCGTAGGGTGAAACGGAAGCTGTGCTTGCGCAGATATGTGGTTGTGGTTGGGTGGTGGGCGGTCACGTTTGAAGGAATCTGAGGCGTTGTCGAACACTTGGTCCGACAAAATCCAGTCTTGCCAAGGCATGTCATCAGGGATGGTTGGAACAACAGGTTGAAAAGGGTGAAATCCACGGACGCGCATCTCATGGATTATGAATAGGGAAGGGAAGGGCGTATATTTATCCTTGATATCAAGGGCGATAGCTTTACCGTCGAATTGCTGAAGATACCGGTGACCGGAGTAGTTGATAAACACGAACTTGCGAATCTGTTTACTATAAATACTTGGCCCGAATTAAAGACGAATCAATCTCACGTCTGGAAAGAAACGGATGAAGAAAGCATATGAATCGAATTGGCTGGTAATCGACAGCTTGTGCTACCTGGTTCGGATAGCCCGCCCACCCCGTCAACCCTGTCAACCCCGTCCACCCCGTCCACCACGTTAACCACGTCCGCCTTGTCCACCACGTCCTCCTCGTCCGCCTTGTCCACCACGTCCGCCTTGTCCGCCTCGTCCACCACGTCCGCCTTGTCCGCCTTGTCCACCACGTCCGCCTCGTCCACCACGTCCGAGAATGCGCCCACGCATCCCCCTTCCTCTACCCCCCCTACCACCCCTGGTACCCTCCCCCAACCCCCACCCCG
>Ga0210383_10001346_pt1 | contig 22525 bp, 19 predicted proteins | sample IncBWC14OmetaG_FD_160072 | JGI IMG/M metagenome (GOLD analysis project Ga0210383, IMG submission 160072) | Forest soil microbial communities from Barre Woods Harvard Forest LTER site, Petersham, Massachusetts, United States - Inc-BW-C-14-O ... | reverse complement strand
GCTCGCCGGCCGAAACGGTCGTTTACGATTTTCTTCCTGACGAACAGTTGCGCGAGGTCGAAAACCTAGGCGATTTCTGCGGCATGCTGGTGTTCGATAAGTGGACCTGCAACACGAACGGGCGGCAAGCGATCTTCTTCCGCGCGGCGAGCGAATCTCATTACCGCGCGCTAATGATCGACAACGGCTTCTGCTTCAACGCAAGCGAGTGGAGTTTTCCAGACGCTCCCCTGCGCGGCATATACGCCCGGCATCGCGTGTACGAACGGGTTCGCGGAATCGAGTCGTTCGAACCGTGGCTTACGCGCATAGAGGAACGAATCGACCCAGCGGCGGTCGAAGAGGCGGCCAGCGAAATTCCACCGGCATGGTATGAGAACGATGCAGGCGCGCTTGAGAAGCTACTCGAGCGTCTTTTGCGGCGGCGGAATTTGACGCGGGAATTGATCGTTTCCGCGAAGAATTCTTCGCTTCAGCCCTTTCCAAATTGGAAGTGAACGACGACAAGGATGTGAACTATGAATGACGACGGCCACACGACGCTTACATACAGGATCCTGCGCTATGTGCCGAACTTGATTCGCGACGAGTGGTTGAACATTGGCGTGCTGCTGGAACATTCGGACGGAACGCGCCGTGCCATGAGAGTAATCGAGGACGATGCCGAAATTGCGCGGGTGCGAAGGTTTTATCCCGGCGCCGATGACGCATTGCTGCGCGCTTTGCCTTCGGAATTTGACGCACGATTTCAGGAGTCAGGTACGGAAGCGGTTGCGAAGTATCTTGGAACGCTCGATCAGACGCTTTCAACTGCCTTGCAGTTGAGCCCTCAAGTAGGCGTGTTTTCGGATGATTTCGACGCCGAACTCGACCGCCTGTATCACGATCATGTGGCGCCCCCTCCGCGCACGCGCAGCGGAATCCTGGAGAGCACCCGCGGTTGGATCAAAGCTCGATTGAACGATGTCTTTCTCCGGCGGCGAGTTCCGCGTCTCGCACGCAACATTCGAGTCGAGGAGTTCACGCAGCCGGGCGATCCGATGCGCCTGGATTATGGTTACACGAACGGAGTGCGAGGTTATTTGCAGGCCGTGGCGCTCGGGCGCGATACGGCACAGGCGAAAGTGCTGGCATACACCGCGGAACGAATTCGGATCCGCCTGCCCGACGCCGAGTTCACGGCGATCACGGAAGTCGAACCCGCGCGGGATAACCGCAGGCAGCAGTTCATGGTGAGACTATTCGAGCAGCAGCAAATTGCGATCGTTCCCCTGAACCGGATCGAGAAATTTGCCGAGGAGTTACGCGTGCGCCTGCAATAGCGGCGACTTGCCCTAGAGCTGGCAATCCGGCGACTGTGTGCTTCCGCTAATCCTGCAGCGCGCCCCAGTGCGGCAACTTGCGCCGCCCTAGCAAAACTTCAGCGGCCCAGGCGCCCAAGTATGTCGAAAGCGCAACGCCGTGGCCTGCATATGCGCCCAGAACAATTGCATTTTCGCTGCGCGGGTGGCGCATGAAGACCGGCTGCCAGTTCTCCGTAAAAAGGATCGGGCCACCCCAGCGGTGCCTGAATTTCGACTTTTCAAGCGCCGGATGAAGGCTGCGGATGCGGCGTTCGATCCTCGCGAATAATTCCGGCGCCTTCCCTTTCCCGATATCGATCTTCGTTAGATCGCGTGATCTCGGTGCATCTACGAGGCCTGCGCCAAAAATCACACTGCGATTTCGCCGTACGCGGCCCCAGAGGTACGGCAGGTCAACCGTATAGAAGGGGTTTCCCCCAGCGAGACCGATGGCTCCGAGTTGTACTGCGGATAAAGGTTCGGTCGCGATCGCGAGTGTTAGTTTTGGCTCGGCGTGTCCCGCAAGGTTTGTGAGATCCAGGGACAGCGCGTTTGTTGCTAATAGAACTTTGCCCGCCGAGCAGTGCGCGCCGCCGACTTCAACCACGGGACGATCTTTCCACTCAATTCCTGTGACCGGCTGATGCTCCAGGATGAAGGCATCGCGCTCCACGGCTGCACGAGCAAGGCCAGCTACTAGCTTTGCCGGATCGAGCGTTCCTCCCGGGACCTCCTTCACCACGCGCAACCTACCGGAATCCTTCCAATCGATTGGCGAACCCTGCATGCCATTGCTTCGTCCGACCTCCCACGCCCCCGGAAGCGCGAGATCGCAATCGATTCGAAGTTTGGCGAGGATTTGCTGAAAGACGCCGAGCACGTCGCCGAGGCCCGGCAGATCACCTGCGGCAGTTTCGGCGAGTGCCATGCCGCCTGTGCGGCCGCTCGCTCCTGAACCGATGCCCAGCGCTTCGAATACAGCGACGGATTTTCCCGGCGCGAGATGGCCGAGCCAAGCGGCTGCTGCGAGACCTGTAAAGCCTCCGCCGATAATCGCGAAATCGACCGATGCGGGGACAGGTTGGCTGGGGATTGTGAAATCAATTTGCCAGGGCGAGGTGCCCCAGGGCGATTTCGATTCTCGTTCGGGTGTGGATCGCTTTGCGGTCATGGGAGCGGGAAACAGCCGAGCGTCGGCAGGGGATTCCCGGGCCGGCTCGGACGGAGCGAAATCCGGGGTGCCGGAGGCGGCGCGGTTTTCGTGAGACTCAGCCGAGCAAACTGAAAGCACGAACCAGAAATTTAGAGAATACTTTCAGTCCAGTTCTCGAGCGTGTGCTTCACCTTGCCCATGAACTGATGAGCCACTGCCCCGTCGACGACGCGGTGATCGTAGGAGAGCGTGAGATACACCATCGAGCGGATCGCGATCGCGTCATCAATCACCACCGGGCGTTTTTCAATCGTGCCCAGCCCGAGGATCGCGACGTTCGGCTGGTTGATCACAGGAAGTCCGAAGAGCCCGCCAAAGGTGCCCGGGTTCGTGATCGAGAACGTGCTCTCGGCCACTTCCTCGGGCTTCAGTTTCTTCGCACGGGCACGTTCAGCCAAATCGTTGAGCGAACGGGCGATGCCGAGGAAATTCTTTTCTTCGGCGTTCTTGATCACCGGGACGATCAGTCCCCAATCGAGCGCGACGGCGATTCCGATGTTGCACTCCTTGTGCAGCACGATGTTCGTGCCATCGACCGACGAATTGACGGTGGGAAACGCGCGCAGACCTTCGACCGCTGCGCGCACGAAGAACGGCATGAAGCTCAGTTTCGTGCCTGCGGCCTGCTCGAATTTATCTTTCATCTTCGAGCGCACCGCAGCGATGCCGGAAACATTCACTTCATCGACGGAGTAGACGTGCGGCGAGACGCGCTTCGATAGCACCATGTGCTCCGCAATTCGTTGGCGCATCACCGACATCGGCTGCACTTCGTAATGGCCAAAATACATTCTCTCGCGCGGGACAGCAGTCTCGAGAGCTGCGGACGCGGTTGCGCCACCAGCAGCAGGCGGCGGCGCGGAGGGCGTGCGTGCAGGTGCAGCTGCAGCTCCTGCGGATGGCCTCGACGCACTTGTCGAAGATGTGGCGCCGCCTTCGATCGCGGCGCGAATGTCTTGCTTACTGATACGGCCGCCGGCGCCTGTGCCGGGAATTTGCGCGAGATCGACATTATTTTCGCGCGCGATTCGGCGGACGAGCGGCGAGCTGCGAATTTTTTCGCCGCTGGGACGCTGGGGCGGCGCGGGCGAACCTGTTGCTGGCGAGGGAGCTGGTGCACCAGCGCGCGGCGCGGCGGGTGCCGAAGGATTTGCGGCGGTCACTTGCGGCGCCTCATCTTTCGGAGAAGATGGAGCCGGTGCGGCTGCGGGAGAGGGAGCCGACTTCGTTGCTTCTGCCTTGGCGGGTGCGGATGCGGCCGCCCCAGCTGCATCGATCACAGCGACCACGGTATTAATGGGCACCGTCTGCCCTTCGTTGACTTTAATCTCTTTTAGAATGCCCGCAGCCGGCGACGGAATTTCCGCGTCGACTTTGTCAGTCGAGATTTCGAAGAGCGGCTCGTCGCGCTCGATCTTGTCGCCCGCTTTCTTCAGCCACTTCGTGATCGTCCCTTCGAAAATGCTCTCGCCCATCTGCGGCATGATGACGTCAGACATTGCACTCTCCCTCGTAATCTTGTCGGTTCAGTCCCTGCTAATCAATTTTTCGCGGCTCAGTATTTTGCCAACTCACGTGCAGCCGCGGCAACCTTTTCGGCATTGGGAAGATATCGCTCTTCGAGCGGCGGCGAATACGGCACGGGTGTATCGAGCGCAGTGACCCTCATAATCGGCCCGTCCAAATCGTCGAACGCGGACTCGCAAACCACCGCAGCAATTTCTCCGGCGATGCCACCCGTGCGCGTGTCCTCGTGCACGATCAGCAGCTTGTTCGTTTTTTTCACCGAGGCAAGGATCGTTTCCCGATCGAGCGGCATCAACGTCCGCAAGTCGATCACCTCGGCGTCGATTCCCTCTTTCGCGAGCATCTCGGCTGCTTCCATCGAAGTGTGCGCCATCGCTGCATAGCTGATGATGGTCAAGTCCGTGCCCTCGCGACGGATTGCAGCCTTCCCGATCGGAATCGTGTATTCTTCAACGGGAATTTCTTCCTTGATCCGCCGGTAGAGGAACTTGTGCTCGAAGAAAAGCACCGGATTGTTGTCGCGCACCGCGGATTTCAGAAGTCCCTTCGCGTCATAGGCAGTCGAGGGATAAATAATTTTCAAGCCGGGCGTATGCATGAAATACATTTCGGGATTCGCCGAGTGGAACGGGCCCCCGTGTACGCCGCCTCCCGAAGGCCCGCGCAGCACCATTGGCACCGGCGCGCCCCAGCGATAGTGGGATTTTGCGACAAAGTTCGTCACCTGATTGAAGCAGCAGGCGATGAAATCGATGAACTGCATTTCGACAATCGGCCGCAGTCCGAGATAGCTCATGCCGCAAGCCGCGCCGACGATTGCGGTTTCGCTGATGGGCGCGTCGATCACACGCTCGGGCCCGAATCTTGCAAGCAGTCCTTCGGTCACTTTAAACGCCCCGCCATACACGCCGATGTCCTCGCCCAGTGCGACGACCGCCGGGTCGCGGTCCATTTCCTCAAAAATCGCCTGGCGGATTCCTTCCAGCATCGTGATCGTGGCCATTAGCGTCGCCCCCGCTTGTCGCGGCGAGTTTTTTCTTTTTCCTGACGCTCTTGCCGGAATGCTTTGTCTTTTGGCCCGCGCCCGAACGGAACTCGAAGAGCTGCAGCCGTGTCGATCGATTCATTGGACTCAATGGGCGCTTTCGCCGGCGGCTTGACAAACGGTTTCTGCGGTACTTTCGGAACAAACTTGGACGCGGGCAATGGCGGCGCTCCGTTACCGCGGGCCGCCGGAATCTGCCTCGTACCTGCGGAAGCCGCCGGAACTGCCACTTGTTTCGTCTCCGTCGCCGCTTTCATCTCCGCAACGGCTTCGCGATCGATCGATCCAAATGATTTTACTTCCCACGCCGCATCGACGCTGCAATTCGGCGGAGTCAATTCTTTCTTCGAACGCCGCCAATCAGCTTCTATCGTATGGCACCCGTCGCAGTAGACGCCCTGTTCGGCGAGCTCAGGCGGCGGCAAGGGCGAGTCCTCGGCGAACTTCTGGTCTTCATCCAATTCGCGCTCGATACGCGCATCAATTTCGGATTTCGTTTTCGCGTCCCAAATTTTACTGTCAGTGAGAAACTTCTCGTAGCGCAGAATCGGGTCGCGCGCCTTCCAGTATTCCACCATTTCTTTCGGTACGTATTCGGCGGGATCGTGCTGCGCGTGCCCTTTCATGCGGTGTGTTTTCACTTCGATCAACACCGGGCCATGGCCGGAGCGGCACTCGTCGACTGCTTCCTTCGTGGTCATGTAAACAGCCACAACGTCATTACCGTCCACGATCTTGCTCGTGATTCCGTAAGCGACGGCCCGGTCGGCGAGATTCTTAATCGGCACCTGTCGCGAGACGGGCGTCGAGTATGCCCACTGGTTGTTCTCAACGACTAGAACAAAAGGAGCGCGCTGCGCAGCCGCGAAGTTCAAACCCTCATGAAACGCGCCGGTGGACGAGCCACCGTCCCCAATCCACGTGAGCGCGACAATATTCTGTCCCAGATAGCGCCCTGCCATCGCCACGCCGGTCATCACCGGTATCAAATCGCCCAACATGGATATGGGAGAAACGGTGTGGCGGACTTTCAAATCGCCAAAGTGGCTCGTTCCATCTTTGCCGAGCGTTGGCGAAGTGTATTTCGCCATGTGCTGCGTGAAAATATCTCGAGGGTTGAAACCTTTTACCAGAAGCGCGCCGATGTTACGGATCATAGGGGCGAGCCAGTCTTTAGGTTCGAGCGCGTACGCCGTTCCAACCGATACGGCTTCCTGCCCCAAGCTCGAATATAGGCCGCCGACAATTTTGTTCTGCCGGAAGAGGCGCACCATGCGGTCTTCCAGCTGCCGATTGAGCTGCATGTAGTAGTAGAGATCGAGATACTGCTCGCGTGTGAGCTTGGAAGCGCTCGTGGATGTTTCCTTATTCAAGTTTGCAACGTGCATTCGATTTTTCCATTGGGCGCCCACGGGGTGCGGCCCGTTAAGTGTTACCGACGAATCTTAGACCGTAGTTGTGACTGCTTCTGCAGTGGTATTTCGCAGCCGCCCGAGCATCGCCGAGAATTCTTCGAGCGGCATCGCCTGTAGAGGCAATCCGAAAACCTCGCCGAAGTGCGAGATGATACGAGCTCTTGCATCGTCCGTTTCGACTCCGCGTCCCAGGATGCGCTCCAGCGATGTGGCGCGCGCGCCGACAATACCGCACGGAACGATCAAATCAAAATAGCGCAAGTCGGTAGAGACATTGTACGCGAAGCCGTGCGAAGTGACCCAGCGACTAAGATGCACGCCGACTGCTGCCAGCTTATCTTTGCTGGCGCGCGCCTCGGGGCGCGATTCATAGTGTGTATCAGCGGGCGGATCTACCCAGACGCCATGCTTGTCTTCAACCCGATGTCCCGTAATCCCGAAATCGGCAGTCGCGTGAATCATCGCTTCCTCGAGCTGCTCGACGTACCACCGAACATCCCTTCGATGCTCTGCTAAATCGAGAATCGGGTAGCCGACAATCTGCCCCGGTCCGTGATACGTGATGTCGCCGCCGCGATTCGTGGCTCGAAATTCAACATTCATCTGCGCGAGCAGCCGGTCGGAAGCGCGCAGGTGCTCGCGTTTGCCATTGCGTCCAAGCGTAATGACGTGCGGGTGCTCGCAAAGAAGGAGAACGTCCGGCACTGCGACCGCTTTTCGCGCTTCGACGAGCTCTCGCTGCAATTCGCACGCAGCGAGATAGGGCACCAAGCCTAGATCCACCACCCAGCAATGTTTCGTGTTTTGACTCACAAGAGTTTCGGAAACATTTCTCAAATTGACGCAGCGCTAGAAATTAATCGCAAGGCCGCGGACGGCGTTGAACGCGTCGCCCATCGCCTCCCACACGGTTGGGTGCGCGTGGATTGTGGCGGCCATGTCGTCAAGCGTAGCTTCAAGCCCAAGTGCAGCCACTGGTTCGGCGATTATCTCTGTCGCCAATGGGCCGATTGCGTGCACGCCGAGGATCTCGCCATACTTCGCTTCGGCCACAACTTTGATGAAGCCCTCGTGCTGGCCGAGAATCGTTGCTTTGCTGTTGCCCAGAAATGGAAATTTCCCGATCTTTACGTCGTAACCAGCCTCGCGCGCCTGCTTTTCGGTGTACCCAATCGAGCCGATCTGCGGCTCGCAGTAGGTTGCGTTCGGGCAGCGTTTCCGGTCGAATGGCTGCATTTCTTTTCCGGCCATGCGACCGACCGCGATAATCCCTTCCATGGAAGCGGCGTGCGCGAGTTGGGGCAATCCCGCGACGATGTCGCCAATGGCATAGAGTTTTGGCTCTGCCGTCTCAAGGAATGCATCCGTCAGAACAAATCCGCGCTCAACTTTAGCTTTCGTTTTCTCGAGGCCAATATTTTCGGTGAGCGGGCGGCGGCCGACGGCAATCAACACTTTTTCAGCGCTGATCGTCTGCGAATTTCCCGCTTTGTCCTTGTAAATGACGGTCGCGCCCTTCGCGTCCTTCTTCACCGATTCCACTTTTGCTTCGAGCTCGATGCGCATTCCCTTTTTCTTGAGTATTTTTTCAAGCTCAGCGGAAATATCTTCGTCTTCAAGAGGCACAATGCGGGGCAGGGCCTCGAGCAGCGTCACATCCGTACCGAACGTCTTAAAGATCGAGGCAAACTCTACGCCGACCGCGCCGCAACCCACCACAACCATCGACTTGGGAATCTCCTGCAAGGCAAGAATCCCGACATTGGTAAGTACAATCTTGCCATCAATCTCGACACCGGGAAGCGAACGCGCCTCGGAGCCGGTCGCAAGCATTGTGTATGTCGTTTCGATCTCGGTAGTCTTGCCGTCTTTCTCGATCGAAACGCGGCCCGGTCCAGCGATACGCCCCCACCCCGTGATCGACTCGACTTTATTTTTCTTAAATAGCGCCCCGATGCCACCGGCGTGTTTCTTGACGATCTTGTCCTTGCGGGCAAGGATCGCGGGCCAGTTGATCTTTACATCCTTCACTTCGAAGCCGAACTCTTCCGCGCGCTTGAAATGATCGTAGATATCCGCGTGATGCAAGAAAACCTTGGTGGGGATGCAGCCGACGTGTAGGCATGTGCCGCCGAGAAACGGATCCTTCTCGATGACCACGGTTTTCAGGCCCCACTGTGCTGCGCGGATCGCGGCGACGTATCCGCCCGGTCCGCTCCCAATAATCGCCAGATCGTATTTAGCCAAACGTGTTCTCCCCTTCGGTTGGTAGTTCCGCCGGAGCTAATAGATGCATGGAACGGTGGATACGACTGCGACTCGTCCAATTGCTCAAACCAAAGATTTTAGCAGCCACCTTCGGCTGCCGCAACTACCGCCTCTTGTCCCCCAACAGGAAACTAAAGCGACCTGCGAGCCGTATACATATCCAGACATTGCAATCGCCGGCTATTTCGACTATCCGAATCCGAAATCGAGAGTCGAAATAGAAAGTGCTATCCCACGAGCATCGTTCGGGATAATGTCGCCTACCGGGCGCGCTCGTAGATTTAACAACCGTGGGTCTCTGAAAGACGGAGGATCTTTAAATATGGCGGATGAATACGGCACATCGGAATCGCTTTCGCAATCCCTGGCCACGAGTCCCGTTCCGGAAAAACCGTCGGTGATTCAAAATATTTTCCTCGGGCCGAATGGGATCCGCGCTGGCTGGCGGCTGCTGATTTTTGTCTTCGTTGTCTTCCTGGTCAGCCGTGGAATCAATTTCATGATACGCCACAGTCCACCAGTTCGCGATTGGCTGAACGCGCAGCAAGGGGCCGCGTTTACGCCCGTTTCTCTGATAGCGACGGAGGGTTTGCAGTCGGTACTGTTGTTTGTGTGTGTCGGAATCATGGGCTTGATTGAGAAGCGGTCATTTGCCGATTATGGGCTGCCCTTCAATGAGGCGTTTGGCCGTCGATTTTGGCAGGGTGTGCCGCTTGGATTCGCCACGCTCTCGTTGCTGCTTGCAATGCTCGCGGCCCTTCACGGAATTTCCTTCGATGGAGTAGCGCTCGGAGGCGCGGTTGCATTGAAATTTGGCGCACTCTACTTTATCGGATTCATCTTCGTAGGCTTTTTCGAAGAGTTCTCGTTCCGCGGATACTTGCAATCCACCTTGGGCTCTGGCATCGGTTTCTGGCCGGCCGCGGTAATTCTTTCAATCGGTTTTGGTGCAATCCATCTTGGCAACCCTGGTGAAGCAAAAATCGGTGCGTTCATGGCTGGCAGTTTCGGGCTAGTAGCCGCTTTCGCGCTGTACCGAACAGGAAACCTCTGGCTTCCGATCGGGATGCATGCTTCCTGGGACTGGGGCGAGACATATTTCTACGGCACACCTGATAGCGGCATTGTTGCGCAAGGGCATTTCTTGAATTCGACGCCACACGGACCTGCATGGCTTTCCGGTGGAAGTGTGGGGCCCGAAGGAAGCTGGCTTGTGTTCGCCGTGCTAATTATCTGGGCGATCGCGATTCATTTTCTCTTCCCGGCCAAATCAAAATCTGCGGCCTAGAGCGAACCCGGTACCGCGACAACTCCGCCGCAGGGGCGTTCTGCATCTTTCACCGCGAATACAGCATCAAACCTGTCCGCTCTCACGCAATAGCTGAATTGACAACGCGAGAGCCTGCCGTTAAACTTGGCGGCTTTGGGTGAGGCGCTAAACCTCACATGGGACCTAAACGATGGACAAAAAGCGACTCGAATATTACAAAAAGAAATTGGTGACGCGCCGCGAGGAGCTTGTGCGTGGCATTACCCGCACCGAGCAAGAAGGGCGCGAAGCAGACGAAGATCCCACGGTGGATCTCGCCGATAAAGCCGCGAATTCCTACACGAAGGAGTTTCTCTTCGGCCAAACTCACAACGATCGTTCCATGCTTCAATTGGTTGACGATGCGCTTGCGCGTATCAAGAAGGACGACGGTTTCGGCGAATGCATCTCCTGCCATCAGGAGTTGCAGCAGAAGCGCTTGGAAGCTGTTCCGTGGACTCGTTATTGCATCACCTGCCAGGAAAAAATGGAGCAGGGGCTGCTTTAAGCCCCTGTTTCGATTTTCAAGACCGTAGCACTTCGTAACCGGAATTTCCCTTCCCTAACACCCGGATTTAGCGTAGTTTGTTGTCACTCCCTTACAAGCTACTGGCGGAATTGTGTCGATTCGAGCCGTGCTCGACGCGTTTGCGTCCGTTTTGTTACCGGCGCCATGCCGGATTTGCGGAGCCACGCTCACCAATTCAAATCGAATACCGATTTGCGAGTCATGCTTTGCATCAATCGCGCCGATTCAGGAACCGATGTGCCAAATCTGTGGACGGCCATTCGAGTTCGCGCCTCAGGCTCAAACGATGCTTAACCTTTGCCGGCTCTGTCGCTCGAATTTTTATGCTTTCGATCGCGCGCGAAGCTACGCGCTCTACAACGAAACCCTCGCCGGGGCGATTATGTTGCTCAAATACGAGGAAGTGACCCGACTCGGCGGCTGGTTCGCCGAAAGGCTCGCCGATCTTCTTCATACAAAAGGCGAAAATTTTCGAGCTGACGCAATCGTGCCCGTTCCCCTTCATCCAGACCGCCGGCGAGAGCGCGGATATAACCAAGCCGAATTGATTGCGAAACCCCTTGCCCGCCGGCTAGGGCTGAAACTCGGTGCCTACCTGCTGATGCGCACGAAGCCTCGGCCGCCTCAACTCGTCCTCTCCCGCAGCGAACATTGGAAATCCGTCCGTGGCGCCTACGCGACTCGCGAGGGTGTGCGAGTTGACAAGCTGCGCATCTTGCTGGTAGATGATGTATTGACGACTGGCGCGACCCTCGATGCCTGTGCGCGGGCCCTCAAGAAAGCCGGCGCTGCGAGCGTGGTGGGGCTTACCGTAGCGCGGGTCGTTCCGGGCTCGTCGCTCACGGCTTCTCAGCAGCTGCGTAGTAAGACGCCAGGCGCATGAAACCAGCAGGGTGCGGCGAGCATCCCAAGTACTAGGAAGATCGTCGAGCGACGCAAAGGCGGCGCAAATGGAAAACCGGCTCAAAGGTGTCCTACGACCGCGGCCCAACCTGGGTTTAGCGAAGACTGCGGCCGGTGCGGGCTCGGTCAAGTCACAGCTCCCTGCTGCGAAACGCCCATCCCTGATGCAGGCGCCCGTTCTGGTTTTGAACGCCACTTTCGAACCAATCAATGTGACGGCCGTTCGACGTGCGCTCGTCCTGATGCTGAAAGGTGTTGCCCAGGCCGAAGAAACCAATCACGCCGAAGTGCATTCTTCGTCGAAAGCCATCCAGGTGCCGTCAGTGATTCGGCTTCTTACCTACCGGCACATTCCGCAGCAGAGCCGTGCGCTCTCGCGCAAGAATATCTTGTTGCGTGACCGTAATACCTGCCAGTTTTGCGGCAGCGCGTTCCCGGCTGCCGAACTGACGCTAGACCATGTAATGCCACGTTCGCGCGGTGGCCGTTCTTCGTGGGAAAATCTCGTGGCATGCTGCTACGCGTGCAACAACAACAAAGGCGACCGCACGCCGGAAGAAGCGGGCCTCAAGCTAGCTCGCCGTCCACGGCCGTTTACGCTTCACACCTCTCGGCAACTGATGCGCCTGATCGGGCACCGCGACGAGAAGTGGCGCAAGTATCTTTTCTACTGATTTTTTACTGCAACCTTTTCCAGAGTGCTGCCGTCTAATTAGGCAAATCACTTCTAGGACACACCCCGGGAAGTGGCACCGGATCAAATCCGGGCCGCTTCCCTTCTTTTTTTGCCTGCACGGTTCGCGATTTATTGCCGGTAGACGACCTTAATTCCCCGCCGCCAGTTTTCGTTTACGCCGATACGGGTAATTTGAATCTCGGCTGACAAATACTTCAAAACTGTTTCCGTTGACGAGTGAAAGCGGAATCCCGGCGCTACGAGCCAGACAAGCGGCGGCTTTGAATCGAGTTCAATTCCATTGAAATAACCAAATCGTTGAAAATCACCTTCCCGCTGGTGCCGGCGCACACGAAGCCAGTAATCCACCGCCTGCATTGGCAGCTGAATATCTTCCGAGGCTTTCAATTCAATCACCACGAGCCTGCCACGCCGCGTCACGCCGAGAAGATCAATCACACCGCGGTCCCCAGCCGCCAACGCGGGAACTTGCGAATAGAGGAAGGCCGGATCGAGTTGCGCATCGACGCGCGAGGGGTCTTCGAGGAGCATCATTTCGAGCCAGCGTTCCGGAGCCGCGCGATACAAATAATGCTGCGTGTCGTCTACCTTCGGACTGCGGTGCAAATCAAGTTCCCGAAGTAGTTTTTTGAGTTCCGGCTCTCTCTCGCTCGTGAGCCTTGTATTCGGATCGCCGGGACCAAAGAGCAAGCCCTCATCCGTTCTGCGCGCAAACTCAAGGCCGCGAAAGCTGAAGACGGTCTCACGTGATCTCGCTGGCACCCGAGTTTCAACAGCGTCAGCTGCATTTGGAACCATTGCGCGGATTCGCGCCAATGAATCGCCAGCGGCCGCAAGCGTCGACTCCACATCGCGCCTCGATATCAGGCAACTCTCAAGATTTCCAGCGTCTGCTGCATCGATTTCTCGCATCCGCGAGTCCAGCTCGCCGTATTCGAATATCTCTGTGCGAGCGTTAGAAGACAGTGCGAGCACTCGCTCTCGCAGAATCCGGCTCGTGCCTTCAGGAACAAACAACCGCAATGCCTCGATAGCTCGTTTTTGGGTGTGGCCGCGTGTCCAATCAAGCCACAGCAAGCCAAATGAGATCATCGAGTCCACGGACGCTGCATCTTCCGAGGGCGACGCCGCCAAAAAAGCCCACTCTCGAACACCCTCGCGCATGCGCCCGCGAACGTACATCCCGGAGAACGAATGCTTCATATCCTGCGACGCTGTTGCTGATTCAACGTCTGCGTCAGGAAACGCCTCGGCCAGCAATCGTTCGAAGCGCGCACGAAATTGCTCGCGCGATACCCGGCCGACTGCCTTAGTCGAATCGGCGCGCAGAAATTCGAGCCGGCCCGGCTTTGAACGGCCGAGGCGCTGCACCTCAAGCACGATCCGGTCTGCCGATTGCTGTTTCACTCGCATCACGCGTCGCGTCAGATTTTTTCCGTCAGACCATAGATGAACGAGCGGGTCCTTCCCCGAAAAGCGCATCTCATAGTGCAAGCCGGTGAGCTCGGCAAGCCACTCGCCGTCCTCCCGGACTTCGACGCTACCCGAGCCAACTATCTCGCTCAGCGCGCGATCGAGTTCGGCCCAATTATTCACACACTGCCGCCAGGCTTTCTGGATTTTCACCGCAATGGGCAGACGAAATTAATCGCCCAGTATCAGGCCGGTTATTCGTATAGAAGGATACTGCTGATTCCATTCTGCGGGAACATGTTCGAGCGTAATCTGGAAGTCGCGAGGCTGGCCGCCACCAAGTGGCGCATCCTTGTTTCCAATTAATTGTTCGGTCTCTCTCAAAATCACCTGGTTGAACGGATCGTGAAATTCCAAGGTTACTTCGAGGCCGCGAATCGTGCGCGTTCCATCATTCAGAACGGTTCCAGCGACGTAGGTGAACTCCTGTTTCAGGAAATTGTTGGCTCTTGCCATCTGAATATCTTTGAAGTGAATCCGTTCGGCATAAGCTTGCTCTGCTGCGCCGAAAGGTAATTTCACCGTAGCCGCAGGACCGCTTGGATGTGAACCGCGTGATAGCAGAATCAATCCGCCCAGAAGTATCAGGACGACAACCGCGCCAGCCGCAAACGCAATTGGGAACTGGCTGCGTTCCTGCCTCTGCAAGTTTTCCTCAGGTGACATTGCGGAGCCTGCCTACCGGCCGAATGACAATCGAAGGATCAGCGGCTCAGGAAGCTTCGCCTCTGCCATGCGCTTCTGAACTGCTTCAATATCGTAGGGGATGCGCCAGAACTCGACGGTTTTATTGTTGAGATCCGCGATTGCGAACGCGGCGCGCGTGTCCCCGTCTCGCGGCTGGCCAATTGATCCGGGATTGAGCAAATACGTTGTGCCCTCTTCAACCGCGAGCGGCGCGAACTGGTTTTCACCCGCAGGCTTGAAATGCAGAACGCCCACTTTATCGTCACGCATGGTAAAGCCACCCTGTAGATGGGTGTGCCCAAAAAAGGTGACGGGTGTGAGCGCTTCGAGCAGGCTATCGAGCGCCTGCGCCGGGGCAAATACATATTCGTCTTCGTCGCGTGATGCTCCGTGGACAATTGTAAATCCATCGACCGCGAGCGGCCCTGTCGGCAGCTTTTCCAAATACTCGCGGAGCTCGGGGCGAAGCTGTTCGCGTGTCCAAAGAGCGGCGTTGCGCGCAACAGGGTTAAAATCCTCCGCGTTCGCGAGGCCGCTTCCAGCCTTGTCGTGGTTGCCACGAATAGTAACTGCGCCAATCTCGCGAATGCGATCAATCACCTCGTTCGGATCTGGCCCATAGCCTACGATATCGCCCAAACAGACGGATTTGTCCCACTTGCCCTTCACCGCCGCGAGGGCGGCGTCGAGCGCCGTAAGGTTTCCGTGAATGTCGCTTAGAATTAAATGACGCACATATTCAGCCGCAGGCCGGCCGGGTGCGAATTATAGACGAACCCGCGCCGGGTTGCACGAATCTCGCTCCTCAAAATCGCTGCCGCCAGGACTCGTTCACCGGATCAGCATACAGTCCCCGTAACTATAAAATCGATATCCGTGCTCGACCGCATGACGATAGGCGCGAAGCGTATTTTCGAGCCCTGCAAACGCGGCGACGAGCGCGAGCAGGCTGGAACGAGGCAAATGGAAGTTTGTGAGCAGCTGATCGACGACGCGAAATCGTTTGCCGGGAAGCAAGAAGATGTTCGCATCGAATTTGCCCGGGGACAGCAACGATTTGCCTCCCGAAGCCTTTTCTGCAGCGTCTTCGAGCGCGCGAACCACCGTGGTTCCCACGGCGAGCACTCGGCGGTTCTTGCTTTTCGCTCGAATTATGGCTTCGGAGGTCGCTTCCGGAATTTCGTAGGATTCCACGTGAATCTTGTGTTCCTCTAGCTGCTCTGTCCGGACCGGCTCGAAAGTCCCCAGCCCGACTTCCAGCCTGACATTGGCGATTTCGATCCCGCGCCGGCGCAAAGTTTCAAGAATCGCAGGAGTGAAGTGCAATCCTGCCGTCGGGGCTGCCACCGCGTTTCCCTGCTGGGCATAAACGGTTTGGTAGCGTTCGCGATCCAACGGTTCGTCGGCTCTCTTGATGTACGGCGGTAACGGGATATGTCCGAGGCGGTTGAGCGCGTTGTGAAATCCGTCTTTCGAAGTGAAACGTAGAACGCGCAAGCCGAACTCACCTCGGGCTTCAACACGGGCTTCAAGCTCGCCTTCCGTTTCGCCAAACGAAATCCGCTCGCCCACGGGAATCTTTCTTCCCGGCCGTACAAGCGTCTCCCAGGTGTCCGGTGCAAGCTGGCGAACGAGCAGTACTTCGATCGGCGATGTTAGATACTCTGTCCGCGCAGGATTGTTTTCCCCGGGCGACTCTGCGCGAATTCCAGCACGACGGCCAAACAGTCTCGCCGGAAGCACCCGCACATCGTTCAACACGACTAGCTCATCGCCGCGCAGTAAGGTCGGAAGCTCGTGGAAGTGGCGATCATCCCAGGCGCCCGTAGTACGGTCCAGCAGAATCATTCGCGAAGCGTCGCGTTCGGCGAGCGGCTGCTGCGCTATACTCCCCGCCGGAAGTTCGAAGTCGAAATCGCTTAAATTCATTCGGTGTCGTTGAAAGCCCTTTGGAAGCATTGTAGCGAAGCTTGCTGCGAATTGATTCAACGTGCGCTCAGGACCAATTGTGGCGAAAGGTTCAGCTGGCCAAGAAGGTTCAGTTGTCATCAGTCCTCGCGGAATAGACCGGCTACGCTCCGGCCACCTCTGGGTGTATCGAAGCGATGTTCGCAGCGCGAAGGCGGAAGCGGGAGCTATTGTTCGCGTTACCGACGAGCGTGGGCACTTTCACGGCCGTGCATTCTACAGCGATAAATCGCAAATCGCGATTCGGTTGCTCACTCACAAAGATGTGCCTGTTGACGCTGCATTTTTCACCGAACGCCTGCGCCATGCAGCCGCATACCGGAAAATCGTCGTCGAGAACACGGACGCCTTCAGGCTCGTCTACGGGGAAGCGGACTACTTGCCTTCGCTGGTAGTCGACCGGTACGGTGACTACCTCGTGATTCAAACACTCAGCCAGGCGACGGAACGCCTCAAGCCGCTCTTCGTCGAAATCCTAACCGAGCTTTTCTCGCCGAAAGGAATTCTCGAACGCAACGATCCGAAAGTTCGACTGCTCGAAGGTCTCGAACGAAGCGTTAGCGTGCTATTCGGTGAAGTTCCCGACGAAATCCTCGCCAAAGAAAACGGCATCACGTTTGTCTACGACTTGCGGAAGGGTCAGAAAACGGGTTCGTTCCTCGACCAGCGCGAAAATCATCAAGCCGCGCGGCGCTACGCCTCCGGCGAGGTTCTCGATTGCTTCAGCTACCAGGGCGGTTTCGCACTAACGGTCGCGGACGCGTGCGAACACGTCGAGGCGATCGATATGGCTCCCGCTGCTCTCGCGGCATCGCGTCGGAATCAAGAGCTCAATTCAGTCGAGAATGTCACGTTTCGCGAAGGGAACTCCTTCGACTTGCTCAAGGAGTACGACGAGGCAGGTCGCAAGTTCCAAATGGTCATTCTGGACCCGCCGGCGTTTGCAAAAAATCGAGACAGCCTTCCGGCAGCGCAGCGCGGCTATAAGGAGATCAACCTTCGAGCACTAAAACTATTGAAGCCAGGCGGTTTTCTCGTGACCTGCTCGTGCTCTTACCACGTCTCGGAGCCCCTTTTCCTTCAGATACTTGCCGAGGCGGCAATTGACGCCAAGCGTAGTATCGTGATCGTCGACCGCCGCACCCAGGCTCAAGACCATCCAATCCTCCTCACAATGCCCGAAACACACTATCTCAAGTGCCTGATAATTAGGGTTTTAGAATAGAGCTATCATAAAACGATGATTCTATGAGTGCGTCTCGAAATACTTGACAACAACAGAAGCATATTTTATTATGTCTATGCGCTAATAAGCGCAAACTTCTTCTCTTAGGAGATTGCTCCATGAACACGATTACCCGTTGGACCCCGTTTCACCTCTCGACTCTCCAGAATGAGGTCAACAGGCTCTTCGAGCGCACTGTGCCTACTCGAGGCGACAATTCAGCTTTGACCGCTTGGACCCCCTCCGTCGACGTCTATGAGACCGAGAACGAGCTCGTCATAAAGGCCGATCTACCCGATCTCAACGAAAAAGACTTGGATATTCGAGTGGAAAACAATACGCTCACAATCCGCGGCGAGCGGAAATTTGAGCAAACCGTAAAGGAAGACAACTACCTTCGCATCGAGCGCAATTACGGCTCCTTTAGCCGAAGCTTCGGCTTGCCCAACACGGTCAACACCGAAGCCATTAAGGCGGAGTACAAGAACGGCGTGCTGACGGTTGAACTGCCGAAAAGCGCCGAATCGAAGCCGAAACAAATTAAGGTCAACGTCACGAACGGCAAGAACTAAACTGAGGAAGATCGCGACGGGGGCCAGTCAATACTGCTGGTCCCCTTTGTGTCTGTAGCAATTTGAGTCTTGAATAAAAAGTGAGAGGATTTCGCAATGGTTAGATTTGACAAACTCACGGTAAAAGCCCAGGAAGCGATGCAAGCCGCCCAGGAGATGGGCGCGCGCTTCGGGCAGCAGCAGATTCTGCCCTTGCATGTATTGTGGGCATTGCTCGCCCAAGGCGACGGTGTCGTCCCACCCCTGCTCGAAAAACTCGGCGTTTCTCCCACTCAACTCGCCGGTGAAGTCGAGAAGCAAGTCGAGCGCCTGCCCAAAGTCTCCGGCGGCGCCGAACAATACTTGAGCCCGGAGACCAACAAAGTTCTCGAGCGCGCGCAGGAAGAAGCGCAGCGCCTGAAAGACGAGTACGTTTCGACCGAGCACATTCTCCTCGGCATTGCCGCTGCCAAGCGCGATTCCGCTGGTGAACTCCTCGCGAAGCACGGCGTTACGCACGAATCTATTCTGCAAGCGATGGCGACGATTCGCGGCAGCCACCGAGTCACATCCCAAAATCCAGAATCGACCTATCGCGCGCTGGAACAGTACGGGCGCGATCTCACCGATCTTGCGCGACGCGGAAAACTCGATCCAGTAATTGGTCGCGATGAAGAAATTCGACGCGTGATGCAGATTCTTGCGCGCCGTACAAAAAATAATCCCGTGCTGATTGGCGAACCTGGCGTCGGCAAGACCGCCATCGTCGAAGGCCTCGCACAAAGGATCGTTTCCGGCGATGTACCGGAAGTTTTGAGGCCGAAGCGTATCGTCACTCTCGATCTGTCGGCTCTCGTAGCGGGCGCAAAATTCCGCGGCGAATTTGAAGATCGCCTTAAAGCCGTCCTGAAAGAAGTCACCGAGTCCGACGGTCAGGTCATTCTATTCATCGACGAGCTGCACACGCTCGTCGGCGCGGGCGCAGCCGAAGGCTCGATGGATGCTTCCAACATGCTGAAGCCAGCTCTCGCCCGCGGTGAGCTGCGCGCGATCGGCGCAACCACGCTCAACGAATATCGTAAATACATCGAGAAAGATCCCGCGCTCGAACGCCGCTTCCAGCCCGTCTTCGTCGGTGAACCGTCTGTCGAGGACACGATCGCAATTCTCCGCGGCCTCAAGGAACGTTACGAAGTCCATCACGGCGTGCGCATCAAGGACGCAGCCATCGTCGCCGCAGCAATGCTTTCGCAGCGATACATCACTGACCGGTTCCTGCCTGACAAAGCCATCGACCTCGTCGATGAAGCCGCAGCCGGACTGCGCATGGAGATCGATTCGCTTCCATCTGAAATCGACGAAATCGAACGCCGCATCATGCAGCTCGAGATCGAGCGCCAGGCGCTTAAGAAGGAATCTGACCCCCATTCACGCGAGCGGCTGGGCCAGATCGAAAAAGAACTCAGCACGCTGCGCGAACAGTCCAATACTCTAAAAGCTCACTGGCAAACAGAAAAAGATGCCATTGGCCGCATCCGCAAAATCAAAGAGCAAATCGACCAGCTCAAAACAGAAGAACAGCGCTACGAGCGCGCCGGCGAGCTGGCCCGCGTCGCCGAAATTCGCTACGGCAAACTGTCAGCCGCCGAAAAAGAATTGAAAGCCGCCCAGGATCGCCTCGCGGAACTCCAAAAAGATCATCCCATGCTGAAGGAAGAAGTCGGCGAAGAGGAAATCGCGAAAATCGTAAGCAAGTGGACGGGTATTCCAGTCGGCAGGCTCCTCGAAGGCGAAGTGGAAAAACTCATTCACATGGAAGAGCGCTTGCGCCAGAGGGTGGTCGGCCAGGATCTCGCCCTCGCCAGTGTAGCCAACGCGATTCGCCGCAGCCGTTCCGGCCTGAGCGATCCGAATCGCCCGATCGGTTCCTTTCTGTTTCTCGGGCCTACGGGCGTCGGCAAAACTGAACTCGCTCGCGCACTTGCCGAATTTCTCTTCGATGACGAACGCGCCATCATCCGCATCGATATGTCCGAGTACATGGAGAAGCATTCCGTCGCGCGAATGATTGGCGCGCCTCCCGGCTATGTGGGTTACGAAGAGGGCGGTCAGCTTACCGAGCAGGTGCGGCGCCGGCCGTACTCGGTCGTGCTCCTAGACGAAATCGAAAAAGCGCATCCGGATGTGTTCAATATCCTGTTGCAGATTCTCGACGAAGGACGGCTCACCGACGGAAAAGGCCGCACTGTCGATTTTCGCAACACCGTAATCATCATGACTTCAAACGTCGGCTCGACCGCCATTTTCGAGCTCGCCGAAAAGGATCCGAAAAAGGCTCGCGAACAGGCCATGGCGGCGCTTCGTGAACTCTTCCGTCCGGAATTCTTGAATCGGATTGACGACATTGTGATGTTCCGTCCGCTAGGCAAGGACCAGATTGAGCACATCATCGAGCTGCAGATGCGCAACGTTGTGAAGCTCTTGAGCGAACGCAAAATCACGCTCAAACTGACGCCCGCGGCAAAGACTCTGCTTTTCCGTGAAGGCTTCGATCCGGCGTATGGCGCGCGTCCGATGAAGCGGGCGATCCAGCGGCTCATTCAGGATCCGCTCGCTCTCAAGTTGCTCGATGGCGAGGTGCGCCCGGGCGATACGGTGCTCGTAGACGCAGGCGCACGTAGCGATGAAATGAAATTTTCCACTGAATCAGCGAAGGCGGGCGCCGCTTCATAAGGGCGTCCTCAGGACAGGCAAATGAAGACTCTTAAAACCGCATTTCTACTCACAGCTCTCACATTATTACTGCTCTTCCTCGGTCAGGCGTTCGGCGGCGAACGTGGGATGACGATGGCGCTCGTTTTTGCGGTACTCATGAATGGCACGGCATATTTCTTCTCCGACAAGATCGCGCTCATGTCGAGCGGCGCAAAACCAATCAGCAGAGAACAAGCTCCCCGCCTCTACGAGGTGATGGAGCGGCTCGCAGGAAAATCAAATCTGCCGATGCCGAAGCTCTACCTGATCCCGCAAGCCGCGCCGAACGCTTTCGCCACTGGCCGCAATCCCAGCCATGCTTCCGTTGCCGTCACCCAAGGCTTGCTCGAACTGATGGACGACGAAGAGCTGGAAGGCGTAATCGCGCACGAACTTTCGCACGTTCGCAACTACGACATTCTCACTTCCTCGATTGCCGCTACGATTGCCGGAGCGATTACGTATTTTGCAAGAATGGGTATGTTCTTTGGTGGAGGCGGCGATCGCCGGCGTGGAGGCGGAATCGGCGCCATCCTTATGCTTGTTCTCGCGCCGCTTGCTGCGCTGATGCTTCAGATGGGAATTTCACGTCAACGCGAGTACGAAGCGGATTCCTCCGGCGTGAAAATGGTCGGCCATCCCTATGGCTTGATACGTGCCCTGGAAAAACTCGGCGCTTACAACAAACGCATTCCGATGGACATTTCGCCGTCGACCTCGGCACTTATGATCGTCGCGCCATTTTCGCCGGGCCAGATTCTTTCAGGTCTATTCAGCACGCATCCGCCACTCGCGGACCGAATTGCCCAGCTTCGCGCCATGACGGTGACCCGCTGAGCGCGACTCCGCAGCCGATATTCGACTCTGGCGGTGTGTGCGAAGTACCACGAAGAAATCTTTAAAATACGGTAAAATTTGCAGGTACTACCGAACTATTGTCCGCCTCTCGCATACCGCTGTCTCTTTGTAATCGACTCTAAATAAACGAGATATTCGCATCCGGGCCCGTTTGGCACGATTGGCTCAGCGCTTGCTCTTTTCACCCCGAGCAAGGGCGTTCACGGAGGAAAAAAGAGTATGACCGACGACAAAGAAGTTTACGTATCAAACGATGCCGCCGCACCTCGATGGGTAGGCATCATCGTGGTAGCGCTGGCAGTCGTCTCCCTGGCGGCCCTGGGAACCGGCTGGACAGCTTCCACGCGCTCAAAAGAACTCGCACAGACCCTCACCGCCGCGCAGCAGCAGGAGAAGCAGCAGGAAGACATCCTGAGTCAGCGGCTCGCGAAAGCCGAGGACACGAATGCACAGCTTCAAGGTGAACTCAGCGTCGTCACCGACAAAATGAAGCTCACCGAAGGCGAACTTTCGAAGGCGCGCCTCCAGGCGAAGAAAATCAAAGAAGAAGACGCGCAGCAGCTTGCCGATCTTCAAAATAACGTGAACGGCCAGCTGGCAACGAAAGCTACCGTCGACGATGTAAACAAGATCGGCACTGACGTCACCGGCGTAAAATCCGATCTCGACGCGACCAAGAACAGCTTGAACTTGACCCGCGGCGAATTCGGCACGCTGATCGCGAAGAACCACGACGAAGTGGAAGAACTCCGCCGTCTTG
>Ga0210383_10001345_pt1 | contig 22540 bp, 26 predicted proteins | sample IncBWC14OmetaG_FD_160072 | JGI IMG/M metagenome (GOLD analysis project Ga0210383, IMG submission 160072) | Forest soil microbial communities from Barre Woods Harvard Forest LTER site, Petersham, Massachusetts, United States - Inc-BW-C-14-O ... | reverse complement strand
CGCGTGAGCGCGCGGTGACGAAACAGAATGCGCTAGCCAAGCTGAAGGAGAAAAGGGCACTGAAGCAAATACAGAATGCGCGGGCACCGTAAACACCAGCTATTTTCTAGATCAGGGCAATGCATTACCACTTCAATACAAATTACTTTTCTTGCAACCATCGAGTGAATGAGGAAAACTGATCAGCAAACGGCGTGATTGTACCTCATTGCGATTTATACCATCCCCAGGTTAACCTCTATGCAGATGATGCAACCTCATCTTTCTTATACCATTTCCCAACCTCCTGCTTCAAGATAATTGATGACCGAGGGGATGGCAGCATTGGCTTTCCAGACAACTGTTGCCAGTCTTTTGCAAACGCACAGGTTCACACTTCTGACAGACATAGTATGGAATTCTGAAAAACAACATCAACAGAGGTATGGTATATCAAAATCATCTCTGGTCAAGCGTTGCCTTCTAGGTCTTCATGGCACAATTAACCTTTGCCACCAGATATTATAAACATTTGCAGTACAAGGCCCCTCTTCTGCCAATTCCATAGACCTACCGTTCTGAAACTAATGACCTGCATTTGCCGTTCTTACAGATTGTCCCAAGTTGCCACAACCAGGCAGCACTCGGTCAGCGGTTTCTTCGTGCTGGAGATGGCATAATCCACCTATGCTACCATGTCTTATAAATGTTGGGACTACCGGCTTCTTTTGGTCGCCCTTTTGGTAATTATGCCGGTTCATCAATCTGACATTTAACAGTCTACGCTTGAAAGTCTTACAGATCATCTCAAGTTGCCACTCCCAGGCAGCCATCGATCAGAAGAGCCTGCCTGATAACGATGGCATAATCTGCCACCTCTACTGTGTCTTATAAACGTTGTGACTGCGGGTGGGTTTTCATCATTCTTTTTGCCGATTTCGCTGATCTAACACACTTGTCATTTCTGGTCACGAGATTGTACATTCGTACACTACCTGTTCAGACAGCCCCATACTTTGGAGAGGTTAAATTCTAGTTATTCTTGTGAAATTTGCCAACCCTACCGTCCTTTACATTGCATTTTCGTTCGGTATATAAGAATTGCATATATTACGGATAATTTACATATTTTAAGACCTTATCTAACCTTGGCCTTGTTGGCCCAAAAACCCGATGCTGCGGCCTGCGGTGCAATGCCAAACTGTGGCTGGTCCGCTGGTCCACAAGGAGCACGTGCCATCCTTCACTGGCAGTTCAATCAAGTCCATGCAACTTATCCAACTAATGCCAAATGGCGCTGCTATACTACCTCAGGTCGGTTTTGTGTTATATTTCACGTTGGCGGTCATAATGTATGTTTGTACAGTTATGCTGCCATCCTCGCAGCATTTGTTTTCGTCACACTATCTCTCGGTGAGTACAAACATGCCGTTCGGTGATTCACTTCTAAAAATCCATGTCTGCCAGCCAGCGGCTTGTTGTACGTCTCAGAACTCATAGAGGAACATTCACGCCTTGCAAAAGTAGTCGGCCAAAGAAGTATATATGTGAGCCTTAATGAATTCCAGCGAGATTACAACCAACTCTTCAATTAGGCCATCATAGCCCTCCATGCCCTGTTATACTTCTTCGACTCCCTGCCATTCCTCCAAACCATGTTTTCTATAATATGCCACATCATCTACCTCCAAAATTTCTCCAACACATGGCCCGTCATCTCTCTGTCAACCCCGTCGTTCATCGCCTCATGCACTCTCGTCATCGTAGACCACTTCCTCTGGTTCTTCCACTTTGCTCGAATATCCCAGGATGCACAGCATCAGAGAACCTACCGGGGTGCTCCAACACCGAACGTTCCTGGTTTCACGGAGATTGCCACATTCTTCGGAACATGTGTGTGGCTCGCACCGTTGTTTTTATTCCTGAGTCTCAGTGCGAATGATAACGCTCTACCAACTGGTAACTATTCTCTCCTTCATCCCTTATCTCATAGTTCGTCATCTTTTCTACCTTGCATGTCAGCCGATCCGGGAACCCCAACCTCCTCGCCCACGCAATTCTCCCAGTCACGCGTCTCCCTCTTCCGATCAATCCTCTCCTTCGACTTCATCCCCCGCATGCGCCAAAAACCCTCCCGCAGAGACACATCGGAAGGAATCATTGCACCTCGCTCCCCAGTTCCTCCACGATCGCCCCTCCCTCCATCATCCCCCACCGTCGGGTCCCGATACACATCGCAGCCATCCCCCGGGTTACAAAACAACGTCTACGAGCTCGATACGCATTTGCCGCCGAGTTCGAGCTTCAAATTGGGTACGCCCCCAAGACGGTCAATGCCTGTGCATAGACCGACAGGCGAGGCGGTGGGGTTGGGGCTCAGAAGGATACCCAGTTCGAGTATTATGGGTGAGTGAGGGGCAGTATTTTACGGGGTGAATGTATTGTGTTTCAGACATGAACACTTTCTTGATAATATTGGTATCAATGGTAATGATGGACAAAAGCAACGTCGTTCTGCAAATATTAGTGGTCGACGACGAGATGCCTGGACGAGTGTGGGTGGCGCCGAGTGAGTATTTATTTACATTACAGCGCATCATCATGGGAAGACATCTCAGAACATTCGACAAAGGGACAGTACTATTCCTCAAGCGTCATTAATCATTGACCACAGTGGGAGTAAGGGACGCACAACGATATATGGTCAACAAGAGAGGAAACAGCCGGTACAGCGGTCATCGACATAAAAGGTCATGGTTCGATCTCTTCCGTGTCAAAATCGACAATCCTGCCCCACAAGATTTCCCTCAACTGCAAACTCGTTGTCCGAAACACACCCCAGCAATTTTTGCAAAGTCCTGACCTGGTTCCCGATACAAACCGCCTCACATCGTGCAAAGGGTCGCGCACAGTTTTCCAAATTGTACGATCTGTTCCGTGACAAGTCTGCACGCGGAGGGAGACACACATGTCTTTGGATGTTTCCATTTAAGAGTATCCTCCCAGTCAAACCTAACAATATAGTCTCGGAAGAGCAACAGCCGTCGGAAGTCAGTAGCATGCAGAAGCTGCCATTTAACTGTACGACGATTGTCGTCAAGGCAATCATAATTTCCATGACATTCGTCCCAATCCCAGCGAGGATCGATTCTCGAAAGATGGTAAAATGCCGCAGGCAGGATTTGGGGAATGTCGAAATCGATGGCAAGCCGGATAGCGGCACCCGGTTCTGGAAGCCTGTCGTCGAGGTAAACGCCATCAAAAAGGTAGCCAGATACACCCGCATCTTCATGATCACCTGCCATCGCCGCTGCCTCAGCTTCAAAACGGTCCCACTCTGAGAGCGAGGTGGGCCAGTCTGCTTGAACTTGGCTTACAATTCGGGAACGCAGGGAGTCCATTTCATATTTGGTAGCCATGGCGAGCATTCCATAGACAGGTATTGGGGTCTGCGGGTCGAGGCGTTTATAAGGCGCGCCCTACAGAGAGAACAATGACATAAGTAACTATAGCCGGTGTGGTATCCAGGGTACGTACGATGGATCGTAAAGGACTCGCAAAAGACTCTCCAAGTCTGCCGATTTGTCAGGCATTTGCACGAGCGGAACACCATCGTATGTTTCACGGTGGGCAACGTTTTCTGGGGCTGGCGAGAGTGGAAGGATAATGTGGATTTGTGGACACGGAAAAATATGTATTCTCCAACTGTGGAAGGGGCTGCAAGAAGTATATTCCCGTCTAGAAAATAGAGTGAATGGTGGCGCTGTCCCTTGAGTGATGGTATGGGCAAGCCAGGAGCGGATCGGGGACGCGAAGAAAGCAATCCCGCTGACAGCGGTGCAGGGGTCTCGGGACCATCATTCTGAGCATGTTCCTCCAAGTAAGGCTCTAATCTTTCCAAGCTAGCAGCTGTCCGATCCGACGTGCTCGTCCCTTGCGAGGACAATGCAGTAGCGTCATCAACTTCTAAAGACTCCGAAGATTCCGGATCCTGTGAATGACGCGACGTCGCAGTGAGACGCGCAATCTGCTGACTGCGAGCGATCAGGTTGTCAAAATCGATCATAGAACTGGTCACACGGGTCTTGGGTGACCGGTGACCTGGCGCCCTTTCGTTTTATGGCCTTAATTGCCTGGAGCGCGTCGACTGGTTGCTGAGCGACAGAAGCAACATTTTCTGCGTTATATGCAATGTCTTTAAGAACAGCGCGCGAGGTACGTAAACTCGTTTGAGGGTTGTCATTTGCGAGTTGTTGGGAGGTTGATAGGGAACTGGAGGCTTCAAAAACCATGTCAACGTCGGTGGACATGATAGGGTTTGCTTGTTTGGAGAGTATGGCGTTGCCGAGCATTGACAATCAGGAATAAACAATGGCTTGGAGATTTTACAAGGCTTGGATCCGGAATTACACGATATTGCGAATTCGGAAGATGGACCAGAATGAATTCCATTAAAAAAATCTTGAAGCCGGTGTGGAAGTTTTCTGGCAAAACTTGAGGGTGCGTCACGTTCGGTGAGTAAAAGAAGATCTGATTTGCTTTGGATTTACACCATACGGACAAATATCCTATCCCAAAAGCAATGGTATCACCAGGCTCGCGGTGGCGTACAGTCCCTTAGCGGTAGTATGCTGCGGTAGTATCCACTGTGAGTGCTAGAATGGCGGGACCAAGGAGAATGGAGATGTGTGTTCGTAGAGAGTAATCATGATCGACGTTTATGCTTTCCTGTAGCGGCTCGAGACTAGCACGCCGCTATATATGTGTTCAATGAGGATAACTTTGAGTAACTTCAACTTGAAGTTGAACTGGACGACCGCCGTTGTTACACATTTTACGTAATCATCGTTATTCTATCAGCGTAGTTTGCATTACCCGCCACTGCCAAACAAGGACTGTTCTCGATTGCCTCGGTGTTCCCGTCTGAGCGACAAGACATGCACCTATATCTAGGCAGCAATCCTCGGGTATTGTACCTAGTGACAAGTTCGCAGGACGAACGACTGGGGCGACCTCGGAAAGCTCTTGTGTTCCGGGCTGGCGAGGGTAATTCACAAGCTGTGGTGGAGTTTTTGCCCAAGGATGAGGTCAACCTCGCTAGCGTTGTCAGATTGACAAGTAGAGTCGTGAAAGGATGTCTAGGACTGATATCAATTGACAACGGTGCGTGGCTTCTAACATGGTTCTAAGAACGGTCTTCTGAATCGACGTCTTGTATTCAGATATTTTCCTTGCCGTGGTGACCTCTGCAACCGAAGTTGGGAATACGAGACCATCTGGACAGTTTCCCGAATCCGTCGCAAAGATCCATGAAGTCTCCTTTTACAGTTTGACGACATCAACATGGGACGACCTCTCCGCAGCTGCAGAGGCTTTACCTAGCCCTGATACAGTTGATGTGATGATGATGCGAGACAATTACACTCAATCCGCGATGGCTCCGCAAGTTTTCGAACACCCATGCATGCCTTTGACAAAGATTTTGTCTTCAGGATCCTTTTACTATGCAATAGAACCTCAGTGGGATCTTTCATCTAGACTAGCAGTGCGACTATCAAGGGTACAGAATGTCTCCCAGGATATCGGGACCTTTGACGAACGTTTTTTGTGGAACGAGTATATAGTACGAACTCTACTCGATTTCCGCGAAAGATTAGATCCTCAAGAACGCGAGGATCTCGATCGTTGTCAATTCATAGTATGCGGTTGTCAGCCGTCTTCAGTTATTAAAACTCTGATTCTTGGTGTAACTTAGATCTTGGCCATCCAAGGCTACGTTGGAGTTTTTACCATGGCGTTGCCGGCCCCTCCAACGGACGGTTCACCGACCATTGCTACAATTTCTCTCATCTCCCGACTTGGCTGGAAACGCGCGGGAACTCGTTTTAATACCCGCGGTGTCGACGATGACGGGAATTGTGCAAATTTTGTCGAGGTGCGTATCTATATTTCTTCCATGTGTCGCAGAATTGTAAGATATTGCTAGACCGAGACGGTATTCAGCACCGATCAGCACTGTGTTAGTTATGTTCAAGTCCGTGGCAGCGTTCCTTGTATGTACTTCAATTTGAATCTGGAGGGTTTTTCCTGAACGAAATGCCCATTGCTTGCTTTTGCAGTGTTCTGGGAGCAACAGGGGCTTCAGACTTTTGGTCAGCGTATCCAGATTACACGTCCTCATGCATCTCAACCTGCGTTTGAACGGCATTTCGCGCAATTGGCGGAAGAGTACGGTGCTGTACATGCTATTAATTTACTAGGGACCAAAGAAAACGAAGCGACGTTAACAACTGCATATGGACGACATCTTCAGATTGCTCGTGGAGCTCTGGGAGACGATCTTGGTATCACACATTTTGACTTTCATAATGCTGTTAGAATTGGTGGCCATGATAATGTCATTAGAGATCTGAGGTAAAGATCGCTCATGCACGAACGATTTTTCACACTCAGGCTTTTTTTCAGACGTCTGGAAAGCATAATGGAACAGGAAGACAGATTTGGGTTCACGATGTGCGATACAAGCTCGGACGAGATTGTAACAGAGCAGAAAGGCGTCTTTCGGACAAACTGCTTGGACTGGTATGTAGCACTATAGTTATAAAAGTTGGACAGGCAGTTCTCATTTTTCCGTCTGGCAGTTTGGATCGTACTAATTTCGTGCAGGATATACTTTCTCGCACAACTCTGGAGCAGTATCTGCTCCTTGTGCGTCGCGAATGGATACAATCCAACTCTCTCTGGTCTTACCATCGCGAACTGTGGGCTGAGAATGGTGATACGCTGTCCAGAATCTATGCAGGAACTGGTGCCCTTAATACTAGCTTCACCCGTAGTGGGAAGCGGACGCTAGCGGGTAAGTGTCTTTAGGATGTCAACTTCATCAGATCTACCTTATGTTCTCTAGGTGTTCTCTCTGATGCTACGAAAAGCGTTTCCAGAGCGTACATCAACAATTTCCAGGACAAAGGTAAACAAACAGCGATAGACATGTTCCTGGTGGGTTTGGCTCTGTTATATCTTACCCAACCTCACGCTGGAATACAGGGCAACATGATAAACCAACGGCCTGTCACTATATTTGATCCTATCCACGATTCCGTGCGCGCTGCGTTGGAGCAGCGGTAAGTTATTCCAAGTTGCTTCCCATCCCTGAGGATGTGAACAAGTATTATAGGTTATCTGAATACTCCACCACGAAGCAGTGCACCATTTTCGTGGGCACCTGGAACTTGAATGGCAAAGTGAATCAATCACCACCACACGAAAAGCTCGCACTTAAGACATGTTCGATTTCTAGCCTCCTTCTGAGCCCCTACTTCCTTGGTTGTTTCCTCGAGAAAGTAAGTGCTTAGTCAATGTAAGATCAATATCGTCTCATTCGTACTAATTGCAGGTGCTAATGAGTATGTTCTCGTATCTTTTTGACTGAGTGAGGCTCACATGTTTCAGTCCCGACATGTTTGTTCTGGGTTTCCAGGAGATAGTCCCGTTGACCGCCCAGCAAATTGTGCAGACAGATCCTGAGAAGCGGTACGCTCTCAGATGGTCTCTCCATTCCAAAGTTGACCCGGAATTACAGACGAGTTTGGGAAGGAAGAATCCTTGACACCCTTGATCGTCGACCCAACAAAAGGTGTAGCTACGTTCTTCTAAGGAGCGAGCAGGTAATCCCTCTGTACTACTCAGATGTACACTTCATCTAATATTTACTTAGTTGGTCGGCACAGCCTTGCTCGTCCTCGTGAAAGCGGAACTAACAGCTGTAATTCGTAACGTTGAGGCTACTTCACGCAAAGTGTGTTCCTTACCCTTCGCGATGGGGTTTTGCTAAGACCTTATAGACTGGCCTTCGAGGAATGTCTGGCAACAAAGGCGCTGTAGGCGTTCGACTGGAATACCACGACACCAGTTTCTGCTTCTTGACGGCTCACCTTGCCGCTGGACATTCAAATGTTGAAGAACGTAATGCGGATTATCGAACAATAGTGAATGGCTTGCACTTTCAGAAGGGCAAGACAATTGCTAGCCACGAGTAAGTTCATTTTCTTCGCGATTCCTTGACTGTTGATCAGGCAACCCGAATAGAAATGTAATCTGGCTTGCGGATACCAACTACCGCATAGACCTTGATAATGAGACTGTTAGATCCCTGGCACTAGCGGATGACTTTGACTCGTTGCTCGCCGCTGACCAGGTTAGTCTCTCAGAACTTTCCTCTGGCTCCCTTGAGACCGACAAAGGGTGCCGGAACAGCTCAAACAGGCCATCGACTCTAGAGCTGCGTTCGTTGGTTATGAAGAGGGCCCACTCTTGTTCCGACCCACATATCGATATGACCTCGGAACTGATAACTACGACACGAGTGAAAAAATGCGAATACCAGCTTGGACTGGTAAGTAGGTTGTATATTCAATGATGACCTTTTCTAAATCTACATAGATCGTATCCTGTATCAGGGAAGTCAGTTGGATCTAACTGTGTACTCCAGATCAGAATTGAGAGGCTCCGATCACAGACCTGGTAACTATCTACAACCGCACACTATTGATATTCGCCAGCTCCCTAATCATAGAGGACAGTCTTCGCACTCTTCAGGGCAGATGTTCGTATCATAGACACCGTTAAACGAGCCACTTTATCCCGTTTACTCCTAGAGAGTGTGATTTCTACAACCCCGGGCGAAAGATTGGACGAAAAATTGGCATCCTTGTCCTTGCCAGCCGACTTCGTGGATCGTACGTTTACAATTCTGGAGAGGAATCCTAAGAGGCGCTAATTACATGCTGTTCTAGTTCCACCTCCTAGTTCGGATGAAACAGCTTGGTGGGATGACCCAGGTTAGCCCACTTATACACCGTTAACCCAGTACTTCCAAGTCCAATGATCGATCATCATTCAGACCACCCCAACGGCCTTCTCCCCCTTTCCGAATTCCAAGCTCCCACGCGTTCTCGCAGGACAAACCCCTTCGACTCTCCAACTGACTCGCCTTTGTCGTCTTCCCCCTCCTCGTCGGACGAAGAACTCTACACGCACGCACTTTCGCTCCAAACCCCTATCCAACCCGTGCAAGCATCGCGAAAGGTCCCGCCACCGCCACCCCCTCGACCAAGTAAATCTGCTGAAGGCGAAAGCACGTAATTGTGATCACATTTGTACCTTACTTAGCACGTTATTACGTTCACAATTAGAGGACATGTATATAACCCATCAACATCAACACCCATTATGGATGTTAAATAAGTCCTTGTTTCTTCAGATCCTCGTAGGTTTTGCGGTTGTATACATTGCCCTCATCATCCTCAAGTTCCTCCATTGTTTCCTGCTCGAAAATCTCATGCCGACCCTCCTGCTTCAATTTCTCCGCGACTGAGACGTGTAGAAGTCAATAGACAATTTCTTTGGAAAATTCGGAGACATACGGGAAAGAGCATCTTCAATGCGAGTGATTTCGTGGAAATGCTTGGTATTTGGAAGCCCAAGTGCTCGCATGCCAAATGCGTGCCTCGACTCCTAGGATACTATAAGGCGATTCTGGGAATTATCAGAAATGATGAACGTACTTGGAAATGACGGTCAAAGTTTTTCCTTTTCAAAGCCGATTCAATGTCTCTGTGCATAAGAATCTAACAACGAAAAACTCACCTGCCCATGTAAACATGATCCGAGCAGATTTCACATCGGTACTCCACGCCAAGGCCATGCAGCTTGTACAACCAGTAAGGGATGGGTTTACCGTCCCACCCAAGGGGCAACTTAAGAGGATTGTAAATCCTCTCCTCCTCTTCCTCCTCCTCTCCGGCACCACCGTCGCCAGAGTTATTGGTGGGAGCAGCGGGAGGTTTGGACTGGTCCAGCAGTTCCTGTTCGCGTTCACGAGCGGTAAGGGAAAATCTTCGCTCTACGTTCGACTTTGTCTCATTCAGTGTGGTCACGAGAGAAACCAGGAGGGATGTAGTTAGGTGTGTAAGATGAGCAGAAGTACGCAGTCGGGATTTCGCAGACGACTGTGGTATGACGACAGATATTGATGGAGCGGATGTTGAGTGGGCACCATTGGGATCCGTGGGCGGCATTCCAGACGTCGCCAGTTTTGTTGTCGCTTTGACATGTTTTTTGGAGGAGAGGTGTGCGTCATACACGGTTTGTTTAGAATAATTCTTTTGGCCTTATACAAGACACTTGTGAGTTTTTTTAATTTAATGGTAGAAACAGGGCAGTACTTACAAGCTGAACACCATATTCCGCTAGTACCGTTGCCATTTGTCTGCACTTTGCCGCTGCTGATCTCCTCCCAGCCTTCAACTTCGCCCGCCTCCCATATCCGATCGAATTCAGTCTCGGCGTCACGTTGTTGTGACTCAATATCGACCAATGGTTGGGTCTTCTTGGCGAATGACCAGAGATAACTATGAAGGGTTTTTATGTATCTGGTGGGGGTCCATTTTTGAGTAAAGCAGAGCCATGAATTGACCAGGAATTGACGCACATTTCATAATCCTTGGTGAATCTGGTTTCTTTGGGCAACTCTTGATGTACAGGACCAGATTGGGCAGCAAGCAGAAGGTCGAGGTACTGAAGATACCCTGGTCGCTTCCCGAGGTTTTTTAGGTTATTATACGCAGTATGATTAGCGTACAAATCAAGGTATTTGCCATACGCCTCTTCACCCGAGAACAACAAAGAAATAGCTGGGTAGTAAGATACCAAACCCGTTAAGAAAACGCTAACGGAGAGGAATAAACACGTACGATCTTCCTCCTCGTATTCATCATCTCCGCCATCTTGGTTAGTCTCCTCGAGAAGAGCTGCAAGCTCAAGATCGAATCCTCCTGGGACAGAATCAGGGTACTTGCTGTGGTGTTCTTGGATTTTCACCAACCGCGAGTAAAATTCCGACAGATCATTCTGCTGTGAAGGAGCAGAGAGGAGATCAATCTCTGCCTTTCTGGCGTCTTCATCTTGGTAGAAGTTATTCAATGCAGAGAGCCTGGAAGAAATGCGGTCGAGCATTTGCGAGGCCTTGTGTTCATTTTGTAGGTTAGACTGGTGTGTCGACTGATGCCTAGAGAGTAAAGTGTAGAGGGCCCGTTCAAAACGCTCAATTTCTTCATGCGTCTGTCGCTGCACCTCGATGACAGAGTCCATTCTGGGAATCCAGTGTACAAGCGAGACAAACGTCGACTGGCAGGGCTGGTGTCATTCAAACTCCGCGCTCTTCCGAGTCAGGACCAACCACCACTCAAAAATGTCAGGCATCAATGCAGGAGACGAAGTATACAGCGTTTCCTCACCCCTTATCTTCATTTGAGAAGCTTACCTTTTTTTTTACAGAAACTGGTCTTTGAATCGTCTGAAGCCGTCTCCGTGGTCTCAACATTCGACGATCTCGGGTTGAAGGAGGATCTTGTACGGGGCATCTATGCCTACAGCATGTGTTCCTTTCCGGCTGTTCACAGCTCGAACTGACACAGTAAATGTTTAGATTTTGAAAAGCCTTCTGCCATCCAGCAGCGAGCCATCTTGCCCATAACTCAAGGACGGGATGTTATTGCACAGGCTCAATCCGGTACTGGTAAAACCGCTACATTCTCCATTTCCATCCTCCAATCCATCGATGTCACGGTTCGGGAAACTCAAGCACTCGTCCTTTCGCCGACACGTGAACTCGCGACGCAAATACAATCCGTCGTTCTTGCTTTGGGCGATTACATGAACGTTCAATGTCATGCGTGCATTGGTGGAACCTCGATTGGAGAGGACATCCGGAAGTTGGAGTATGGACAGCATGTCGTCTCTGGCACTCCCGGCCGCGTATTTGATATGATTCGGAGGAGAAGTCTCCGGACACGTAATATCAAGATGCTCGTCCTAGATGAAGCGGATGAACTACTCAACAAGGGTTTCAAGGATCAAATATATGATGTGTATCGTTACCTCCCTCCTGCAACGCAGGTGGTACTGCTCAGCGCAACCCTCCCATACGACGTTTTGGAAATGACCACAAAGTTCATGACGGACCCCATCCGCATCCTTGTCAAGCGTGATGAGTTGACATTGGAGGGGATCAAGCAGTTTTTCGTGGCAGTGGAGAAAGAGGACTGGAAGTTCGACACTCTTTGTGATCTTTACGATACGCTCACCATCACACAAGCCGTTATATTCTGCAACACTCGACGCAAGGTTAGCTTCTGTGATAGTCCTTCCACCATCTCATTTATCTTTTCTGCCATAGGTTGATTGGTTGACCGAGAAAATGCGTGCCTCCAACTTCACCGTTTCATCAATGCATGGAGAAATGGTCCAAAAGGAGCGTGATGCTATTATGGCTGAATTCCGCGGTGGAACTTCGTAAGCTTCAAGTTTATCAACGATTTAGGCCCCGTTTAAGCCTTGATTTACCTCTACAGCCGTGTCCTCATAACAACCGACGTTTGGGCCCGTGGCATCGACGTTCAGCAAGTCTCTCTTGTCATAAACTACGACCTACCTGCGTAAGTGTTGTTATTTGTCACTCCGTTACTAGACTAATGCGTTTCTCGAACCTTCAGAAATCGTGAGAATTACATCCACCGTATCGGTCGTTCAGGTCGGTTCGGCAGGAAAGGTGTTGCCATCAATGTACGTCAAGTCTACTCTCGATGACTACAAAAACGTATTAACCACGACAATGTATAGTTTGTGACCGTTGATGACGTCCGTATCTTGCGTGATATAGGCAAGTCTATAAATCTCGTCTTTCAATTCCTCTAATATCTCCTACTTTCTCCAGAACAATTCTACAGCACACAAATTGTAAGTTCTTCCGATCATTTAGCTGGTTACTCTCTGGCTGAATTTTTTGTTTTCAGGATGAAATGCCAGTCAACGCAGCGGAACTTATCTAAATCCCCTTTCGCTAAAAGCTGGAAACCTTGGCGGCATGTTCAATACGGTCCATATTTGTAGTTTAAAGTTTATCATTACCGGTGCTATATTATGCAAGACTGTACCGTAAAACTACTCCAAAAAAAGCTGAACGAACGTGGGAGTGAATCCAGAAAGTCTGACTAGGATGTGAGTGATTTAAGTTCAATTTAATCAGGAAATCGGGAAGACTGAGAAAGCCTGATCAGGCTTTAAATTATGACTGGAGGCGAGAACAAACGTGAATCAGGAAGTCTCTGAAAAGTTCCTGGGGAACTTGGGGAACTTGAGGAACTCAAGGAACTCCGAGCATCATACCCGGCCATCTGTTGGCCATCTGTGTCCTTCGGATTCATGTCGGCATCATCTTGCGTCAACACATTATCGGACTTTTATTTCCATTCCATACTTATATGCAAAACTGATACAAATTTGAAGCACTGTTTCATGCCATGTCCAAATGATGAAATTCTTCGCTGGGAGAGACAAATCGATAAAGTAAACATAACTTAGGTTTCTGAAGTCCATGCTTTACACCAACAGCCCAACTTTCTCAAACCTAGAATGCGAATAAGGGTAAATATCTGGATTCTGTTTACAGTACATCAAGTGTCAGCACAATAGCAGAAAGAACACAAGGCAATGCATGACTCACCGAATAAGGGGGAGGTGGACCTTCCTTTGTAGGGCTCATCCCATCAGCGACCCTCTCACCAGTTCCCTCAACTTCACCAATCCCCTCACTGTTGCTAGCCCCCCCCCTCTCACCCATCCCCTCTCCGGTCTCTCCACCATTGCCAGTCCCCTCACCCTCACCAGTCCAACCACTATTGCCAGTCCCCTGGATCTCGTCAGGCTCAGAAGCCCTGCCTTCCTGCACAGGCATCCCTTGGAAAACCTCATACATGAGGTCCTGAAATTTCCTGGTCACGGCAACAATCCACTGAGCCACAACAACAATCCATTGAGCCACAACAACAATCCACTGAGCCATCATGACACTCATATCAACAATTGAGAGGATGATGATGTTGAGAAATTTCCATAGTGCCTTGACAGAGTTCCACAGGCGCTTGTGGAAGATACCATATCCACTGGGCTGAGCATCGGAGATCGTAAGTGCTTGGAAAAACACATGCTCAGCGACAATCATGAGGGTGGCATCCAAGAGCACAGTAAGGAAACCAGCGAGGTAGGTTTTATTCTCGAATGAAACCAAATCTGGAACTGGGCTCAAAGAATCTCAGAGTGGACCATGACAAAGAGTGAGCTTAGACTCACACCAAAGCATTACTACCAAGTAGATAGAGATGTTGTAAAGGGAAAAATGAATGAATATTTGTATATCATCCTTAGGGAACAGTCCTCGGGCATAGGCTGGGAATCCCAGGTTCCAAATGACAGAGAGAATGGCAAATGCGAGTGTCACATAAACAGGCAGGGTTTCTGAGTCCAACCGGTGGGTGGCAAGTAGAACAAAACTAAGGATGTAAGGTAGGATCGATTTGGCCAAGGGTGGGCTGAGGAATTCCATGTCGATGAATAAATTACTTGCTTTACTGTAAGGTCTAGGAGGTTTCGGACTCAGATCGTTATCGTTATCAGCTGCCGGAGAATTCCCACGCTTCAAATTTATTTCGAGGACATTCAGGACGTATTGAATCACCTCAAACCCAGTCAGTTGTCAATGGATTCGGCCTTCAACTTCGAAAAGTTCAACGACAGACTGAGCGAGCTCGGATTTCTCCCTGGCGATGTTCAGGTGACCTTAAATCCATCAGAAGACTCCATTCGAGCAAAGACGGCGGAAGTTTTCAACGATCCAGAGGTTACTAATATCAAAGCGAACGCTTACACCTTCAAGACACCGTCACACCAGCCGAGTCAAGGTATATTCCCTTGCTCTGAGGGTCCGAGATCTGTTAATGAGGATTCTGCCCTACGTTACCAGGTACCTCGACGAGCAGGCCAACATAAAATTCAAAGCAGGAGAATATTCTCAAGCTAACGAAGTGCGCTTCACTATCTTTCTTGTCCATTCACTCGTTGATATCTGAGCCCGCAGTTGTACACGAAAGCATTGGCCGGGGCAACTTCTTCGACTCCATCTGAGACAAAGCGCTCCATTCTCTCAAACCGATCTCAAAGCTACCTTCTGCTCGGAGACGTCCACACCGCGCTTCGTGACACCAACATCGCGCTCTCCGACGAGTTCACCAAACCCTCCTCACCGAAATGGGTCGGCTACACTACCGCCGAGCGAAGATATATTCGCATACGGCGCGTTATGAAGAGGCCCAGGCTGAATTTGATGTCTTCGAAAAGTCCAGAGGTGGCTATTTGACCCCGGAGGAGAAGAAGTTCAAATAAGATATCAAGGGTACTTTGGCGGGTACCGACAAAGAGACTAGGGAGAAGCATGCACTGATCAGAGCTGTTGATGTGAGTTATTCCACTAGTTTACTATCCTTTCATTGATCTAAATACCTGCAGTCACGAGGACTCATTCTCGCCATCGCAAGTCGATCCAACTTTCCCTTCCCTCCGGGATCGCAGCCATCTCCAGACGATTATAAGCCTGATGGAAAATACATGAGTTTTGGCACCACTTCCGGTCCTCGTACCAATGATAGCCCCATCTCCATCCCAATAGGTATCATTGCCCTCCAATTCATTCACAGCCCACATTCGGTTGGTACAGCAGGTATCGAAACCTCAACACCCCAACCAATCTCAACACCCTCCAAGCCGGTGCCAGGGACTTTTACGGAGCCCACGCGCACCCTACCGCCACCCACACGCACCCCACTACACGCCTCACCACCCCCTCCGCTTGCCAAATGAGGAGGGGTTTTCATCAAACCACCCCCCACTCCTTTGTCTAACGAGTGCGAGGGGTGTTTGGTAACTGCCTACACCGCCCACACCCACCCCACTACCACCTCCGCTCTCCAAGCGAGCGCGACGGGTTTTGCTTGACCCCGAACGGCTCTCCCTGAGCCACCGCTCTCGAAACGAGCGCCGGGAACTCTTGCCTAACACACACGTACGCCGCCACTGCCGCCGCTCTTCAAACGAGCGTAAACGGCTTTCGCTAGTCCCTCACCAGCACCCCCGCTCTCCAAACGAGCACAGAAGGTATTTGTCGACCTCAACGGCTCACCCCTAAACCACGGCTCTCCACATACCCCACAGCTGCCGTCGCTCTTCAATCGAGCGTAAACGGCTGTTTCCCATTGTGGAGCGGAGACGGTTGGAGGAACTGGCTTTGCCCTCTTCGCGAATATATCGAGGAGGGACTTCTGTTGCTTTTGGAATGAGGCCTTGGCCGCATTTTTTCTCTTATTCTCTTCGCAGGCTTTGCGGCCTCTGTGTCGTTTGTTGACAAAGGCCCCATTGCGCTTGTTGGAGAACAGCGGGGGTGACGGGTGTGTGTGTGTGTGTGTGACCGCAGCGAGGGTCCCCGACGCTTGTTTAGGTGTAGGTTGAAGATGCTCGACGAACTTGATGACCAAGTCACATGCCGCGGATATCACTGCCTGATCATTAGCTTGGAAATACATGCGGAGGTGTTTTGCTCCATCGCTTTGAAGAATGTTATAAGGTAAGGTAGATCGCTCACAGATGCGTTGAGTTTAATTTGCAATCTAACGGTCGACGTTCGCGAAAACGGCAACGATTTGATGAATGTCAAACGAGACAAACGGATAGTATATGGTCAACTTATGGACTCAGGTTGGAGACCCGCAAACTCAATCTACTTACCTTCATGACCATAGCAGGAATCCAAGAATACCGAGTCACATGCATACGGTGGCCAGGGAGTCCACGGTCTGTTTTCGGAAATCAAAATCAGTTTTCAAGCTCGTGAACGCTCAAGTAGTCTCACCGCCAGCCGTTATAGGAGAATTCACGGGCAAGGGAATTACTTACTATAACTTTATGATCATCACACTCACAACTTCTCCCTCCCTCTGCTTTGAGATAAAACATTGCAGATAGTACCTATAAGGAGACTGGTCACGAGTCTAGCGCTCAAGCTAGTTCAATCCCTCTGGTATACTGCCTTCAACTCATATGAACAATACTTTCATTCCTATGTCTTCCGTCATTGTTGCCAGTCCACTCTTATTTTCAGATGTCGCTTTCTCCTTGATACTTTTACCACCAGCTTCAAGTTCACAACTTTGACAATGACAACTTAGACCCAATATACAGCCACTGGAAGGGTCCTGAGATTGTGGAGGATCAGAAGGAAGGCCAGTATGAGGTATTGGACACAAGGTCAGTCAATCCGCCACCTCGTTTGACTTATTTATGTCACAGGGGATGAATGCAACATCCCAACAATATCCTTTTTCGTTCTACCTTTTAGGTGCACTCGAACTCGAGGCAAGCTGTGCAAACCATCCCCCGTCACATTGAGTCATGACTTTGTTGGTGCACCACGACACCAAGCTGCCTGCTCCCACCATGCTCTCGGTGCTCGTCAAGTTGAACATGAAAGGGCCCAACACCTCCACTACCCACTTTGACCCACTTGCTCGTCAAACCGAGCCGGAGATGCTGCACACATCACACTAGTTCTGCTTCATCGTTCTGGTTGGGCTGAGTGGGAGATGATGTTAGCCTATCCTCTGCCTCTTCGAACCAAGTTGGAGTCGACGCTAACACTGCCACCCACCTCTTTCTCACTGGATTGGCCCGGACAGGAGACACAATGCACACCTCTCACCATCCTTCCCCTCACCGAATCGAGCACGGGACGACATCCACAATGGCTCCAATATACAACCTCGCAACCATGCACAGCCATGTCAATTGACACGGTGCTGCATTTGCGAGGTTGTAGGGAGGGCAGCGGGTCAACATGGAGAACACGGAGGATGATGGCGAGGCAAGGACATTAGAGGGAGGGCAGGAGGGCGAGTTTTACAACCGCTACTGTACCCGCCTAACTTGTCTGCTGTAGGCTGGCAATGCTGAGGAATGGCCCTGGGTGAGTAGACATCATGCCCGAATTATGTGTCATTGGTGCTGACAACGTACTATGATACCCAGCCCTCTTCCTTACGAATGTCATGCCCAACTCAACGGACTGTCGTATTTAACACTTACAAAATGCAAATAATAAATAACCAACACCGAACTGGTTCTCACATGACTGTACAGTATGGGGATCAAACTTACGGTGGCCACCCAGTATATAGGCTGCCAAGTTGCTTCCACTGGCAAGTCGGCATCATCTCAGTTTATGGGGCTACTGGATGTTTTCATGTAGAGGTAGTACCATATCCGAAAACATATTCTATAACAAGCATAAGTTCCCTGCAGTCTTCTAGTAATGAGTTGAACGCAAAGAGAATGGTACATAGAATCCGAACTGGCAGCGCGAACTTGGAAAACTGCTTTTGATTTCCGAAAACAGACCATGAACTCCCTGGCCAACCATACATGCATGTCGAGTCTCGCAACGAATGCAGCGGAAAGTAACATCGATACATTAGAATTTCTATGTAAGGTTTCCAATTCAGTTGACAACTGAGGATTGGCATGTACACTTACTCAATCATCCCCAATGTCGTGCTTTTTCTTCAATTGTGCCAGTTCTTCTTCTCGGCGAGCCAAGTCAGCCTTTGCAGCGGCTGCATCTTGTTTCGCTGGCATGTGGTATAGCACTACAATGTAACGCTCCTGTAGATGGAAGCCATTCAGGTGATCAAGAGCATTTTTTGCCTGTATATCGCGGAGTTAGTCTGAGCTAGTCAATGAATTAAGGATAGCTGGTGTCAAGAGGACATACATCCATAACATCCTCAAAAACTACAAATGCAGTCCCTTTGGTCTTCTGTTCATTCCCTATTCGTATTTGTCGGATACTCCCATATCGTCCAAACAGGTCGTACAAGTCATCCCCAGTAATTTGGTAGTTCAGGTTTTTGACAAATAAGATGCGATTAGCGCCTGGAGGTAACTTTGTCTGATCAAACGTGAGCAAGTAAGCTAGCGAAAAGCGTGGACACCTACCGCTGGTCGTGCAAGGGCCATAGTCCGAGTCACTGTTGTTTAGTGACGCGTGGTTGTATTTATTAGACATGGGAGTAGCAAATACTAGCAAACATCGATAACCTGCAGGCTCTGCGGGCTCTCGGTTTGCAAAAAATCGTTTCGGCCTGCGCAGTCCGAGAGTTTTGAAATTTGTCTGGATGGCTGAGGCAGTTGCTTTGAATGGTCTCATTAGGAATCTAAGCACAATATTCACACCATAGAGTTTTTGTGAAAGGATAAGCCAGTACGATATACTAAAAACAGACACTGGCGGAGGAGAAAGCATCAAACTTCCGGGTCCGGGGTCCAGTATGGTGATACAACACACCAAAGTGACCAAACCCAAATTGGGAAAGTTATCAGGGAGACTAATCGTCACTAATATCCATGAGATTCGAGCTGATTCGAGCCCAATTCATCCTAGATATTACATACCCTGACTACGCTGTAATCATCAATCCCAGGACCACCGTACTTCCAAACAGTATGCCTTCCAATTACAGCGTCATTGCAGGAGCTTTGCAGGAGCTCATACCGGGACTACTCCCGCACAGATGTGATGTGACACATGACTGAAAGGCGGCGACCACAACCATCATTAGTCCACCAAGTGCGCATAAAAAACTAATATCATGAGAACAATACTAATATGATAGAGCCGCAACTTCGAAGAACGATAGATCAAATGGAGACGATAAGGCCCCTAAAAGCAGAGGATCAGTCTTGGTGACCCGCCCAGGATGGCAATATTTTCTCAGACTCGGAAAATTCACCAGCGAATGGACGTCAAAAACTAGGGCGATCGTGGGTGATCGTGCACGTGGCGATCCTCAAGTAGATCTTTTTATTTGCCGAAAACTATTACATAACCCGAGAGGCCACGGCACCAACAACATTGTGACCATTTCAATCAATTTGGAAGAATAAACGAACGACGACTCTGGAACGACGAACGAGCAATTGAGTCGCCCTACTGGCTTGAGGCGAACATCGACAAGATCAATTTACCTGTTGTTTCATTGAACTGCGCACAACTTTGATCTGGGTGCTATGGCATCGCATGGCAAGGCACCGGGACCGATATCATGTGGAATGCACTTACTACGTCTCACTTTCCTTAGTGCTGGCACTTTCCTTAGTGCTGGCCACTACCTGCAAGTCAAATTTCGCTCGGTGCTGGTCACAGTAAGCACGACATCGCTCATCCGCCTTGAACATGTATAACCCCTCCGAGTCTCTGCCGTATGCACTAAAAGCCACCCGGTCCTCTCTCCCACTCCCACGACCTCTTTTCTTCCTTACCTGCGCATCAACTATTGCCTCTTTCCTTCTTCTCGTCTTTTCCATGCTTGACTTGGGCGTTTTATCCTTATGGGTGAATCCACCAACTGCCCTGATCACCATGGCATACCACGCTTCCGTGCTTCTAGTCGCACGGCGTAAACGAACCGAGGAGGAGCCAAGCTACTTCTTCACCATTATCGTTTTAGCGTATCTTCTGGCGGTGATGTGGTTGATCGCGTTCATCTTCACTGTTATGATCATCGCGTCGTGGAAAGGCAACTACAGACCCGAAAGTCTTCATGAACAAGGCTTACCAGTGACTATCCATACCCAACAGCTCCAATGCTTCTTGACTGCCTTTGAGTTTGTTGCTGTTGGGGGTATAGGATTGAAAGGTTATTTGATTGCGAGGAAGGAGGGAGTCCCAGAGGGTTGGAGGCCTGTCTTTGATAGTGACAAGGTATGTTTGGACACTTGGCTTGTTATTATTGTCCTCCAATATTCACAAACATTATGTTACAGAGCTATCAGCCCTAACGTCTTAGAGCTTAACGACCCGACACGACTTCCACGACTTCATGACTCGGACTAGGTGTTACACCAAGTCGCCATTTACGATCGTCTGCTGGTCAGACGTCGTGATCATAATATATCACGCTTAAACCCTGTTTCCTCAGCGTAGTAAGCAGCGAGGTTCCATTTGTGTCACTCTTCGCGCAGGGAAATACACTTTGTTCGATCAGACCGTCTTGAAAGGGTTGGGATGCTGGCTATCGAGGAAAGGTTTTTCTGCAGTCTTAGCGATAACACGCACAACTGGAATGACAATGTTCAGATCAATACTCCATGACTGCAGCACTACAGTACATACGCAGATACTGTATTGTCACAGCATGTAACCATTCCGTCGACTCCGAGGGAATGATCATTTCTTTTTCTGGGGCCCAATCCTTGACAATTGCTCCACCTCAGCACACTCCCTCTCTCCTCTCACACATACAACTGTAGCAGCCCCACCCCCTTCCGCATCTGGTATCGTGCACTTCACATCCTGCACATCGGGACACGGACACTCCACTGGGTTGTGAACACATTCTAGCGTCGCTGGGCAGAGGTAGTGCGAGCATGCGACTGTGGGGAGTAAGGGTGAGGTTGAGAGGGGGGTCTCATGGTAAATGGTAAATTTTGACAGTACCACTGTCTGAGTGTGCGGCCCACTGGGAGGCCCCAGTCCGTTGCTGGTGTTGTTGGTGTTGCTGGGGATGTCCGAACATCTGGTCAAAGAACTGGAATTGGGCTGATACGAAGGGTGTGAAGCTGAATGTGAGGAAAACTAGTGGGAATATCCATGTTCGAATCATCGTGGCCAGCGAGAAAAGCAAAATGTGACCGTGACTTGTCGATCTGATGTTTGGCGCTGTTACATAATTAGAAGGCCACTTTCCCCGACCCGCAGACTCCAGGTCGATTCCAAGGCATTTGGAATTTGTGAAATGCTACTAGTAATCCAGTCTTTGCCGCGGCCCGTGCGCACAGCTTGCAAAGTGAAATTCGATTATCCTAGCTCCCCGTCTGTTAATTTTCTTACTCCGTTTCCATCTTCTGATTGTATTTGTTTCAAGATTTTTTAAGCTCAATATATTTCTCCAAAAACTCTCTCGATCCATCGTTTCCACGATAGCTTGGATAACATTTCAGATATTGTTTCGAATTGCGCTTGTCGCGAGCCTGAGCAGCCGTTCACCATTTCTCGCACTATATTATATGCACGACACACACCCTACCCCGATTCAGGTGGTATACGGGAGTGTCCCATTTCGACCGGATGTTCACGGGTTTTAAATATTTTGAACCTCGACCTCTAATCGTAGGCGAAATCCGTGGTCAAGTTTTTTGACCCCGTTACGTGAACATCCGGACATGATCCGGTCGAAATGGTACATTAATCGTCGAAGCACAAAACAACCCGACATGACTCGATGGCCGTATCGCTCGATTTCACCACGAGCGTGATCAATTAAGAACATATTTGGAGGGTCACAAGGCTCTCAGTGGCCTGCTATCTCTCCCAAGATCTCTCCAGTCCGACGGCTTCCTCTCGAGATTTTATCCGAAACATTTATTGCGTCTCTGCAATTGACGCCGAACACCGCTCGTCCCTTCAACGTCTTTGATGTCAAGCAGCCCCTTTGGCCTGTCGGTCATGTCAGCAAACCTTAGAGAAATAATATCTTGTCCCAGACCTCTGGACTTCCATCAATGTGGATTTGACCCCAAACAAGTAGGCTACAAGGAAGCAGCTGTCTACATGGTGGAAACT
>Ga0210383_10001343_pt1 | contig 22548 bp, 15 predicted proteins | sample IncBWC14OmetaG_FD_160072 | JGI IMG/M metagenome (GOLD analysis project Ga0210383, IMG submission 160072) | Forest soil microbial communities from Barre Woods Harvard Forest LTER site, Petersham, Massachusetts, United States - Inc-BW-C-14-O ... | reverse complement strand
ACATCCGCAAACCTCCGCCCGGAGACGGCTCGTCTTGCCGCCAATTCTGCGCAGCCCAAGGCCGGCTCTTCAGGTTGAAGACACCTTCCCCGCAGCGCAGAAATCTTCCTTAGTCCTGTCCTCTTTTCTCGAATTGTACTCCCGGACGGGCTCTGGAGCAGGAATGCCCTTCCTGGGTTCAAATCCTTAATTTTCCGAATTTCACTTCACCCACTCGACGATTTGTTGTAGGCTTTCTTGGATCGTGAGCATCTATTGATAGAACTACAGTCTCTGCTTCTTCGTTTTGACTTCGAATCCTATTGCAGGTTGACCGGAAGAAGCTTATAGATTCCGGTGCGAAAGGAAGGTCAGAGTCATGCCCAATACCCGGAGAGACTTTCTGAAGGTCACCACGCTGGGAGGCGTAGCAGCGTCTCTTTTTGGATTTGACCTTGCCCCTGCCTACGCGCAACTCCGCGCCCTGAAGATCGCGAGAGCCACAGAAACGCGATCGACTTGCCCATACTGCTCGGTAAGCTGCGGAATTATTATTTACACAATCGGCGACAAGGCTAAGAACGTTACGCCGCAGGTGATTCACGTCGAGGGCGATCCTGACCACCCCATCAATCGCGGCACGCTCTGTCCCAAAGGCGCTTCACTTGAACAGGACATTCTCAACGAACGTCGGCTTCTGAAGCCGCAAGTGCGTCGCCCCGGCTCAGATCATTGGGAAGACATTGGCTGGAATCAGGCCATCGACGAGATTGGCCATTGGATAAAGAAGACTCGGGATAACACATTCATCGAGAAAGATGCGCAGGGGCGTACCGTAAATCGTTGCGAAAGCCTTGCCTGGATTGGCGGCTGCACCGACACCAACGAATTCAATTACCTGGTCGTCAAGACCATGCGCGGCCTGGGTCTTACTTATATAGAAAATCAGGCCCGGGTTTGACACGGACCCACGGTCTCAAGTTTGGGACCAACTTTCGGACGCGGGGCCATGACCAATGGCTGGGTCGACATCAAAAACACTGACATGATGTTGGTCATGGGCGGGAATCCTGCCGAGAACCATCCTTGCGGGTTTAAGTGGGCGATCGAAGCCAAGCGCAACCGCAATGCGAAGTTAATTGTTGTCGATCCGCGCTTCACGCGCACCGCGGCGACTTCCGATCTATTCCTTCAGATTCGCGCCGGTGCCGATATTGCGCTGCTCGGTGGAATCGTCAGCTACGCAATCGAAAATAACCGCATTGCGAAGGACTACCTTGTCAACTACACCAATGCCGCGTTCATCGTGAAAGAAGGATTCAAGCTGCCCGAAGATGGCCTGTACTCGGGCTTCGATGCTGGCACGCACACGTACGACCGGTCCACGTGGAATTACGAGGACGGCAACGATTCTGGCGGTGTCGCTCCCGCCGCTCATGCTGCGACGGCGACCCCGGCGGCGTCCGCGGGAACGACGCTGGGAAAAGCTGCCACGACGCCAACTCCCTTGCCGCCGCTGCCTCCGAAGGTGGCCTACGACCTGACACTGCAGCATCCGCGTTGCGTCTTCCAGTTGCTAAAGCAGCAGTATTCGCGCTACACGCCGGAAATGGTGGAGCGCATCACCGGCATACAGAAGGATCAGTTTTTGAAAGCGGCTGAGATGTTTACGTCGGTCCGCAAAGACGGAGACTTGAAAAAGGTCGCCACAATTATGTATGCGGTAGGCTGGACGCAACATTCCTTCGGGACGCAAATCATCCGCACCGCCGCCATATTGCAACTGCTGCTCGGCAATGTCGGCCGTGCGGGAGGCGGCGTAAATGCGCTGCGCGGCCATTCCAACATTCAGGGCGCTACCGACATGGGTGGCGTGTTTGACAGCTTGCCGGGCTACCTGAAGGTGCCGAATCCCACCGATGCGGACCTCGCGGCATACCTGAAGCGAACCACTCCGACCAGTTCCAAGCCCGCTCCGTGGGATTCGTTTAACTATTGGTCGAACACGCCGAAGTTCGCCGTCTCCTATTTGAAGTCGCAGTTCGGGGACGCGGCCACTAAGGAAAACGATTTCGCATTCCACTACATGCCAAAGATCGACCGCAACTATTCGTGGACACAGTTGTGGGACAACATGTACCGCGGCTCGGTCAAGGGGATGCTCGCCTTTGGCATGAACGGCGTAGCTATTGGGCCGGATTCGCAGAAAAACATCGAAGCGCTGAAGAAGGCCGATTTCCTCGTGGTCGGCGAAATCTATCCCGACGAGACCAGCGAATTCTGGAAGTCCCCGGGAATTACCCCCGAGGAAATGAAGACCATCAACACGACTGTTTATCGGTTGGCGTGCGCTGGTTTCGCCGAGAAAGATGGCTCTTTCACCAACTCAGCGCGCTGGCTCCAGTGGAAGAATGTTGCGGTGCCGACGCCGGGCGAATGCCGTCTCGATCAGGATATTGTCTCCGACATTTTTCTCAAAGTACGGGAGCTCTATAAAAAAGAGGGCGGCAAATTCCCCGATCCAATTTTGAATCTCACATGGCCTTACACGAAGCCTCAGCCTTCGCTGTCCGAGCTGGCAAAGGAAGTCAACGGCAAGGCGCTCGACGACCTCACCGATCCGAAGACGCAGCAGGTCATTAAGCGCGGCCAGCAGGTGCCGGGATTTGCGTGGCTGAAAGACGACGGCACTACTTCTTGCGGCAATTGGATTTACTCCGGAAGCTGGACCGAGGCTGGCCCGCAGCTTGCGCGGCGAGGGGCTGAAGATCCTTCGGGCCAAGGCATTTTCCCCAACTGGGCGTGGTCATGGCCAGCTAACCGCCGTGTGCTTTACAACCGCGCGTCTTGCGATCCCTCGGGTAAACCCTGGGATGCCGAGCGCAAACAAATCTGGTGGAGCGAAGGCGCACAACTCTGGGTCGGCAACGACGTTCCAGATTTCAAGGCAGACTCTCATCCCAACGAGCATATGGGACCATTCATTATGACGCCGGAAGGGACGGCGCGAATCTTTGCGCCGCTCGGAGCTTTTGCCGATGGGCCGTTCCCTGAACACTACGAGCCGATCGAGAGCCCGGTACAGAATTTATTTCATCCCAACCAGTCGAACAATCCGGTAGTAAAGAAATTGACGACCGCCGCGGATAAGTACGCGGCGCCGGGCGATGGATTCAACGTCATTTGCACGACCTACAGGCTCACCGAGCACTATCACTATTGGACCAAGAACAATCCCATGAACGTGCAGCTCATTCCTGAGCCGTTCATCGAGATTCCCGTCGAACTGGCGCAGGACTTGGGAATCAAGGGCAACGATAAGGTCAAAGTGACGAGCGCGCGCAGCTATTACATCGCGAAAGCCTTCGTCACCAAACGCATCAGGCCGATGATGATTGACGGTAAGAAGGTTTACCAGATTGGCATACCCATTCATCAGGGATACCGAGGAATTCAGGAAGACGCCGGCCGCGATGCACGGACGATTCTTAACCGTCTCACCCCGACGGTGGTCGATCCGAATGCGTACACGCCCGAATTCAAGGGGTTTCTGGTTAAGGTTGAAAAAGCGTAAGGCAACTCTATGGGTCAGGCAACTTTGCAAATCGTCAAAATCTCAGGTCACGCTGGACCGGTTCCGGGCGCCGGCGTTGAGCGCGCGGAACAAGTCTGCAAGCTGGTGGACACCACAACCTGCATTGGCTGCAAGGCCTGCGAAGTGGCGTGCCTCGAGTGGAATGGCTACACATTCAGCGAAACTGTCTTCGACAACAGCTATCAGACGATGCCGGAAACCGCCTGGAATTACTGGAACCTGATCAAGTTCAACGAGCACGAGCGCGAAGACGGCAGCGTCACCCTTCTAATGCGCAAAGATCAGTGCATGCACTGCGCCGAGCCAGGCTGCCTGGCGGCGTGTCCTGCTGACGGAGCCATCGTGCAATACTCCAACGGCATTGTCGATTTCCAGCAGGCGAACTGCATTGGCTGCGGCTATTGCGTGAGCGGCTGCCCGTTCAACATTCCCAAGTTTAATTCCGGAACGAAGAAGATGTTCAAGTGCACACTCTGCTCTGACCGGGTGGGCGAAGGGCTTGAACCGGCATGCATCAAGTCTTGTCCTACGGGCTGTCTGCACTTTGGCACGAAAGATGACATGAAGGATCTGGCCGAGACGCGCGCCAAGCAGCTACGCGAAAACTTTGGTCTCGAAAAAGCCGGCGTCTACGATCCGCCCGGCGTTGGCGGGACAGGCGTGATCTATGTTCTGCATGATGTCACCAATCCGGAGGCTTATGGAGGATTGCCCAAAGATCCGCACATCCCGTGGGTAGTACGTTTTTGGAAAGGGCCGGCGAAGTGGATTGGAAATCTCGGCATGCTCTTCGGTGTCGTCGGCGTGACCATGCACTATCTGCGCTTTGGGCCCAAACAAGTGGACGGGCAGAAGGACGGCGACGGAGGTCAACCATGAGCACCTCGCAGGTCATCTCTTCGACACGCGCCGGACACAAAGACGGCGGTCGAATTCTTCGTTATACATTGCACGAGCGCGTTCACCACTGGCTCGCGGCGTTAACCTATATTTATTGTTTAATCACCGGCCTTGCCTTCTGGTCGCCGTATATGTTCTGGCTGGCTGAACTGGTTGGCGGCGGACCAACGGCGCGCTTCTGGCATCCGTGGTTCGGCGTGGGTTTCACAATTTCGATGTTGTGGATGTACAAAATGTGGCGCGGCGACATGCAGACCACTGCCGCCGATCTTGCCTGGAAAAAGGCGATCGCGCATTACATCCGCAACGAAGACGAATATCTTCCACCGATTGGCCGGTTTAATTACGGACAAAAACTTTTCTTCTGGCTGATGCTTTATGGGGTAATCCTTCTGGTGCTGTCGGGGTTTGGTCTCTGGTTTGTCGAGTCCATTCCCTGGAGCATGCGCTGGGTGCGATATCTGGCTGTCACCGTGCACGTTGCGTCCGCCATGGCTACTATTGGAGCTTTCATCATCCACGTGTACATGGGAACCGCCATGGTGCGCGGCGGGTTCACCTCGATCATTCGGGGAGAGGTCTCCACAGCCTGGGCGAGAACACATCATCGCCTCTGGTATGAGCAGGTAACCAGGCAGAACTCCGCAGAGAAATGAATCGATCCAAGTGGGACCGCAGAATTCAGCGGGCCGACGAGTTGGCAGCTGCACATCCGTTTGCGGCCGAAGTACTTCGCTTCTACAAAGGCATCGCTACTTACCAGAAAGAGCTTTACGCCCATATCGCAGCTGCCCGTGGAAATGCATCGCGGAGAAAGATTGCAAGTTGTTTCGATGAGGACCTCGATCTTTCTTTGCTCCTACCCAAGTTCGAGGAATTCCTTTCGCGGATAGGCGCCTTCAGCCCCGCACCAGTGGCTCACTCGGCGGCCAATTTGAGGTCGCAGCCGTCCGCTCAGAACCGAAAGTTGCTAAGCGACTATTGGCGGAGAGCAACAGCTTCGGAGGCCATTGACGACGGAGCCGATGCGCTGATGACCTGGACATTTCTGCAGCCCTACGCGGAATTCCTGGCTGATGGCAGCGATCACAAGCCGGGCAATGACGGCGCGTCATGTCCTTTTTGCGGCGCAAAACCTCTAGTCGGCGTGTTGCGCCCTGAAGGCGACGGGGCAAAGCGATTTCTTATCTGTTCGCTATGCTCGACGGAGTGGCCCTTCCGCCGGATTTTATGCCCCAGATGCGGCGAGGAAGCCGTAAATAAACTCGCGGTGTACACCGCAAATGATTTTACCCACGTCAGAGTTGAAGGCTGCGATACGTGTCAACGTTACATCAAGACAGTGGATCTCACGAAGAACGGGCTTGCGGTGCCGATCGTGGACGAACTCGCGACCATCCCCCTAAACCTCTGGGCGCAAGAACACGGATACACCAAGCTCAGAACCAATCTGCTCGGCGTCTAGAGAGGCTGGCAGTGGTTACTTCGGAACGCTTTCCGAAACAGCAGGAACCGCAAACCGGACTTTCAGCGTTTTGATCTCATACGGCTTGGTGTGCACGGTGACAGCGTCGTGTTGAACCGCAAGGTCGGCGATCGTTCGCTCCATCAGATCAGTTTCCGAGGCCGACTGCGCTCCCGGCGGAAGGTGGAGCTTTACATCCACGTCTTTCCCTGCCCACTCATAGAAACGCAGAATGAGAGAGTCGTAGTCCTCCGATTTCTTGACAGCAGTGAGGACAACGTTCTCCGGTTCAAGACCCACGAAAGAGTACTCGGCTGGAAGAGATCCCTCATGCTTCTGCGATGGCATGGCGAGTAGCTTGTAATTCAATTCGTAGCCGCGGCGTACGGTCAGCGCGTCCCGCCAACTTCCCGCGTGCGGATACAAAGAATAAGTGAACTCGTGTTGGCCCTCGTCGGCATGCGGATCGGGCCATTCTGGCGAACGCAATAACGAGAGCCGGAGAACGTTGGCGCGTACGTCGTATCCGTACTTGCTGTCGTTCAGCAGACTGAAACCGTGTTTGCTGTCGGAAAGATCCGCCCAACGCTGCGCGGGGACCTCAAATTTGGCCTCCTCGGCCGGAGTATTTCGCGTTGTCGGACGTTCAATCGAACCGTAGGGAATTTCAAATGTGGCTTTATCGTTATGCGCGCTCAAGGGGAACGCCACTTTCAGCAAGATGTGTTTCTCGTGCCAGTCCACTCGCATTTTCACGTCAACGCGCGCCACGCCGGCGTACATGGTGATGTCCTGCACGAAAGTGGAATTCTGGAAGTGTTTCTTCACGAGGATTACGGCACGCAGTGGCCCACCCTCGATCAGTTTCACCTCGTCCGCTGTATCCAAATCCCAATGCTGCTTCTCAAAATCGGAATCGATGTTCCACGCGTCCCATTGTTTGGGCTTGTCATAAAAAGCCTGCAACAGGTTCCCACAGGCTGCGGTCTTTGGGCCGCCCGTATCGGTTTCCGGAGGAGCGAGCGCTTCCGTTTGATTGCTCACGTCGAGAATACTGGTGATGCATCCCGTTTGCGGGTTGACTGTGATTTGGACGTAGGAATTCTTCAGCGTCTCTCCAGAAGCCCGAACCGCTTGGCTATTCGCCACTCCTGAATCGGTCGCAGATTTTCCCGCGGGGCGCACAAAATAAGTTTTGTAACCCAATGCAGGTGTATTCGCGAGGATCAGCACGCGGGCTCGGTTTGTCCCGGAGTCCATGGCGAGCAATTGGGATTCAACTCGGTGGCCTGCGGCGTCGACCACTTCAACCTGCTTGGCTTGGCCAGGAAGTTGTACTTCGACCTCGGTGGCCTCGGTTCGCGGCCAGGAGAGAGAATTGAAAATCACCACTGGCACGCCATCGCCCTGGGTGTTGACGTGAGCCAGAATCTCGCCGACCGACCCGTCCGTGATTTCCTTCGCCGAACGGGCGACGTCTTCCAGATTCCGCTTGGCGTCGAGATAATTCACCGCGATTCCCGAGCCCGGCATGACATCGTGAAAATGATCGAACAGCAGATTCTTCCATGCGAGTTCGAATTGGTCTTGTCCATACGGACGACCGAACAGCGAAGCCCACGATGCATACTTTTCCGCATCGAGCATCAATTCTTCATCATGCCGGATTCGCTGTTTCGTGTCGGCTTGCGTCGTGTACACGCCGCGGTGATATTCGAAATAGAGTTCGTCTTTCCAAGTCGGCACGTTCAGCTTAGGAAGGTGTTGGTCGAGGTCGGCGAAAAACTGCCTGGCGGTGCTGAAATCAATCCTCGGGAAGACGGTGTTCGGGTCTCTTAACCGATTTGCCTCGTCAAGCATCGTTCGAGTCGGGCCGCCACCGTGGTCGCCGACTCCGTACAAGTAAAGCATCTGCGGAGAACCAGTCATCCTGCTGCCGTAGATGAGCGGGGCATAGACGGCCAAATCTTTCGTGATCTGCTGGGGGTTGAAGTCGTTCGCGTACTCGTGCGGGAAATAGGTCAGCAGTCGGCTTCCGTCGGGCGCTTCCCACCAGAAGAGTCGGTACGGAAACTTAGTGTAGTCGGTGGCCCAGAGCAATTTGCTGGTCACGAAATAATCGATGCCGGACTTTTTGTAGATTTGCGGAAGCTGCCAGTTGTAGCCAAAAGAATCCGGATTCCAGCCGATTTTGATATCGGCGCCAAAGTTCTTTTGGAAATATCTTTTGCCAACGAGAATCTGCCGCACCAGCGATTCGCCGTCTGGCATGTTCAAGTCGGGTTCGACCCACATGCCACCCACTACCTCCCATCGGCCCTCTTTTACCCGCTGTTTGATCTGCTCGAACATGTCGGGATATTTTTCCTGCATCCATTCATAAGTTCGCGCCGAAGACATAGTGAACTTGAAGTCGGGATACTCGCGCATTAAATCCAAGACGCTTTGAAACGTATTTCGGACAACCTCGACCGTTTCCGTCCACGGCCATAGCCACGCCATGTCGATATGCGAGTTTCCGATCGCGCGGACTGTGAACTGCTTCAACCACGCATTCAACGGTTGCAGTTGGCTCTGCGCAAGGCGCAGCGAAGCGTCAAAGCCCGCCTGATCGTTCGTGTCGATAGGCGAAAAATCGATGGCTTTGACCGCTGCATCCAGTTGGAGTTCGCGATCCGTGCGACCCTCCTCATAAGCTGCAATCATCGGACGCGCGGCGAGGATTTCCATGCGCAGCATCGCCGGATCGGGCCGTCCGGCAGCGGGTTCAATAGTCAATTGTGCGTGGTGAAAATCAGTCTCAACGTCAGGAGCATCAATCCGTACGGCAATTAGAAATTTCTGCCCCGGCTGCGCGTTCTCGGTGAGCAGAATCGGCTGCTGCATGTCGTCGTCGCCGCGCGACACAAGCGAACCGTTCGAGAACACGGCGATCGTGACGGGACCTTTGTTGTTCCAGTTGAAGTCGAAGCGGAAATCTAGTTTTGCGCGGGAGCCCTGCACCGAATAGCCGTTAATCTTCTCCGGAATCACGATCCAGCGGCGCAGCACGCGAGAGCCCGTCGGCCACTTGTCTCCGACTTTCGCCATCTCCCATCGTGCGTCATCCACAGACGTGCCCTCGGGATGCGCAACATCGACATGCACACGCCAGTCGGGCAGCGGCATGTTGGTGAGCGACTGCAGGCGATCCAACGTGGACTTGTACGGGTCAGTCGAGCTTTGGCCCGCTGATGTCTGTTGCGCGGACATTGAGCTGGCGGTTACGACTGCGAGAACTGCGCACACCATCCATCGCGTCACCGATCTATCCTCCATGACTCTTGGGAAAGCGAAGGAATAGGGTATTCGCCTCGTCGGCGTTTTACCAGCGTTAGTCCATTTCGGTGGCTAGCCGCCGGCAATCGCTCCGATGATGAGAAGAGGCTCTGCCCCTGAGGCGACCGCGTCGGGTAGCGGAGCATCCGGCGATTGGTGGGAAAGATCTTCTTCGCAAGCGAAAAATCTCAGGAACGGGCGACGCTGTTGTGTAACGTGATCGCGGATGGTCCCACGCAGCATCGGATAGCGGGCTTCGAGCGCGTCGAGGACTCTTCGTTGCGTGACTGGACTTTCCACGTGAAGTTCCACTTCGACGCCAACTTGAGCCAGCGTTCGTAGGTGTTGCGGGAGGGTGATTCGGATCATGTCGGTGATCACTTCAGCGTCTGTACCTCAACCGAGAGCACGGCCGGAAGATCTCGCACGATGGGATTCCAAGTGTCTCCTGCGTCGGCCGACGCGTAGACCTGGCCGCCACTGGTACCGAAATATATACCGCATTTGTCGAGCGAGTCGACGGCCATGGCGTCGCGCAACACATTGACGTAGCAGTCTTTTTGCGGAAGGCCTTTGGTCAGCGCTTCCCACTCGTTCCCCCCCGTGCGGCTGCGGAACACGCGGAGTTTGCCCTCATGCACATAATGCTCCGAGTCACTCTTGATCGGGACCACGTAAATCGTTTCCGGCTCGTGCGCGTGGACATCGATTGCGAACCCGAAGTCAGTTGGCAAATTTCCGCTAACCTCCACCCAATGGTCGCCGGCGTTGTCGGAGCGCATTACGTCCCAGTGCTTCTGCATGAACAAAACGCCCGGACGTGACGGGTTCATCGCGATATGGTGAACACAATGGCCGATCTCGGCGTTTGGATCAGGGATGTACTGAGAACGCAGTCCGCGGTTAATTGGCTTCCACGTCGCGCCGCCATCGTCGGTGCGAAATGCGCCCGCTGCGGAGATCGCGATCCACATCCGCTTAGGATTCTTCGGATCGAGAATGATGGTGTGCAGGCACATTCCGCCTGCTCCGGGCTGCCAGTTGGGGCCGGTGCCGTGTCCGCGAAGGCCGGGGAGTTCTTGCCAGTTCTGGCCCCCGTCGGTCGACTGGAAAATGGCGGCATCTTCCACTCCGGCGTAAACCGCATCGGCATCGATTAGCGACGGCTCTAAATGCCAGACCCTCTTGAACTCCCATGGATGCTGTGTGCCGTCGTACCACTGATGCGTGGTGAGCGGTTTGGCCGCGGCGTTATATGCAAACTTGTTGCTTTCGCTCTTGGGAGGGCCCGGCGCAGCCGGTTGGCCGGCAGGCGTTCCTGGTTGGTGCCAGGTTTGGCCGCCATCGTCGGAGCGCTGAATGATCTGCCCGAACCATCCGCTGGTTTGCGAGGCGTAAATTCGATCCGGGTCAACCGGCGATCCCTTCATGTGGTAGATTTCCCAGCCCGCAAAGTGAGGGCCGCTGACGTTCCACTGTTCGCGCCTCCCGTCGGATGTCAGAATGAAGGCGCCTTTGCGCGTGCCAACCAATACTCGGACTTTGCTCATTGTTACTCTCCACTCTCCGGTTAGTTTTGATTCGATCGAACTTTTCTAGCTCTTGATGTTTATGCCTACGGTATCTGCAACCCAACAATGTAGCGCTTAGGCGGCCGACAACATAACTGACGTTCGACGAGATGCGACAGTCAATTCGCATCCATGGGCGCAGCCGTGCCGTCCGACCACTTTTCAACTGGAACCAGGAATACAGTAATAGGCTCCGGAGCGCCCTGAAATTGTCCCCCGAACATGACCGGGGAGCCGGCCAGATCTGCACCCCAGGTAGCGCCCTGGGTGAGCGGAGTGTAAATCATCAAGTGGGACATGTTATGCCCGTCTTCGTCGGTAAGATACGCGCTCTTCGACATCATGTAACTCATCGCTCCGGGTTCCAAAGCGGGTAGTTCCTTTCGATCAATTGCGTCCTTGATGCTCTCCATGATTTGTGCTTTAGAAAGCCCGGCCAACACCAATTGTGTTCGTTTGATCGTCAGCGGCAAGATGGATCGGACTGCGGCTGGATTGAAGCAAATCGGCCCACGAAGTTTTGGGTTCCAAAACTGCGGATGGTCAGAGGGGGACATCCACGCTCGCTCCACCACACATACGAAACCGTTCTTGCCTTCGACGCCGGTCTCGTAGCCATGCCGCCCGAAAACCAGGATGGTGGCATCATGCGAAATAGAATCCGGAGCTGCGCTTCGGGCCAAAGCTATTTCTGCGTTGCGATCCGTCATCAGGTATTGATCAAGCGGGGCCATACTCGGATATGGTGTTTTGGCGGCTTGAGCGTGCGACTGCCAAGATGCGCCCAGAATGGCCACCACCGCACTCAGCAGTATTCTCTCAGCGACTTTTCTGTTCATAGACCGCTCCTAAAAGACCGGACTCGAAATTTTGAACCTGCGCCTCCGGAGGCATCCGTTGGCGCAGGCTCCGCATAAACTACGAGGCCCTCCACTCCGCTTCTTTCACCTTTGGGGATCAGAGGCTCCAGTCGGGATGACCCTTGGCACAGATGCTACGCGGCCTTTTGCAGCTGACCACGCATTTGCTTCATGAACTCGCGCATTTTCGCTATGTGACCGGGTGAGCGCTTATCCATCCAAACCTCGAAGCGTTGCGCGGCTTTCTCGAGGTGCGCGAGGAACTGCTTGTTAGCCCATTGTTCCCGTCCTTCGGCGATGGTTGGCTTGATCCGCTCCCAGACGCCGAAGAATTCGCCACTGGTTTCGAAGAAAAGATCCTCGTGAAGCAGACCGTAATTGAGCAACGCGCAGGCCTGTTCCCAATAGCTAACCACCATCATGAAATTGGTGCCGCCTTCTGTGCCGGGCGCCGTGAGTTTCATGGCGTCGTTCCAGTTGTCAGCGAAGTAGCTCTTGAAGAACCAGTCGCGCGCTTGGCGAAGTCGGGCTTCACGGCGCTGTTCAAAAACCTGCATTTGGAGTTGTGCTTGTTCGTGGGTGGGTTTGGTTTCCATGATGTTTTCTCCTTATTTGTAATATCTATTGCGTTCCTCTGAACCGGGGTCGGCTACCCTCGGTCGTACGCCTGCTGCAAAAGGCTGATGTCGATCTTAGTCATTTGAAGCATTGCTTCCATAACCCGTTTTGCCTTTCCAGTATTTTCGTCCCGTAGCATTTTGATTAAGGCGGAGGGAATGATTTGCCAAGACAATCCGTACTTGTCTTTCAGCCAGCCGCATTGACTGGGTTGTCCGCCCTGCAAAAGCTTCTCCCAGAGTTCGTCCACTTCAGCCTGGGTTTCACAGTTGACGAAAAGCGATATGGCCTCGGTGAACTTGAACAGTGGGCCACCGTTTAATGCGAAGAACTCTTGCCCGTCCAGTTGGAAGGTCACGGACATCACGGTGTCTTTCGGCCCCGGCCCGGCTTCGCCGTATCGCGTGATCGTCCCTGTCTTCGAATTCTTGAAGATGGAAACGTAGAAATTCATCGCTTCTTCAGCGTTGTTATCGAACCACAAGCAGGGTGTGATTTTCTGCATAGAGGCATCCTTAAGCTTTTACGGCCAACCTGCGCCAGGCGCTGGTGCATCGACGCTAAGCAACTGACCACTTCCCAGTCCGTCCATCATCTTGGCAAAACCGTGCCACTCGGCGGCCACCATGAACAGCGTCTTGCCGTCCGCGCCTCCGAGCATGCACGCGAAGCAGCCGCGATCGAGATTGACCGTCTGCAATACCTCGCCGCCTTCGCGCACGCGCACACAGCGCTTGTTTGGAACGTCTCCGTACCATACTGCGCCGTCGGCGTCGATGCAGATGCCGTCGGGAACGCCGTCGCCGAGATCAGCCCAGACGCGCTGACGCGATAGGCCCCCGTCGTCAGTGATATCGAATGCGGTGAGCTTCTTGCCGTGTGACTCTGCGATGATCAACGTGGAATTATCTGGCGTGACTGCCATGCCGTTCGGAAAGGCAATGTCGTCAGCCACCTGTCTAGCCGAGCCATCGGGTTTGACGATCACGATGACTCCAGAAGCGGTCTTCTGACCCGGAGGGTCGAACGTGCCTCCGTTGACGTAAGCATTCCCGCGGCCGTCCACTACGATTTCGTTGCAACCGTGTTGGCAGAGTGGAACCAGGTTGGCATGGGTCACTAGCGAACCGTCACGTTCTCTGCGTAGCAGAAGCCCGTCAGGGCCGGATACGACGAGCAGACGCCCGTCCGGCAGCCAGTCAATCGAAAACGGAAGGGTGGTCGGCACGCGAAAAATGACCTCGCTGTCGCCGCCGGGACCCGCTGCGATAATCTCCTCCCTGCCCCAATTGGAGAACCACAAACGATCCTCGTGCCAACGCGGTGATTCGCCAAATCCGAGGCCAGTCAACAGGGTTTGCACTTCAAGGGTGGAAGACTTACTCGACACCATCACGGACACCTCAGCTTAGAAAGCATTTCGTTACGCAATCTTTCATCCCTCGACCGGCAGATTCGGAATTTCCACCACCGGCCGAATTTCGACGGAGCCCTTGCGCGCCGCCGGAATGCGTCCGGCAATGTCGATGGCTTGGTCGAGGTTCTTGGCTTCGACCATGAAGAAGCCGCCCAGTTGCTCACGCGTCTCGGCAAACGGACCGTCGGTGACCAGCCGTTTTCCGTCACGCACCTTTACAGTTGTCGCAGTCGACACCGGCTGCAAGGGGGAGGTGGCCAGGAATTGGCCATTAGATTTGAGCGCATGGGCTAGCTGCGTCGACTCCACATAACACTCCTGTCTCTCGGTGTCGTTCCAGGCCTGTTCGTCGGCGTAAATCAGCAACATATACTTCATTCGCTTGCCTCCATCAGTAAGTCGAACGGCGGATGTCTAAATCGACATCTCAGTGAAATATATTATTTCGTGCCCGCCATTTGGGCGCGCAGGCGCTGGTCCCGTTCCTTGATCTCGGGGGTGCATGCTGCGCCGAAATCATCCATCTCGAACAGAGGGCGAATCTCGATTTCGACTCCGCCTCCAAAGGGGCTGCGTTTGAGCCACTCAACTGCCTCATCCATCGATTTCGCCTGCCACAGCCAAAAGCCAGCGATCAGTTCCTTGGTTTCGGCGAATGCCCCGTCGATCACGATGGGTTTCGATCCTGAGAACTTGACTCGCTTGCCTTTGGAACTTGGCTGCAAGCCTTCGCCTGCGAGCATTATGCCCGCCTTTACCAGTTCCTCATTGTATTTCCCCATTGCGTTGAGGATTTCCGCGCTGGGCAGAACACCGGCTTCCGATTCCTTGTTGGCTTTAACGATCACCATGAATCGCATGTTATGTCTCCTTAATTATTGACTTGAAATAGGAAATTTGGTCACTTCATCGGTAAGTCGAACGGCAAGCGGGCAAATCGACACCCCCGCAAGAATAAATTTACAATCAGTCATGGCGTTTGAAGCGGAAGGGGCAGTCGAAGCAGTCTACCGCACCGATTGGGGCCGGGTTGTGGCGACGCTGATCGGCCTTGTCGGCGATTTCGACCTTGCTGAAGAGGCTGCGCAGGAAGCATTTGCGGCCGCAGTGGACCAATGGCGAGTTTCGGGCGTCCCTGAGTTCCCGCGGGCTTGGATTATCCAGACTGCGCGGCACAAGGCGATCGATCGCATTCGACGCAAGGTGCGATTCGAGGAAAAACTTGAGTCTTATGCTACCTCTGGGATGGTCCGCGTTGTGGAAGAGCCGGACTATGACACCAACGAAATTCCTGACGATCGCCTTCGCCTAATCTTTACGTGCTGCCATCCGGCGCTCGCCCCGGAGGCACAGGTAGCACTGACTCTACGAACGCTATGCGGCCTCGAGACCGACGAAATTGCGCGGGCATTTCTCGTTCCTGAGACGACCATGGCACAGCGCCTGGTTCGGGCGAAGCGCAAGATTCGCGACGCGGGCATCCCCTACGTCGTTCCCGAAACAAGCGACATGGCAGCACGGCTAAGCGCGGTCCTTACCGTGATCTATCTTGTCTTCAATGAAGGGTATGTGGCGACTCGATCCGGACCGCTGGTGAGGACCGATCTTTGCGCTGAAGCCATTCGGTTGGGACGCCTGGTGAGGTCGCTCATGATGCCGCACCCCCCGGCGGAAGCGACGGCTCTCGTTGCCCTTATGCTGCTGCATGACGCCCGCCGCGAAGCCCGGACCGATGAGGCGGGCGATCTCGTCATTCTCGAAGAGCAGGACCGCCGCCTCTGGGATCAACGGCAGATCTCCGAGGCGCTTCCACTGGTCGAGGATGCTTTCCGCGGCGGACCCGGGCCGTTTGCTTTGCAGGCGGCAATCGCGGCTGTCCACTGTCATGCGGCGCGACCCGAAGATACGGATTGGCCGCAAATCGTGCGCCTCTACGACGTTCTCGAACGTATGCAGCCATCCCCCATCGTGTCGTTGAATCGAGCTGTCGCCGTGGCAATGGCGGATGGTCCCCGGTCAGGGCTTGCGCTGATTGATGTCTTGTCTGTAAACGACGATCTGGCTAACTATCATTTGCTTCACGCCGCACGTGCCGATTTGCTGCGCCGACTCGGGTCCCAAGCCGAAGCAGCAGACCACTATCAGCGCGCTCTCGCGCTGGTCACGAACGATCGCGAACGCCGATTCTTAGAGCGCCGGTTGCGGGAAGTTCAATCTCCAGTTGCATAGCCTGCGTCCCTCGCCGAGTCTGCCCAAAGGCATACCGTATTCGCCTGATTGCCGAGCATTCGCAGGGTAGGTAACTTCTTTAAGGCACGGCCTCCTGCCATGGTTCGGAGTGGGCTTCCGGCTTGGCTCGGGCAGCAAATTGTCATTAGAATCAGCGATAGATCTCACTAACCGTAACGGAAAGCACTTCTAAATGGCATACATCCGCATGGGTTCGGTATGATGGATATAACGGGGCAGTGTGAGATGAGTAACGTCACACAATCAAACTCTCAATTTTCGGCACCCCTCAAGAAATAGGCTTGGGTCCATCTATGACGGAGGATAGTTTCTGGATCAGTTGGCGTGAGCGGCTGGCCGCCCTTCGTAATGTACCGCCTGTTCTCGGGATCGTCTGGGAATCGGCGCCGGCAGTCGTAGCCACAGGCTTGATTTTCCGCTTGTTCGCTTCGCTGCTGCCCATGGCGCTGCTCTGGATAACAAAACTGATTATCGATGGTATTGTGCGGGTCGCATCCACGCATCAGCCCGTGCAGCCGCGATTCTGGTGGCTGGTCGCGGTAGAATTTGGGCTGGCGGTTCTCGGCACTGTTCTGACCCGCATCATCGACTACCTGGATTCACTCCTCGCCGATAAGTACACGCGCCACGTCAGCATCCGGGTGATGAAGCACGCTGCTGAACTGGATCTCTTGGCCTACGAAAACCCGGTCTTTTATGACCGCCTGGAGCGGGCTCGGGTGCAAGCGACGGATCGCCTGGGAATGATTCAATCAATTGGGCGCCTGGTTCAGCAGGTCGCTACTGTCGTATCACTGTCGATCTCGATCATGCTTTTCTCTCCCTGGCTTATGCTCCTGTTGGTGGCTGGCGTGGTCCCGGCGTTCTTGGGAGAGAGCCATTTTGCTTTCCTCGGATACGCCAAGAACTTTCGGCAGACGCCGATTCGACGACAACTGGATTACCTGCGCGTGCTGGCTGGCAGCCGAGAGGCTGCAAAGGAACTCAAGCTATTCGGGCTGAACGAATTCCTCGCCGAGCGCTTTACCCGCCTCTCCGACGAAATCTACGTCGAAAACGTTGCCCTTTCACGGCGCAGATTAATTGCCGGCTCGGTCTTGTCGCTCGTCGGAACGATGGGTTATTACTCGGCTTACGTATTCGTGATTTGGCGCACGATTGCGGGGGCCCTCACAATCGGTACGCTGACCTTTCTATCCGGCGCGATTCTGCAGGCGAGCAGCAACATTCAGCAGATTTTCTCGACCATCTCCGGAATCGCGGACCAGGCGCTGTTCCTTACGGATCTGTTGGCGTTCTTTGAAATGCAACCTACGATTCGCTCCAAACCGAATGCGTTGCCGACCCCCCGACCGATCGTACGCGGATTTGAATTCCGCGACGTTTCGTTTCGGTATCCCGGCAGTCCTCGATTGATTCTCGACCGGATGAATTTCCGCCTACAGCCGGGGGAGCGAGTCGCGTTAATCGGAGAAAACGGACAAGGCAAGACAACTGTGGTGAAACTGATCACCCGGTTGTACGATCCTTCGGAAGGGCAAATCCTGCTGGATGGGGTGGATCTGCGCGAGTACAGCCTCGAAGATCTGTATCGCGAAATCGGGGTCATCTTCCAGGATTTCATGCGATACGAAATGACGGCTCGGGAAAACATTGCCGTCGGCCGAGTAGAAGACATTAACGATCTGGCCGTCTTGCGGGCGGCGGCCCGCAAAAGTATGGCGGATAACGTCATCGCCCGCCTTCCCCGGGGTTACGACCAAATGTTGGGCGGCCGCTTCGACGGAGGCCTCGATCTTTCTGGCGGTGAGTGGCAGAAGATTGCGCTGGCTCGTGCCTACCTGCGCGACGCGCAGCTTCTGATTCTCGACGAGCCCACCGCTGCGCTCGACGCCCGCAGTGAGTTCGAGGTGTTTCATCGCTTCGCAGAACTCACCACGGGAAAGATGGCGCTTTTTATTTCACATCGATTTTCTACCGTGCGCATGGCGGATCGCATCGTAGTGCTCAGCAACGGCAGAATTGCCGAAGAGGGAAGTCACGACCAATTGGCAGGGCGGGGCGGTCGTTACGCAGAAATGTTCGAAATGCAGGCCGCCAGTTATCGTTAGGAAACTTACGAGATGCCGGAAAACGTCCATCTGGAAATGATCAGCGCGGAGGCTGAACGCCGCTTCGAGCCCTCGGCGGAGATGCCTTCTAGCGACCGCGCTTTGCGTTCGAATGCGGCAGAGTTGGCGCGAAGCCTTGCGTGGCTGCCGAGCGAAAGCCGCTCAATCATCTTTATCGGGCGTTGCCGTGAGTTGTCAAAAGCATTCAGACCTGTGATCCGAGGGCTTGATGCGCCAACCCCTGGAGTGGCCATCTCAGATGACTCCCGTTGGTTGTTTGACAATGTCCCGCTGGTGATCGCGGAACTGGACGACGCGAGCGAAACGTTCAAACTGCGTCGAAAACTTCCGCATGTTCGCACGCAAAGCGGTGCGATCGTCCCGCGCGTGGCGGCGCTGACCGAGGCGTTTCTGGCCGCAACCAATTATCAGTTTAGTGCGGAAGCTTTCACTTCCTACCTCGAGGGCTTTCAACAACAGACCGTGCTCAAAATGAAAGAACTATGGGCGCTGGTTCCAGTCCTCAAACTTGTTTTATTGGAGCAGATCGCAGCGCGCGGCGCACAGTTGATCAAGAACCCCTCCGGAACCTATGGTCTCGGCCTTTGTGTGCGCAGCCTGCGAGACGTCAGCCACGCCCCATGGAAGGACTTGCTTGAACCGCTGATTCGATTCGATGACATTCTGCGCAAGGATCCGGCGGGCGCTTATTCCCGGATGGATTTTGACAGCCGGGATCTCTATCGAAACCAACTCATGGAAATCGCCGAGCACTCCGATTTCAGTGAGATGGAGGTTGCTGCCGAGGTGCTATCGCTAGCGCAAGAAGCCGAACAGCGGCAGGATGCGAATCCGCGGCTCGCAACACGTTCTTCGCACGTCGGCTACTATCTTCTCGGAGAGGGAACTGCAGCCCTTCATCAGAGAGTGGGCTTCACGCCCTCGTTGTACCAGCGGATATCTTTAGTCCTTCGCCGGTATCCAGATGAGTTTTATCTTTCGACCATTCAGTTGCTTACGTTCGGCCTGATGTCGGTGATCGTATTGCTCTTGATTTCCGCGCAGAGTTCGCTCGGACTTGTCCTGTTCTCGATGCTGGCGTTGCTTCTGCCCTGCTCGCAAGCTGCGGTTCAGCTGACGAATTATCTGATTACATCAGTGCTAACGCCGCACATTCTTCCCAAGCTTGACTTGTCTGAGGGAGTTCCGGACGACTGCGTCACCGTGGTCGCAGTTCCCACCCTGCTCTTGGATGAAGGCCAGGTTCGCAGACTTGTCGATGATCTCGAAGTCCGCTTTCTCGGCAACCATGATCGCAATATTCACTTTGCGCTGGTCACCGACTTACCAGATTCGCGCTCCGAGCCTCGCGAAGACGATTTGCTGGTTGACCTCTGTTCCGAGCTGATCACTGGATTGAATGAGAAATACGCGGATCATGGCATGGGATCATTTTTTCTATTCCACCGGCACCGTGTCTACAATCCGCGCGAAGAAGTGTGGATGGGGTGGGAGCGCAAGCGCGGCAAATTGATGGATCTGAATCGGCTGCTGCGCCAGCAATACGACAGCTTCCCAGTGAAAATCGGGGATCTTTCCATTCTGCCGCGGGTTCGATTCGTAATTACCCTCGACTCCGACACCGAGTTGCCGCGAGGATCGGCGCATCGAATGGTGGGAACGCTGGCGCATCCTCTAAATCAGGCAATCATCGATCCGGAAAAGAATATCGTCGTTGCCGGCTATGGAATTCTGCAGCCACGGGTTGGGGTAAGCGTGCAGAGTACCGCGCGTTCGCGCTTGGCCAGCATCTATTCGGGAGAAACCGGATTCGATATCTACACGCGCGCTGTCTCGGATGTGTATCAGGATCTCTACGGCGAAGGAATCTTCGCGGGAAAGGGAATCTACGAAGTTGATACCGTACGTCAGGTCCTTGATCGGCGGTTTCCGCGCAACGCTTTGCTCAGTCACGACCTCATCGAGGGAGCCTACGCGCGAGCAGGGTTAGCGAGCGACATTGAAGTAATCGAGGACTATCCCTCACACTACAGCGCCTACAATCGGCGGAAACATCGCTGGTTGCGAGGTGATTGGCAGATTGCGGGATGGCTTCTGCCCACCGTTCCCGACGAGTCAGGGCAGCGCGTTCCCAATCCGATCTCGATCACCGCTCAATGGAAGATTCTCGATAATCTTCGGCGCAGCCTGGTTGAGCCCGCCACTTTACTTCTGTTTGTGTTGGGATGGCTGGTGCTGCCGGGAGCGCCTGCGTTGTGGACGCTCGCGACGCTTGCCATTTTGATTGTGCCTCCGTGGTGCCAGTTTGGTTTTGAATTAGTGCGTGCTGCAATCCAGCAGAAGTCATCCGTTGCCCGCGATGCCGCAGACGGATTAGTTGCGGCGAACATCAGCGTCTTCTTGAACCTGACGTTCCTGGCGCACCAGATGCTGATTTCGCTGGATGCAGTCGTTCGCACCCTGGTTCGGCGCATTGTGACCCGGCAACGTCTGTTGCAATGGGAAACCGCGGCAGAAGCGGAGATTGGCGGTTACAAACGCACCCGACTCGACAGCTATTTGGATTGGACTCCCGCCCTGGCTCTGGGATTGGGCCTTCTGGTATGGTTCGGGCGTCGCAGCGCCCTTCCCGCTGCGCTCCCGATCCTGTTGCTCTGGGCAAGTAGCAAATTGTTATCGCAATGGCTGAACCAGCCTGCCCGCGGTTTGCGCCGGGATGTGCCTGAGAAGGATGAACGCTTACTGCGAAATGCAGCGCTTCGGACTTGGAGATACTTTGCTGAGTTCAGCACAGAAGAGCACAACTGGCTGGTGCCGGACAATGTGCAGGAGAAACCGCCTGCCATCGCCGCCCGGGTTTCGCCTACAAACTTAGGGTTGCTTATCAATGCCCGGCAGGTAGCATGCGACTTCGGGTATTTGACTATTCCTGAATTCGCGCACCAGACCGAGCGCACTCTGGCGACAGTGGCGAAGTTGCGGCGCTATTGCGGTCACCTGCTCAACTGGTACGATACGCGTTCGCTGCAGCCACTTGCCCCCGCGCTGGTCTCGGCCGTAGACAGCGGGAATCTGCTGGCTTCGCTATGGACGCTTCAGCAAGGATGTTTGGATCTTCTAACCCGCCCCGTGTTGCAAAAATCTTTAGCCGATGGTTTTCTTGATCATCTCCGCGCTCTGGTCAGCCTGCGCGCGTTTTCTTCGAAACGGTTCACAGCGTTTCGAAAAGAGATCAAAAGGCAGGATTCGCTCCAATACCTTTTAAAGCTCACCGATACAGACTTTGACGCTGATCATCAAGGATCAGCAGCAGAGAAGCTTTCGAATGACACACGTTGGTTTGTAGAACAATCCCGTTTGCGGCTTGGTGAGATCAAGCAAACCGTACGCTCCTACGCGCCGTGGTTGTTGCCCGAGTTTGCTCCGCTATGGGACGACCTTGCTCTTAAATCGAGTTCCTCTCCGGATCTTCCATCCCTCGAGCGAATGCCGACCTTCATCGACACTCTCGCCAATCGCATCCGCTTTGTCGTTCATTCCGCGGATGGGGCAGCGAATCCGCTGTATCGAAATCTGGAGGCTATGCTGCCCGAGGCCCGATTGAATGCGGTTCGCCTGATCCAGGATTTGCGGACGATTGCTAAAACATCAGGCAGATTAGCCGACGAAATGGATTTCCGTTTCCTGCTCAACCAGCGCAAGCTCTTATCCGTAGGCTTCGATGTCGAGACAAACACGGTCCATGCTGCGTGCTACGACTTGCTCGCTACCGAGTCGCGTACCGCCGTGTTTGCGGCAGTTGCCAAAGAAGATATTCGGCAGGAGAGTTGGTTTCTACTCGGTCGCGCTCACACTTTGGATCAAGGCAGGCCGGTTCTGCTTTCGTGGACCGGTACCATGTTCGAGTACCTGATGCCCCTTATCTGGATGCGCACTTATCCAAACACACTTCTAGAGCGTTCGGCGAGCGCTGCAATACGGTCGCAGCAGGCGTACGCCGAGCACAAACGGATTCCGTGGGGAATCTCGGAGTCGGCTTATTTCAGAATGGATGAGGCCGGCAACTATCAGTACTATGCTTTCGGTATTCCTAGCCTCGCGCTTAGCAAGCGCGACGTGAACGCGCTTGTTGTCTCTCCGTACTCGACATTTCTTGCGCTGCACGTTTGCCCTTCCGACGCGCTTCAGAATCTGCACAGAATGAGTCGCGACGGATGGCTGGGGGCGTACGGATTCTATGAAGCCGTCGACTTCACCCCCGCCAGACACCATTCGTGGCGTCATCGCTACGAAATCGTGCCGTGCTGGATGGCGCACCATCAAGGAATGAGCCTACTCTCAATCGCGAACTTCCTTCACGATGGCGTAGTGCAGCGCTGGTTCCATAGTGAGCCGCGCGTGCAAGCTACGGAACTGCTATTGCATGAGAAACCCGTTGCCCAT
>Ga0210383_10001342_pt1 | contig 22560 bp, 17 predicted proteins | sample IncBWC14OmetaG_FD_160072 | JGI IMG/M metagenome (GOLD analysis project Ga0210383, IMG submission 160072) | Forest soil microbial communities from Barre Woods Harvard Forest LTER site, Petersham, Massachusetts, United States - Inc-BW-C-14-O ... | reverse complement strand
CGCCGCTTCCCGGGTCTGCAAACTTGCACAGTGTAACCGTGTAACTATCACCATTGCCGCCCTCGACCTGAACGCCGCCGTTGGTGGTGGCTCGAACCCGAAGGGTAGAAGCCTCCGCCCGGGTAATGGTGCGCTGCTCGGACTGCATGACCGATTGGTGGCCGTTCATATTCACATGCAGATCGGCGCATTCGCGAACGGGAGTTTCCTCCGAGGCCAAGAGCGAAGAGGCAATTCGCCTGGAGTGGGCTGATGGCGCCGCCGTCAAAGCGACTGTGGCCCATATAAGGATACCGAGGCAGGTTAAAAGCTTTTGCAAAGACATGTTGCGTTCCTCCACTGGCATAGACGAACGGAATAGTCCAATAGTTCGATGGGGCCGGAAAGAAACGTGGAAATAGTCCTGGGGCGACGATTTCAGCCGGCGCATGGCCGAATGACCCGGAAACGGCCGAAAAAGCGGTATTTAGGCGGAACGAAGAAGATTTGCGGCGCGCGTGCGGAAGCTGGACGGGACTGGGGCGGACGGGGCAGTCGCCACTTTGCGGCGAGCCAGCGGATAGAGCTGTTCGGATAGAGATTCGGCGGAGGCAATGCGATCCCGCGGATCTTTCGCCAGGCAGCCGACAACAATGTCATTGAGGGCCGAAGGAAGCGACGAATTCAGCCGCGAAGGCGGAAGGGGCGTCGAAGAGAGAACATTGTTGCAGACCGCCTGCAGCGAATTCCCGGCGAAGGGATTGGTGCCCGTGAGCATCTCGTAGAGAATTACGCCCAGAGAGAAAATGTCCGAACGCGCATCCTGCGGACGGCCTTGGATCTGTTCGGGGCACCAATAGGCGGGCGTGCCTTTCAAAGAAGTATCTACGGAATCGTGGCTGGCGAGGCGCGCCATGCCGAAGTCGGTAAGTTTCACGTGCCCCTCATTGGTGATGAGCACGTTTGCAGGCTTAACGTCGCCATGAATAACCGCGTGACGGTGCGCGACGTGAAGGGCAACGGCGACATGTCCCGCCCACGCACACGCGGTGGGAGACGCCACGCTGCCCTTTGAGAGGATCGATTCGAGCGATTGCCCTTCGATGAGTTCCATCACCAGATATGGGGTGTTGGTGCTTTCTTCGATGCCCATGTCGTGCAGCGTGATGATGTGCGGATGAGCAAGTTTTCCAACGACGCGGGCTTCGCGAAGAAATTTCGAGCGCAAATCTCCATGAGAGAGGGCGGGAGAGAACAACTTGATCGCAACAGAACGATCGATCATCGGATCGTAGCCGCGCACCACGCGCGAAGACGCGCCAGTGCCAAGCGTTTCCAAAAGCTGATAGCGGCCAATCTGCTGCACGGACCAAATCCTCCTCAGAACTTCGCATACGGAGAATAAATTTTTGAAAAGTAGAAGAGTATGAAGCAGGAGTTTGTTTTGAGAGTACTTCTGTACTGCATCAAGTTGGGAATTCCAAAATGAAAAAGTCTTTGCGCTGTACAGTTTGCAGCGATCGGTAGGAACGACACCACAAGATGTAGACGTTTACGAAAAAAGTTCGCTAGATTTTGTGATTTTCTCTTGACAGAATTCTTACGTGGTTTGATACTGCCATTCCAGATTCGGGGGACGTGGAAGCGCCAGAGGGACCGAGTCGGGGATGTACTTTGGTCACGGCTACACCCACGGAACCTGCCCGGTATCACCGAAAAAACGAGCGCGAAGTTAAGCTCCGCGCAGTTTGTTAGGTAAGCGCGGACAAAGCTGTTCGGCCATGTGAACTTCACAGGCCAGAGGCAGCTTATTTGCGTTTTTCGTATTTTTTACGGGCAGTTGGCCTTCACGACATCCGAATCTGAGCCGCGACGGTGCAGGCGTTACGCGTACCGCCCTTGCTTGGCAAGGGGAGTAAACTAAGAGGGTACCCTCCAGGGGACCTTGGTAGCGGAGGAACTAGATGGCAACGGTGAAGCCAGTGTTGAACGGAAAAGAAGTGCAAACAGCAGCGGAGACGAAGAAAACAGGTTTGCAGAACGGCTTGTTCTTCGAACGGTACTTCACCGATGGAAGGACTTCACCCTTTGACGCGGTCGAATGGGAGAAGCGCACCGCACTGATCGGCAACGAAAAGGGCGTAACGATCTTCAAGCAGGAAAATGTGGAAGTGCCCAAGGGCTGGTCGCAGACGGCTACGAATATCGTGGCCAGCAAATATTTCCACGGCAAGCACGGAACTCCCGAGCGCGAGAGCTCTGCGAGGCAATTGATCGGACGGGTGGTGAACACGGTAGTGCGTTGGGGCGAAGAAGGTGGATATTTCGCCAACGAGGCGTCGCGCGATGCGTTTCGCGATGAACTGACACACCTGCTCGTGGAGCAGAAAATGAGTTTCAATTCGCCGGTGTGGTTCAACGTCGGCGTGCAGCCGATGCCGCAGTGCTCGGCGTGCTTCATCAACTCCGTGCAGGACAACATGGAGTCGATCATGGGGTTGACCCGCACCGAAGGGATGCTCTTCAAGTGGGGTTCTGGAACCGGAACGAATTTTTCGACATTGCGCGGCAGTAAGGAAACCCTTTCGGGCGGCGGAATCGCTTCGGGGCCAGTGAGCTTCATGAAGGGTTTCGATGCGTTTGCGGGTGTGATCAAAAGCGGCGGAAAGACGCGGCGAGCGGCGAAGATGGTGATCCTGAACATCGATCACCCGGACATCGTGGAATTCATCGAGTGCAAGGTAAAGGAAGAGCGTAAAGCGCATGTATTGATCGAGCAGGGATATAACAGCTCGATCGACGGAGAAGCCTACAGTTCGATCTTCTTCCAGAATGCCAACCACTCCGTTCGGGTGACCGACGAATTCATGCGCGCAGCCGCGGAGAATCGCGACTGGTGGACCAAGAACGTTATCGACGGCCAGCCCAACGAGAAGCTGAGCGCGCGAGAATTGCTGCTGAAGATTGCCGATTCCACATTCCACTGCGGCGATCCGGGCATGCAGTACGACACCACCGTGAACCGCTGGCACACGTGCAAGAACACGGCGCGCATCAATGCCAGCAATCCTTGCAGCGAATACATGTTCCTGGACGATACGGCTTGCAACCTGGCTTCGCTGAACCTGATGAAATTTCTCAGTCCGAACGGGCAGTTTGATGTGGACGCGTTCAAGCACGCGGTGGATGTAACCATTACCGCGCAGGAAATCCTGGTGGACAACGCCAGTTACCCAACGCCGAAAATTGCGGAGAACTCGCACAACTTCCGCCCGCTGGGGCTGGGTTACGCGAACCTGGGCGCGCTGCTGATGTCCATGGCGCTGCCGTATGACTCCAACGACGGGCGCGATGTGGCAGGCGCGATTACCGCATTGATGTGCGGCGAAGCGTACGCGCAGTCGGCGCGAGTCGCGGAACAGATGGGCGCATTCCCCGGCTATGGCGAAAATCACGAGCCGATGCTGGACGTGATTCGCATGCATCGCAACGCCATGCGCGGAATCAATCCGGAGCATGTGCAGGAGGAACTTTATAAGGGCGCGCAGGGCGCGTGGGACGCAGCCTTGGAGTTGGGCGAGAAGCACGGCTTCAAGAACTCGCAGGTCACCGTGCTGGCTCCAACCGGCACCATCGGTTTCATGATGGATTGCGACACCACTGGAATCGAGCCGGATCTGGCGCTGGTGAAGCACAAGAAACTGGTGGGCGGCGGCGTGATCAAGATTGTGAACAACACCGTGCCGCAAGCGCTGATGAAGCTTGGCTACACGCCGGAACAGACCAGCGAAATCGTTACGTACATCGATCAGAACGGCAAGATTGAAGGCGCGCCGTATCTGAAGGCCGAACATGTGCCGGTATTCGATTGCTCGCTGGCGCCGCTTGGCGGTGGGCGTTCGATCGCGTGGACCGGGCACGTGGGCATGATGGCAGCGGCGCAACCGTTTCTTTCGGGTGCGATCAGCAAGACCATAAACATGCCCGAAGAATCCACCATTGAAGACATCATGAATGCGTACATCGAATCGTGGAAGCTGGGGCTGAAGGCTGTGGCCATCTACCGCGATAATTCAAAGCGCTCGCAGCCATTGAGCGCGGGCGCCGGCAAGAAAGACGAAAAGAAGGCGGCAACTGCTGCCGCGGCGGCAGCAGTTGCCGCAACGATTGCCGCAACTGCACCGGAACCGGTGCAGCGCGAACTTTTTGGCCGCACGCAACGCGAGAAATTGCCGGTGGAGCGGGCTTCGGTCACCCACAAATTCAGCGTGGGCGGCCATGAAGGTTACATCACCGTGGGCATGTACCCCGATGGACGTCCCGGTGAAATCTTCATCAAAATGTCGAAGGAAGGCTCCACGCTTTCCGGCGTGATGGATGGATTGGCGCTGACACTTTCGATCGGCTTGCAATACGGCGTGCCGCTGAAGGTGCTGGTAGACAAACTGCTGAACACGCGCTTCGAGCCCAGCGGAATCACGTCAAATGCGAACATTCGCTTTGCCACTTCGGTGCTGGATTACATCGCACGCTGGCTGGGCGGCCGCTTTATTTCGTCGGAATACCTGAAGCTGAATGGCGGAGCACCGGCGGAAGGTTCGGTGGTGGCGATGCCTCCGGTTGCGGTTCCCGTGGTGACCACGCTGCCGACCAGAACAGCCGCGCCGGTTGCCGAGCCGGTCAGCTACTCGCCGCGAGACGCACATGAAGGTGCGCCAACCTGCTCCGAGTGCGGCATGTTGATGGTGCCCAACGGCGCCTGCTACAAGTGCGAAAATTGCGGCAGCACAAGCGGGTGCAGTTGATGCAGGAACAGGAAAAGGAGAACACGCTATGAGCGCCCTCCCAACCGGTTCTGCACTACAAGCGAAAGAAGCGTCGGCTCAACCGAAGGCACGGGGCTTTTTGCACATCGTGCGTCACGGAGCGGGTCTGAACGCTTTCTACATCCTGACCTATCACCGGCTGGACCGCTCCGGAACGCGTCCAAAGGCCATGCTGGCCGAAGGCGCGCAGTCGCTGATCGATATCATGGAAAAAATCGGCGTGGACTTCCGGCTGCGCGAAGTGCGCGGCGCGTTGGAAGACATACTGCGGCTGGGCTCGGCGAATATTCCGGATCTCTGGCTAAGCGATGAAGAGATCGTGGAAAAAGGCATGATCGAGACGTAAGGCGATCTGTTGAGAGATTGATCAGCAAAGGCCGGGGGCGAAAGCCTCCGGCCTTTTTTGCTGTAGACGCGTGAGTGATGGTGAGTTCCGGTGAAGGATCGCTCCTAAGGTGAAGCTGGATTGGGATTGGATTTCGGGAATGCGCCGGAGAGGCACAGGGGGGTCGGGCATGGTTGGGGTGGTTGCAAGCAATTCTTCAGGGGCTGAAGCCCGGACCTTGCTGGTTGTTTATGTCGGAGCTAAAGCTCCGACCCCCGGTGCGCCTTCACAATGCGCGTGCCGTAACATTGTGCGTGACGTAACGATGCGCACCCCCCTGGGGCACCCTCCGTGTGATTTCGGTTTTCGCGCAGCCGACAGTTCGCGCGTTTGATCGAGGTTGAGATTTAGCGGGGGCGGGGTTGCGGGCGTTGCGGCAGACGTGGGCGGAGGCGGAGTCTGGGCATGAGCGGCGGGGGAACATTGCGCAAGGAGGCTCCGCAGACAGGACAAGAGTCGGATTCGATCGCAGAGGCGCGGACCCAATGGCCACGCGCTTCACACAGAGGATTCGTACACTGGACGGTGGAGCCGGGTAGAAAGGTCATATCGATCTCCCCCAGAAGCCGCCCAGCCCATGCGTGCAGCGGCTGAAATTCATCGGGCAAACACCGAACTTTCATCGAATTGTCATGCGAGGAGAAAATGGTGTCAATCGCAATCGCAGCGATGAGAGAAGTTTTTTCGAAGAACTGTGGAAAAACGCTGAGGCTTTTGTGAATTGTTGCCGGATAGGCACGGCGGTACGAGATGAAAGTAAACCGGTGGCACACACGTAGTACAAAGTGAGAGACAGTCGGGTCCAACAACAGTCAAGTCCGGGCGCAGGAAGGTGAAGGCGCGGAGTCGTGTGTTTGATGCCAGTTCGGTACATGGGTGCGTCCCGACAAAGTGCAGCTTTGGAGTTGAAGAACCGGAGGCAGCACCTGCGAGCCTTCCATCTTGCCGGCCTTAACTTGAACGGAGAACAACATGACCACGAAGGGTTTCGATTTGGGAAGCAGTATGCCGTCAATGCCGAATTTCGGCGGAGCTGGGTCGAAGTTTTTGCGGCTGATTGGCTTGATCTTGCTGGTGGTTTTGTTTTTCTGGAGCGTGGTCTCGATTCCGACCGGGCATGTCGGCGTGCTGACGCTGTTTGGGCGAGTAACGGGAGAGACGCTGGGAGAGGGAATCCACCTGATCAATCCCTTGAAGGCCGTGCAGAAGATGTCGATCCAGACGCAATCGGTGAAGGAAAGCGCGAACACACCGTCGAATGAGGGATTGATACTGGCCTTGGATACCTCGCTGCTGTTTCATCTGGATCGCAGCAAGGCAGCGGAGGTTTTTCAGAAGGTTGGGTCGAACTATGCGGAAAAGATCGTGGAGCCAACGATGCGAGCGGCGATTCGCGCCGCCACTTCGGCGCACACGGCGAATGCGCTGTACACGAATGCGCGCGAACTGGTGCAGCAGCAGATTCAGGATGAACTGACCGCTCAATTAGCGCCGCGCGGGGTGGTGGTGGAAAACATCCTGCTGCGCGATGTGCAGTTGCCTGCGATGTTGAAAGGCTCCATCGAAGCGAAGCAGCAGGCGGAACAGGATGCGTTGCGGATGAGTTTCATCCTGCAGAAGGAAAAGCAGGAAGCCGAACGCAAGCGCATCGAAGCGCAGGGTATTGCGGACTTTCAGAAGATCGTGGCGCAAGGGATCAGTTCGCAACTGCTGGAGTGGAAAGGCATTGAAGCGACGGAAAAGCTGGCGACCAGCACGAATGCGAAAGTGGTGGTGGTGGGGAACCCGAAGAATGGACTGCCGCTGATACTGGGCGCGCAGTAGATGGCCGTCCTTCCGGGGCTAATGCCCATTGAAAGCCGAGCATTTATGTCGGAGCTCTTCGAGGCTCTGGGTAAACTAAGGCTCCGACGCCTGAAGAAAAAGCGCCCGCCTCAGCCCTTCGCTCCACTCAGGGTGAAAAAGCGGCCGCTACAAAATTCTCTACGGCCGGGGAGGACCGACAGTCATTGGGCCTACTGGAGCGGGAGGCGGCGTCGGGGCCGCTACGAAACCTAAATCGGCGAGCTTGGCGTTTAGCGCGGCAAGTTCATCCTTCTTCTGATTCACGGTACTTTGCTCGGCGGCTAGCTTTGCCGCGCCCTCTTTGTCGCTCTGGTAGTTGGCCTTCGAGTAGTAGGCCTCGTTATCGAGGGACATTTCACGTTGTGCCAAATCCAATTCTGCTTGCTTGGCGGCAACTTCCTGCTTCAAGGCTTCGATCTGGGCTTGCTTCTTTTTTTCCTCTTTCTCTGAGGGTGCGCCAGCGGCCGGCGCGGCTTGCGCATTCCCGGAGGCGTTTGCGCCCTGAGTCGAGGACGCGGAAGTATTGTCTGCCGACGCTGCTGGCGACGAAGCGGTGGACGACCCGGGCTTCAGCGTATCATCTGTGATGACCGTGGCGGGTTTGGCGGCGGCTTTCTTCTGAGCGCGAGCGTTGCGAGCGGCTTCCGCGACGGACCCCGTGGAGCTGTCCTGGGCGAAAAGGGGAAGCGAGAGGGCGGCGCTGGCTAGTGTCAGAAGCGCTACGGTTCGCAAGGGCGTACGGTGCTGCATAAAGAGCCTTCTCCAGACATTATTTCGAGTGCTTTAGCCAGCATACGCCCGCGGGATGCGGTGACTCAACGCGTATGTGGCGGCCGATGCGAATGAAGCAACGCCGGGTGCGTGGACCGGACTTTGCTGTCCGGGTATGCTACGCGGGGCGTTTGGCGAGCTTCGTGTGACGTTGAACCGTGCCGTGATTCATTGGACTTAGGGGGATTCTGGATGCGCTGGGTTCGGGCGAATTTGCTTTTCGCGACATTCATGGCCGCTGGGCTAATTCCCGCTTCGGCGAAAATCGCGCAACGCGAGTCCGCGAGCGAAGTTGGGGCGCCGGTGTCGACGATAGCTGGTCAAGCCAGTCCGACGACAAAACCGGAAACGACTTCCAAGGCGGAAACGAAGGAATACCAGCTTTCGCCAGAACGCTACGCGAAGGCCATCGCGTATTCGAGGGCAGGCTATTCGGTTTACTTTGTTTCGGTGCTTTGGGGCATCGTCGCGCTGATTCTATTGCTGGAGAGTAGGACGGTAGCGAAGCTGCGGGATTTCGCGGAAAGGCACAGCAAGAATGTTTGCCTTCAGGCTGTATTGTTCGTAGTTCCCCTGTCGCTGTTGCTGGGCGTGCTGGAGCTACCGATTCGCGTCTATTGGCACCATTTGTCGTTGCGCTACGAACAGTCGATACAAGGTTGGGGTTCTTGGATTGGGGATTGGACCAAAAGCGAATTGCTGGAGGCTGGCCTGGGAATACTGGTCGCGATGCTGCTGGTGGCGATGATCCGATGGAAGCCAAGGACTTGGTGGCTGTATTTCTGGGCCGCAGCGGTGCCGCTGAGCGCCTTTTTAGTGTTCGTCAGTCCGTGGGTGATTGATCCCATGTTCCATACGTTTCGGCCCTTGGGAGAAACGCATCCGGAGCTGGTGAAGGCCATCGGAAAATTGACGACGCACGCGGGAGTTCCGGTTCCCGCCGACAAAATGTTCCTGATGGAGGCAAGCAAGAAAACGAACCAGTTGAATGCGTACGTAACCGGATTCGGAGCTTCGAAGCGCGTGGTGGTGTGGGACACGATGATCAGCAATTCGAATCGGGATGAGTTGCTGGCGGTAGTTGGGCACGAGTTGGGGCATTACGCTCTGGGTCACGTGGCGAAGGGATTTGCGTATGGCGTTATCGGGATGTTCTTCGGACTTTATGTGGCGTATCTGGCGCTGCAATGGATTTTGAAGCGCTGGGGACCAGCGTGGGACGTGCGTGGTCAAGGGGATTGGGCGGTGGTGGCGGTTCTGCTGTTGATTGCCAGTGTGATGTCGTTTGTAAGCGAGCCGATTGGCAACGGAATCAGCAGAATGCAGGAGCACGCCGCGGACGTATACAGTCTAGAAGTGATTCACGGAATCGTGCAGGACGGAGCGGAAGCCGCGGCGCACTCCTTTCAAGTAATGGGAGAGCATGACCTGGCAGACCCAAACCCACCGGCGTTTATCAAGTTTTGGCTTTACAGCCACCCGCCACTGAGGGACCGGGTGAGCTTTGCACACAATTACGATCCGTGGTCGAAGGGCCAAGAGCCGAAATACGTTAAGTGATGGTATACAAAAGGTATACAAAAGGCGGCCGCCTCAAAAGGCTGCCGCTACACAAGCAAGAGGCCGACGGATGACGGCGGTCAGTTTTCGCGGCGGATCGTGCTCTTGCGGTGCAGGAAAGAAGCTACTTTGTGGCGATTGCCGCAGACGGACATGGAGCACCAGCGGCGGCGATGGGTGCGGGAGTCGTCGTAGAAGAAAAGACGGCAAGCAGGATTGGCACAGCGACGAATGGGAGATTCGGATCCTTCGGCGAGAAGTTCCGCTGCCGAACGCGCGATGGCCGCGAGCAGCCAGTCCATGCTCTCCTCTCGAGCCAGGAATTGAAGCCGCCACGCGCCATCAACCAAGGTCAACTCGTCATGACCCTCGGTGATGCGAAGAATCTCGTTGATGGGCTCCGTCCATACGCGCGGGAAAGAGCGCTTCTCGCAGGTGGCGGCAAAAATAGCGCGAAGCGATTCCCGGAGACGCAACATTTTCAGAAGTACGCCGTCTACCGCTTTAGGCTCGTTCTCGGCCAACGGACGCAAGCGGCGGGCACGCTCCTCTCCGGTCACACGCGCAGCGACGAGGAAGGCCACGAATTCACCCCAGGAGAGATCGTGAGCGGAGGGGGTAAGATTCGCGAAATCGAGGGCTAGCCGGCCGGCGATCAAGCGAGCGGGTTGAAGAGATGCAGTGGCCATATAGGCTCAGCAAGAGAGGTGTTGCGAGAGCTTCTAACCAGGATGATAGCAAAAATGGGTTAGGTGGAACGAACTGTCAAATTGAAACACTTTTGGATGGTTTGGCGTAGCTTGTGTAGGTCACGGCTGTTCCGCGAGAGGAGAGTACATGGATACGGAGAATCCTGTTCCACCAGGCCCGCCCAGCGATGCGGCGATTTCCTTGCCCGTTCCGTCCAAGACCAATCTATTTATTGGAGAGCACGGATTAAGGTCTGGCTGGAGGCTGCTGATTTATGTGCTGCTGGTGGTTGGGATTGGGGCGGTAATTACAGTGACGCTGCGTGCTCTTGTGGGAGTGCATCGCGGGGCGCCGACTACGCAAGTGATGATACTGCAGGAAGCCGTCAGCTTCGCGCTGGTATTCGGCGCGGCGTGGATCATGTCACGAATCGAGCGAAGAAGTGTAGGCGAGTATGGACTGCCGCTGAGCGATGCCTTTGGGAAGAAATTCTGGCTGGGATTTTTGTTCGGTCTGGTGGAAGTCTCGGTTCTGATCGGACTGATTGCGGCGTTTCGCGGCTATTCGTTCGGTTCATTAGCCGTCACGGGAAGCGACATTGTGAAGTGGGGCCTGATTCACATGGTCCTGTTTATTTTTGTGGGGTTTTTTGAGGAGTTCTTTTTCCGCGGCTATATGCAGTACACGCTGGCGGACGGAATCGGTTTTTGGCCGGCGGGGATTCTGCTCTCGGTGATTTTCGGAGCCTTACATTTGCAAAATAAGGGTGAAGGACCGGTCGGCGCGGCGAGCGTGGTTTTGGTTGGGCTGCTTTTTGTATTCACGATACAGAGGACTGGGAATTTGTGGTACGCCGTGGGGCTGCATGCCGCTTTTGATTGGGGTGAGACATTCCTGTTTTCCGTTCCCGATAGCGGTTTAGTTCTGCAAGGGCATCTGTCCAATGCGGTCTTGCCTTTGGAACCGAAATGGCTGACGGGAGGAACCGTTGGCCCGGAAGGCAGCGTGTTTTGCTTTCTGACGATGGGGTTGCAATTTCTAGTGGTGATGTGGCTTTTCCCGAAGAAGAAAGAGCGCGAGGCTCTGACCTCCTGAAGGAAATTGAATTGGATGCACATTGAGTGGAAAGCGCCCGCCTCAGAAGGCGGCCGTTACAAAGGCCAGCTCTCGCACTCGCGTGAAGCGCCAGTGACGGATGATTTAATGCACGAGGGTGGAGACGAAGACGAGGTGGACGCCTTGCGCTTCGACTTGCGGCAGGACTTCAGTGAGGGCGTGAAGCGTGGTGGCGTGGGGATGGCCGATGGCGATGGCTTGGCCTTTTTCTTTCGCGCCGCGTAGTGCCAGTTGGAGTTGCTTGCGAATTTCCGTGGTGTCCTGCACATCGTCTAGAAATGGCACGTTGCGAAAAGCGGAGCGCACTCCCGCTTGCCGTGCCGCGTCGAAAGCTACTGTTGCCGCAGTGGTGCGGCTGTCCAGGAAAAAGAGCTGATGTGCGCGCAGCAGCGGCATCAGTTCCCTCATTAGCAAAGCATCGGATGTGGCTTGCGAGCCCTGATGATTGTTCACCCCCACCACGTGCGGGACGCTCTGCAGCATGCCATCCAGTTCACCGGCAATTTTCGCGGAACTCATGCCCGTGCGGATTTCTTCCGCCTCCGGGGTTTCGTTGGCGACCGATTGCATGGGGAGGTGAAGCATCACCTGATAGCCGCGATTGTGGGCCTCTTCCGCGATTTCCGTCGAATGAGGATGGTGTGGCAAGACAGAAATGGTCAGCGGATAGTTCAAGGCGAAGATCTCATCGGCGGCGGCGAGATCACTGCCGAAGTCGTCCAGCACTATGGCCAAGCAGGGGCAGGCACCATGCCAAATGGGAACTGTTTGCCTGGGGCGAGCATGTTCTTTTGAGGCAGAGTGCTTCTTGGAGAAGAAAAGGTCGGCAAGTTTCTGGCGGCTACATCCAGTCAACGCGCAGGCACAAAGAACAAAAGCACACAAAATCGTGCGCTTCCAAGCAACCGAAAGACTCAGCACGCCGGAACTAAGCTGCCTTTTTCGCCGGAGCCTTCAGGAGGTCCAGAGCCTTGTGGAGAACTGGATCGTCCGGTGAGAGGGGACGCGGACCTGCGGCGGGTTCTTTCTGATTGCCAGGTGTTGCGGGAACTTCGTCGGCGCCGTCGCCATCGTCGCCCGAATCCGCCGCGCCGCGCACAACTTCCGTGGGCGTCACACCTTCTTCGAGGATGGACTTGCCGTCTGCATTGTAGTAATTCGCCACCGTAAGGAACAGCGCCGCGCCATCATCCATGGGAATGAGCTTCTGTTCGGAGGCGAGGCCGAAGCTGCGATCGCCAACGAGATCACCCCGCTTGGTGTTGGCGATGGAGGCAGCCAGAATTTCCGCCGCGCCGGTCGTAGTGCCGTCCATGAGCACGCTCACAGGACCTTTCCAGATAACTTTGGAAGACTCAGCGACGAAAACCTGTTCCGTCACGGTTTGCCCTTTAAGGGTAGTTAGCGTGCCGTTGGGCACGAAGAGGCGCGCGATGGCTACTGCTTCGTTGGCGGCGCCGCGGCCGCAATCGCGAAGATCCAAAACTACGCGAGACACACCTTGTTTCTGTGCTTCCAGCAGACGGGTGTGAACCTCGTCGGCGCGCCCGGCGTCGAGCGTAGGAAACCGCAAAGCGATGGTGTCGTTATCAATGCGCTGCACAATCAGTTTCGCCGGTGCAAGCTTTTCGCGCACCAAGTCGACTTCTTCTGGTTGCGTCTTGCCACGACGGATGACACCTACCTTCACGCCTGTTCCAGCTTGACCAGCGAGCAGATTCTTTGCCTGGCCAACGGACATTTCGCGCGTGGTAAAACCCGCCACCGACTCCAGGAAATCGCCGCTATGAAGGCCGGCTTTCTCCGCGGAACTCTCCGGCAGGACCGAGGTAACGATGATGTAGCCGGAACGCTTGCTGAGATTCAGGCCAGTCTCGGCAGTAGTGGGATTTGCCGACTTCTGCTTGTATTCGGTGTATTCACGCGGCGTGAGATAGCTGGATTCGGAATCGAGCGATTCGAGCAGGCCGTGCAGAGAGCCGGCCGTCACCAGATGCATGTTCGGCTCGTCTACGTAATCCTGCTGAATCTTCTGCAAGACCTCGCTGTAGACGACCAAGGATTTGTAGGCCTTGTCGTTCGCGGTGCGTCCCAAGACATGGCCGATACCTACCCAGCCGACAATGAGGATTGAGAGGAACAAAACACCGAATCGCATGAACCGATTCATTCCGGCACCACCTTTAGATCGCGTAAAAACTGAGTATAACATCGTGCTCTTTTTATGATGCACAAAGTAGGGACGGGGAATACGGAGGAGGGTTAGCCACACGGTGATCGGGGAGAGGTGTGCTGTTCGGACACGGCCAAGTGCCGAGTTTTGTTGTAAAACTGACACACGCAAGCCCAAAAACAGGCTTTGTGCTCTTCTAAGTTATTGAAACTAAGGTACAAATTCGAGCCTTTGCAGCTAACAGCTGTGCTAAACTTGAATGTATACACAATGTTTCAAACCACGATTCAGCATTCCGTGTCCACGCACGGGGTCGGGCTACACACGGGAGCATGCGGAAATATTCGACTGGCACCAGCGCCTCCCGATACGGGAATTGTGTTTCGCCGCGTGGATCTGGACCAGTTTCCGATCGAAGCGCGCGGTAACAATGTTGCGCGCGTAAGTTACGCGACCAGCTTGATGAAACAAGGCGTGCTGCTCTCCACTACGGAGCATTTGCTGGCGGCGATTTATTCCTGCGGGATCGACAACATTTACATTGATATCGATTCCATCGAAGTGCCGATTCTGGATGGCTCCGCCGAACCGTTCATGCTGCTGATTGACCAGGCTGGGATACGGCGTTTGCGAAGGAAAAGGCGCTACCTGAAGGTCATCAAGCCGGTGGAAGTGGTTGAGGACGGGCGAAGAATTGCGATTCACCCTGCCGATGAGTTTAAAGTGCAATGTTATGTGGATTTCCCTCATCCGCTGGTGGGCAAGCAGGAAGTAGAAATCGTCGTGAATGCGGATAGCTTCCGGCGTGTTCTTTCCCGGGCGAGGACGTTCTGTTTTGAGAGCGATATCGAGCCGCTGCGCGCGATGGGCCTGATCCGCGGCGGGTCTTTGGACAATGCCATTGTGTTGACGAAAGACGGGGTAATGAATGGGCCGCTACGCTATGCGGACGAATTCGGCCGGCACAAAGCTTTGGACCTGATTGGGGACCTGGCGCTGGTTGGTATGCCTTTGTTGGGACGTGTGGAAGCGCGCAAGGCCGGACACGCGTTGCACACCATGCTGGTCAGCCGGCTATTAGCCGACCCGACTTCGTGGGTGGTTACTACGGAAGAATCCGAGCGTCTCCAACCGGCCCGAAGGACCGCGTATCAGATACCGGCCTCTGCGGCGGATTGACTTGAAGTTTACCCCGGTGCTGCAGTTCAATTTGCGCCTGTCTGTTCTGCCTTCTTGTTCACCGAATGCTTGTAGTTTTCGACGCGATTCCCGAATGGAGACTGCGTTTGCCAAGCTGTCGGTTATAAGATGGCCAAGCAGGAAGCCTGATTGTCAAAAGGTACGGACCACGGGAGAATGCTGGAGCCATGTCCAACAAAGATGTTGCCATTGTTATCCTCGCGGCCGGAAAAGGCACGCGGCTGAAGTCCAGCCTCGCGAAAGTTTTGCATCAGGCTGGGGGAAGACCGCTGATTGAGCACGTTGTGCGGGCGTGCCTTCCGTTGGGCGCGAAGAGAATTGTGGTTGTCATCGGGCATCAAGGAGACAAGGTAGCCGAGAAAGTGCAGCCGCTGGGAGCTCAAGTGGTGGTGCAGCAGCCCCAAAATGGAACGGGACACGCGCTGCTGGTGGCCAAGCGAATGATCGGGAACGCGAAGTACGTGATGGTTCTGCCGGGAGATGCACCGCTGGTGCGGAGCTCCACGCTGCAATCGTTGATCAAGAAACATAAGAATGGCAATGCGGCAGCAACGATTTTGACGGCAGTGCTTGCCGACCCAGCCGGATACGGGCGTATTTTGCGGAAATCTGGAGACACGGTAGCGGCGATCGTGGAAGAGTCGCAGCTTTCGCCGGAGCAGCAGGAGATTAACGAGATTAATTCCAGTATCTACTGTTTCACGGCGGCGAAATTCTGGCCGGCGCTCGCGAAGGTGAAGCCGCACAACAAACATCGGGAAATTTATCTGACGGATGCATTTGCGATTTTAAGCGCGGCTGGCGAGCCGGTGCTGGCGGAAGTGGCTGCGGATGCGCGAGAGGCGCTGGGCTGCAACACCAGGATGGACCTTGCGGATGTGGATCGCACTTTTCGTGCCTGGAAGCGCCAACAATTGATGGAAAGCGGCGTGACGATTCAGTTGCCGGAGACGGTGGTAGTCGATTCGGATGTGGTGGCAGGGGAAGATACGGTGATCGAGCCGTGCGTTCAATTATTAGGGAAGACTAAGATTGGTGCGCGGTGTGTGATCAAGACGGGAAGCGTGTTGCACGACATGCTGGTGGGCGATAGCGTGGTCATCGAGCCGCATTGCGTGATGACCTCCAGCCGGTTGGACGATGAGGTTGTGGCAGGCCCCTTTGCGCGCTTGAGGCCTGAGAGCCATCTGAAACGCGGCGCGCGCGTGGGGAATTTTGTGGAGCTGAAGAAAAGCGTGCTGGGTGAAGGCACCAAAGCGCCGCATCTTTCTTACATTGGCGATTCGCGGGTGGGCTCAAAAGCGAACATTGGTGCGGGCACGATTACCTGCAATTACGACGGGTTTGCGAAGTATCCAACAACGATCGGAAATCGTGTATTCGTGGGGAGCAATGCGACACTTGTGGCGCCGGTGAAAATTGGCGATGGTGGTTATGTGGCCGCGGCCTCGGTGATTACGGAAAATGTGCCGTCGGATGCGTTGGCGATTGGGCGCGGCCGCCAACTGAACAAGGCAGGATGGGCCAGCAAGAAACGGCGAGAGATGGGCGGCGCGCACCGCGCGAAGAAATCCAAGAAGCACCGCTGAGCGTTTCTCCGGCGTTTCATCGCGGCGCAATTTGTGAGCGACTCCGTGTGCTAAAATCAAGACTGCGAGGATTCTTACCCGGAGGTGTCTCGTGAAATTTGGCGTGGTAGTTTTCCCCGGGTCCAACTGCGATCACGACGCATTTTATGCGCTCGGTCATGTGCTGCAAAAGCCGGTCGAATTCATCTGGCACCAATCCGAAGACCTTCATAGTTGCGACGCGATCATCCTTCCCGGTGGATTTGCGTACGGAGACTATTTGCGGACGGGCGCGATTGCGCGATTTTCTCCAGTAATGAAGTCGGTAGAGAAATTTGCCGCTGGCGGCGGGATGGTTCTGGGAATCTGTAACGGTTTCCAGATTTTGCTGGAAGCTGGATTGCTGCCGGGGGCGATGATGCGCAACGTCGGGCTTCGCTACATTTGCCGCCACGTAAATATTCGAGTCGAACAAACGGATACGCCGTTTACGCACGGCGCGACAGGCGGACAGATCCTGCGTATTCCGATAGCGCACAACGATGGCAATTACACCTGCGATGAAGTGACGCTTGCGGAACTCGAGAAAAATCGCCAGGTATTGTTCCGCTACACAACGCCGGAAGGGAAGAATGATGCGGCGGGGAATCCAAATGGCTCGATGGGAAATATTGCCGGAATCTGTAATCGCGGACGAAACGTAGCAGGATTGATGCCGCATCCGGAGCGGGCCGTGGAATCGGCATTGGATTCGGAAGATGGATTGGTGATTTTTCGCTCGATGGTGGAAGCGCTCATCGGGGCGGCGAAGGCTTCCGCCTAAGATAAGAGGTAGGCAGTGTATTGGCAGCGCGGCTTGTGGTGTCCCCGCAAGAAACCCGCAAGAAAAAGGTCCTAAACGAATGGCGACAGCGCAGACAGAAATCAGAGTGACTCCGGAGATCGCCGCGGAGCACGGCATTACCTCGGAAGAATACGGGCGCATCCAGAAAATCCTGAAACGCGATCCGAATATCACGGAGCTGGGCATTTTCAGCGTGATGTGGAGCGAGCACTGCTCGTACAAGTCGAGCAAAGTGCATTTGAAGCGGCTGCCAACGAAGGGGAAGCTGGTTGTTCAGGGACCTGGAGAGAATGCCGGAGTGGTGGACATTGGCGACGGATGGGTGGCCGCGTTCAAGATTGAGTCACACAATCATCCGAGCTACGTGGAGCCTTTTCAGGGAGCGACCACGGGCGTCGGCGGAATTTTGCGGGATATTTTCACCATGGGTGCGCGGCCGATAGCGGTTCTCGACTCTCTAAGATTCGGCGAAATCACGGCAACAAAACAAACCAGCGAAGAGGAAGCCGCCAAGAACAGGCGGATTCTGGATGGAGTGGTTCGTGGCGTGGCGAATTACGGCAATTGCTTCGGGGTACCGACGGTTGGCGGAGAAGTTGTGTTTGAGCCGTGCTATGCGCAAAACCCGCTGGTGAATGCGCTGGCGCTTGGGATTGCGCGCAAAGAAGATCTGTTTTTCGCGAAAGCGAAGGGAACCGGCAACCCCGTGATTTATGTTGGCGCGAAAACGGGGCGGGACGGAATTCACGGCGCTTCTTTGCTGGCGTCCGCTGAATTTACGGAGGAATCGCAACAGAAGCGGCCAAACGTGCAGGTTGGCGATCCGTTCACCGAGAAATTGCTGCTGGAAGCGTGCATTGAAGCGATGAAAACCGGCGCGGTGGTGGCAATTCAGGATATGGGCGCGGCCGGGCTGACATGCTCGACGTGCGAAATGGCGTCACGCGGTGGCACCGGTATCGAAATCGATCTGGCGAAAGTTCCGCAACGCGAGACGGGCATGAGTCCTTACGAAATCATGCTGAGCGAATCGCAAGAACGGATGCTGTTGGTTGCCGAAAAAGGCCGCGAAGACGAAGTGCTGGGCGTTTTCAGGAAGTGGGGCCTGGACTCGATGGTGGTGGGCGAGGTGAAAGACGGCGGATTGATGGTAGTTAAGCATCATGGCGTTGTCGTCGCGGAAATTCCCGCACACCCGCTGGCGGAAGAGGGACCGGTGTACAACCGGCCGATGGCGGAACCTGCGCCGCGCAAAGAGTCGGCCAACGATTGGTACAAGTTCGCGCCCGATGGCACGGACCTGACGGAGAATTTCAAAAAATTGTTGAGCGCGCCGACGATCGCGTCGAAGCGCTGGATCACCGAGCAGTACGACACCATGGTGCGGACCAACACGTTGGCAGGACCCGGCGCGAGTGACGCCGCGGTGGTGCGGCTGAAAGAATCCAAGCGCGCGCTGGCATTGGCCACGGATGGGAACGGGCGCTGGGGTTCGTTGAATCCTAAAGCAGGCGCGATGCATGCGGTGGCGGAAGCTGCACGCAACGTGGCGGCAAGCGGTGCGCGGCCCATTGCAGCGACGAACTGCCTCAATTTCGGAAGTCCGGAAAAACCCGAGGTGATGTGGCAGTTTTCCCAGGCGATTGACGGGTTGGGCGAGGCTTGCGTCGCGCTGGGCACGCCGATTACCGGCGGAAACGTCAGCTTCTATAACGAGACGCTGGGCAAATCCATTTATCCCACGCCGACGATTGGCATTCTGGGAATTTTGGAAGACGCCACGAAAGTTTTGAAGATCGGATTCCGCGACGAAGGCGATGTAATTCTGTTGCTGGATGGAGCCGGAGGAGAGAATTTGTCTTCAGCCAATCGGGCGAAGGAATTTTCGTCTTCCGAGTATGCGAAGGACATTGCGGACATTGTCGCGGGGCAGCCTCCGGCAATTGAGCTGGCCGCGGAAAAATGGCTGATCGACGTACTGGTGACGCTGGCGGAGCAGGGGTCGCTGCAATCCGCGCATGATTTGAGTGACGGTGGCTTGGCGGTCGCGATTGCCGAGTCCTGCTTCGCCGGGAACAATGCCGGGGCGAGTATCGTATTACCTGGCAGCGACTCCGCCGAATATGCGCTGTTCGGCGAGCGAGGCGCACGCGCGGTTGTTTCCGTTAAGCCGGAAAAAGTCAGTGGCGTCGTGGCGACCGCTAAAAAGCATGGGGTAGCGGTTCAGGAAATCGGCAAAGTCACCCGTGACAATCAATTGCGCATCGAATATAAAGGGCGGGCGGTGGTGTCCGCTCCGGTAAACGCTTTACAGGACGTTTGGGGCCACGGGCTGGAACGGGCGCTGAAATTACAATGACCAACAAACTTGCCTACGCTGACGACCATTTTCACGATGAGTGTGGTGTGTTTGGCGTATTCGGCCATCCCGAAGCCGCGAATATTGCGTATCTGGGCCTGTACGCATTGCAACATCGCGGGCAGGAATCGGCGGGAATCGTTTCCAGCACGGGCAATGATTTGCGCCTGTACAGAGCGATGGGCGAAGTTGAGGAGATTTTTCAGCCGCAAGTGCTGGCGAAACTTCCAGGTACAAGCGCCATTGGGCACACGCGGTACTCCACGGCTGGCGACAAGGCGTTGCTGAACGCGCAGCCCATCATGATCGATTGCAACAAAGGGAAGGTTGCCGTTGGGCATAACGGGAATCTGACCAACGCGGGCGAGTGGCGACGAAGATTGGAGCATCGCGGGTCGATTTTCCAGACCAACAGCGACACCGAAGTGATCGTGCACCTGATTGCGCGATCACAAGCGCGGAATTTTTCGGGAGCACTCGGCGATGCGCTGAACCAGGTGGAAGGCGCGTACTCACTGCTGGTGCTGACTCCCGAAGAAATGTACGCAGTGCGCGACCCGCGCGGGTTCCGGCCGCTGGCCTTGGGCAAAATAATTACGCCGGAAGGAAATGTCGCTTGGGTAGTAGCATCGGAAACGTGCGCGTTCGATCTGCTGAACGCGGAATATGTCCGCGAAGTGGAGCCGGGTGAGATGCTGCGCATTTCGAAATGCGGCATGGAATCGATCAAGTTCAGCCCGGAAAAGCCGCATCAATATTGCGTGTTCGAGCATGTCTATTTTTCGCGGCCGGACAGCGTGGTGTTCGGGCGCTCGGTAAGCCAGTCGCGAGAGATGTTGGGCCGGTTGTTAGCAAAAGAGCACCCGGTGGAAGCGGATATGGTGGTACCACTGCCGGACTCCGGCGTGCCTGCGGCCATAGGCTATTCGCTGGAATCGGGAATTCCCTTCCGCATGGGGCTGATTCGCAATCACTATATCGGGCGGACGTTCATCGAGCCTTCCCAAGCAATCCGGAATTTCGGCGTGAAATTGAAATTGAACCCCGTCCGCGAACTGATCGCCGGGAAGCGCATTATTCTGGTGGACGATTCCATTGTACGCGGCACAACCAGCAGAAAGATTGTGCGCATGGTGAAAGACGCCGGGGCCAGCGAAGTGCATGTGCGGATCAGTTGCCCGCCGACGATTTCTCCCTGCTATTACGGGGTGGATACGCCGACCAAGGAAGAGCTGATTGCATCCAACAATTCGCCGGAAGAGATTCGCAAATATCTGGGTGCGGACTCGCTCGGGTATCTCTCGCTGAATGGATTGCGGCAAGCGGTCAGCGATGGCGAAGGGAAATTCTGCACATCGTGCTATACGGGCGTGTATCCGACGGATCTGGTGCAGCTCGAGGTCCGCGAAGGCGTGGCGGCGAGCAAGCTGACCGAAGCGGTGACAGTGGATCGCGAAAGCTAACGTGAATAAGACAGAGAAAAAAACGGCAATCCGGAGACAAAAGCGAGCTACCACCGGCAGCCGCGTAAAAAGCGAAGTCGTTGCGTGGTTCTGGATCGTACTGGTGTTTCTGTTGATCAACGGAACCTTGGGTCAGGCGCGCGTGATTCCTTCGGGTTCCATGGAAAATACGCTGCTGGTCGGCGATCACCTGATTATGAGCCGCATCGGCTACGACGCCGGGGTGCCGTTTACTAACCTGCATGTGCCGCTGTGGCGAAATCCCAAGCGCCAACAAATTGTCATCTTCCGGCCGCCGTTCGATCACAACCAATCGGACTTGATCAAACGCGTCATCGGCTTGCCGGGCGACACCATCGATATCCACGACGGCGCCGTCTGGATCAACGGGAAGAAATTGGAGGAGAGTTACACTACCGGGCCCACGCGACGACCGTTCCGTTCGGAATTGCTGCCGTCTGCTCCAGGGTTTCCGTTCACCATTCCAAGAAACAATTATTTTGTGATGGGCGATAACCGGGGCAACTCCTACGACAGCCGGTTTTGGGGGGCGGTTCCCCGAAACGACATTCTTGGCGAGCCGGTAGCAATTTACATGTCGGTGGACGCTCCCGGAGACGCCTGGAATGGCAATATTGCCGACCGTTTTCTGGCCTACGCGAACGCGGTGATGCATCCCAGCAAGATTCGCTGGAAGAGGTTGTTCGAGACTTTTCCGTAAAATGCCCGATTCGTGTGTAGATTTCTTCCGCAAAGCTCTCTTTTTATATGGCGTCTTCTCGTTGTACAAATGAATCGTGAAAGCTGACATGTCGAAGCCAAAGAAAAAACTGGATGCACCAACACCGAAAGAAGCCCAGGTACCGATGGGCAACCGGGTAAAGAGCGAGATCATCGCCTGGTTCTGGGTAATTCTAGTGTTCATGCTGATCAACGGAACGCTCGGGCAGGCGCGCGTGATTCCCTCCGGCTCCATGGAAAACACATTGCTCATCGGAGACCACCTGATCATGAGCCGGATTGGGTACGACGCGGGGGTGCCGTTCACCAATCTGCATGTTCCGTTGTGGAGAAATCCGAAGCGCCAACAAATTATAATTTTTAAGCCGCCCTTCGATCCCACGCAGCCGGACTACGTGAAACGGGTCATCGGGCTTCCGGGCGAGACCGTGGATGTGCGCGACGGCGCGGTCTGGATCAACGGAAAAAAGCTGGAGGAGAATTACACGATTGGTATCACGGAGCCCCCGGCAAGATCGCAGTTGATGGCGCCATTCACCGGACTGCCGTTCACAGTGCCGGACAACTGCTACTTTGTGATGGGCGATAATCGCGAGAATTCGCTGGACAGCAGGTATTGGGGATGCGTGCCGCGAAATGATATTCTTGGCACGCCAGTGTTGATATATATGTCACTAGACGCGCCGAAAGACGCGTGGAATGGCGATATCGGCGCAAGATTTCTGGCTTACGCCAACGCAGTGATCCACCCGGGGACCGTTCGCTGGCGTCGATTGTTTCACCTGTTTTAAGCTGGAACAGCCGGAAAGACGGGCGCGGCCTGACCGCATTCCGATCGAACCTTAGAACTACCACAGCGCCGCTCGTGGGCCGCGATTGTCCCCGAGCCGGTTACTGGCCGCAGGTTGTGAATCCGCTCCATACCCTGCGCTTCCGAGCACGATTCTTCCTTGAAGGCGGCCGACGATGAAATACGCCGATGCAGGAGTAAACATAGCTGTCGCCGACGACGCCAAACAGCGCATCCGGCACCTGGCGAG
>Ga0210383_10001341_pt1 | contig 22566 bp, 18 predicted proteins | sample IncBWC14OmetaG_FD_160072 | JGI IMG/M metagenome (GOLD analysis project Ga0210383, IMG submission 160072) | Forest soil microbial communities from Barre Woods Harvard Forest LTER site, Petersham, Massachusetts, United States - Inc-BW-C-14-O ... | reverse complement strand
CTGCGCAAACGGTACCTGATCCGCGAGAAGCGAACGGTTCGCTGGCTCGAGTTTCAGGCCAAGAATCGTCGCGGCTTTCTTGAGCGCAGCAGCCAGGTTCGGGTCGCTGTTCGGCAAATAATTCAGCGTGTCGCCGCCGGCGTTGTCCAAAAGGATGGCTGCCCGGATATCGCCGGCTTGCCGATTGAGGCGCAGAGTTTGGGTGTAAAAGCGGCTACCGAACAGACCGTCGTTCAGATTGAGCTCTCTAAACGGGGCGTTGCCATCGAGAAAAAGCAGTTCGACGCTCCCGGCCAACTGCGGATCCAAAGCCAGGGTCCGGGCGAGCTCGATTAAAATAGCTGTATTTGCCCCGCCATCACTTGCGCCGAGATCTCGAAATTCCTGGGTGGGAGGAGTGTCGAAGTGGGCGCCGATCAGAATTCTTTGAGGCGATGCCGGATATCGCGAATACCGCGCCACCAGATTACAAAACTCGATTGCGCGTCCGTCCGGCGCTTGCTCAGTGAGTCGCTGCTCGCTGGTCTGCCAGCCGAGGCTCGTCAAACGATCGATGAGGTGTTGGCGAACCTGCTTGTTCGCATCGCTGCCGGATGGCCTGGGACCGAAATCAGTGAGCGTCTTGGCTTCTGCCAGAGCTTGGCGACTGTCGAAATTGCTCCAGATTTTCTCGCGGCGCGGCGGTGTTCCACTCGGAACCGAGGCATTCGCCTGGCTTGGTTCTGTCTGTTTTTCTTGAGAGCCTGCGGGTGTTGGAGGGTCGCTAGGTCTGCAACTGGAGGCTATGAAAAATAGATTGAAAAACCAGAACGCTCCCAGTGCCAAACCAATATTGGGCCTTCTTTTCGACGCTTGCGGTTTTCGTTGTCTGTCAACTCCTGCGCTTCTCACTAAGCGGAAACTCCCAGTATGGAAAGAATACGGTCGAGATCGTCGTTGCCATAGTACTGGATCTCGATCCGTCCCTTTTTCTCGCTGTGGTGGATCGTGACATGGGTGGCAAGTCGGTCTCGCAGGCGACCCTCCAAATCACTGACGGCATTCTGAACCATGGCCGAGTTCCCTTGGCTTGCCCGTGCGCCGGGTTTCCCGCTCTTGCCGAGCCCTTGACGGGCGAGTTGTGACGCGACGTATCGTTCCGTCATGCGCACGGTGGCGGCTTGCCGGATCGTGAGCTCTGCGGCGAGGAGCTGTTCATCCTGGTTTTGCAACCCGAGTAAAACCTTGGCGTGACCGACGCTGAGACGTCCTTGAGCGAGGTAAGCTTGCACCTGCGAATGCAGATCGAGCAAGCGCAATGAATTTGCGACCACCGACCGGCTTTTTCCCACCCGCTGAGCAATGTCCTCCTGCCTTAAAGAGAATTCTTCGGCCAGGCGCTGATAGGCGTGAGCCTCTTCGATCGGATTCAAGTCTTCACGCTGCAGGTTTTCGATCAACGCCAACTCGAGCACGTCTCGATTCGAAGCCTGTCGCACGATGACAGGGGCTTCTTTTAATCCGAGCTGACTGGCGGCCCGCCAACGTCGCTCTCCGGCGATCAGCTCACACTTTCCTTCAACCTTCCGAACAATGAGCGGTTGGATGATCCCGTGTTCGCGGATCGATTCGACAAGCTCCTGAAGTTGCTCCGAATGAAAAGCTTTTCTTGGTTGCAACGGGCTCGGCACGATATCGGATAAGGCAACCTTTTCAACCCGCTCCCACGGTTCTGCCGCTGGCGAGGCCGGTTTATTGGTACTGATCAACGCACCGAGACCTTTGCCGAGAGCAAGCTTAGCCATAGGAATCTTGAAGCTAACGGAGGGGACCGGGGAAAGCAACGTTTCTACCGCGATTTGCAAAGTTCCTGCTCGGAAGTTATCTACCGTTCCGTAGGCGCCAAAAAGTGATGCCGGCGACCGAAGGAGTGCTATGAAGCTTGAAATGCTGCGTCTAATACAGGAGGACAGCCCAAGATCGGCGGCAGAAAACATGGCTGTCGACGAAGTGCTGTTTCTGACGGCAGTGTGCCCGGTGTTCAGGTCTTACCGATGGGTCCGCCCCTCTGTTTCTATCGGCTATTTCACCCCTTGGGACGAAGTGGCTGCGCGGTTCCCTGGACGGGATCTGGTTCGGCGCTGGACCGGCGGGGGCATCGTAGAGCATGGTCAGGATTTTACTTATTCCCTGGTTTGCCCGGCCGGGGAAAGTCTTCCGAAGACGATCGAATTCTACCGGTCTGTCCACTTCGCGATTGCCAATATCCTGCGAAAAAGCGGGTGGCCAGTTGAAATTGCCCAACTTACCGAGCCGATCCGGTCGCCCGCCTGTTTTGAGAAGGCGGCTCAATTTGACTTAAAACTAAGGGGCGAAAAAATCGCGGGAGCTGCAATCCGCCGGAACCGAAAAGGTTTGTTACTCCAAGGGAGTATTCAACGTCTTAAAGTTCCGGGACAGTTTGATGTGATGCTGGCCGGTGCACTTGGTGAGAAAGTCGACTCGTTTGTCGTCCCCGAGCTGGTCATGGAACACGCGGCGCGCATCGCGAAAGAAAAGTACGGTGCTGCAGAATGGAATTGTCGGCGTTAAGATTACCTGTCATGAACGAAGCATTTATTTCCAATCGGCTCTTCGAGGGGCTGACACCGGAGGTGCTTCGTTCGGTCGACATCCAGGAGATGGAGTATCAACCGGGAGACCTGATATTCGATGAGGCCACCTCCGGATCGACGTTGATGCTTGTCGGACGGGGTCGGGTGCAAATCTCCAAAACAGGGCGCCAGGGCTTGCAAGAGACGCTGGCGACCATCGAGAAGAACGACTTTTTCGGAGAAATGGCGGTCATCGATCACGGACCAAGGTCGGCGCGAGCGATCGCATTGGAGTCCGCCTTGGTCGGCGAGGTCGATCACAAGACATTCACCCGGCTGATGAACAGCGCTCCAGATACGCTTCCATTAACCTTTACCAGGGTAGTGGTCCAACGTCTGCGCTATACGAATGCGCGGTATATTGAGCAACTTTTGCAAAATGAGCGTCTGACGCTCCTTGGCACGATGGTCAGTTCGATCGTCCACGACCTGAAGAACCCGATGTCAGCGATTTTGTCTTCTGTCGATTATCTCGAAAAGACGGCACCTACGGATTCTGTGCGGCAGTTGGCCGAGATCATCCAGTCTTCCGCGCTTCGGATAATCGAGATGAGCGAAGAACTTCTCGGATTCGCGCGAGGAAAGGTGAATATCAGACCGCGTGTGACGTCGGTGCGCCGGCTGATGGAACTTCTGGACGAGGAGATCTTGAACCAGGTCCGCGATACCCAGGTGCGACTCGTGCTCCGGATCAGTGAAGCCGATCACCTGACCTTGGACGAAGCGCGCCTTACCCGCTGTCTGGCCAATATTATCAAGAATGCTAAAGAGGCTCTTGGGGACGAAGGAACGATCACCATCCAGTTTCGCGAAGCGGGATCGGAATTGCAGGTGTCGATCTCCGATAGCGGTCCTGGCATTCCGGAATCGATCCGGAGCAGAATTTTTGAACCGTTTGTGACGTACGGCAAGAAAGATGGGACCGGGCTGGGCATGGCGATCGCTAAATCGACTGTGGATGCCCATGGCGGGCGAATTTGGCTCGAAAGCGAAACCGGAAAAGGCACGACGTTTCATGTCGTGTTGCCGAAACATTTCGACCCGGCCTTCGCGCTGAGCCCGCGTTGAAAGGCGTCGCGGGCAAATCTCCCGAGCCAAGGCACGCGGAAGATTTGCAGGTTGTGAGAAGGCGAGCTATCCGCCGGCAATAGCGGGTACGATGCTGACTTCGTCACCCAATTTCACCTGGGTCTCGGATTCATTGAGAAAGCGGACGTCTTCGTCGTTGAGAAAGACATTCACGAATCGCCGGATTTGATCCTGCTCATCGCAGATGCGGTCTTTCAAACCGGGATAGGTGCGCTCGAGACTCTCAATCAGCTCGCGAATCGTTGCGCCATCAGCTTCAACAACTTCCTGATTGAGGGTGAGTTTTCTTAGCGGGGTGGGAATACGAACGGGGATAGCCATAGAGTTAGGTTGTCGGGATTGCATGCTCGAGGAGGGATTCAAATTCTTTTAGATTTGGCCGGATCAGTTTGGCCTGACCGACCTTGTCGATGACAGCCTCCTGCGTCTTCAGGCCGTGCCCGGTGATACAAAGGACGATGCTTTCGTTTCGTGGGATACGTCCGCTTTCGATCAGTTTCTGCGCACATGCCAGCGTGACTCCACCCGCAGTCTCAGCGAAGATGCCTTCCGTTTCGGCCAGCAATTTGATTGCTTCAACGATTTCCTCATCCGTGCAATCTTCGGCCGTACCACCGGTTTCTTTCATCGTTCGGATGGCATAGTAACCGTCGGCCGGAGTGCCGATCGACAGGGATTTTGCGATCGTCTGAGGCTTGGGAACCGGTTTGACGACCTCTGTGTTATTCTTGATCGCAGTGGTGATCGGGGAGCAGCCGGCTGCTTGAGCGCCATAAATGCTGAACTCTCCGGGCTCAGCGAGCCCAAGCTTGAGGAATTCGCTAAATGATTTGTGGATCTTAGTCAGGAGAGAGCCGCTTGCCATGCAAACCACGGTGTGCCGAGGCAGGCGCCAGCCAAGCTGTTCGACGATCTCGAATCCCATTGTTTTCGAACCCTCGGCGTAATAAGGACGAAGGTTCACGTTCACGAAGCCCCAGTGATACTTGCCGGCAATTTCGGAACAAAGGCGGTTGACTTGGTCATAGGCACCTTGAATCCCGATCACGTTGGTTCCAAAGATCAGGGAGCCAAGAATCTTTGTCGGCTCGAGGTCGGCCGGAATCAGCACAAAACTGCGAAGTCCCGCCGCCGCTGCGTTGGCAGCCACTGAGTTCGCAAGATTTCCCGTGGAGGCGCAGGCGACCGTGTCGATGCCGAGTTCTATGGCGCGGCTTAGAGCGACCGCAACGACGCGATCCTTAAACGAAAGCGTGGGATAATTTACCGTGTCGTTCTTGATATACAGTTCATCGACGCCGAGGCGTTCAGCCAAACGGCGAGTGCGGATCAACGGAGTGAATCCCGTCTGGAGACCGACAGTCGGCTCATTCTCGATCGGAAGTAGCTCACGATAACGCCACATCGACCGCGGGCGAGACAGGATCCTTTCGCGTGTCAAAAATTTGCCGATTGCGTCGTAGTCGTAGGCCGCTTCGAGGGGACCAAAATCGAATTCGCAGACGTGAACAGCTTCCTTGGCGTAGTGTCGGCCACATTCCCGACAACGAAGGTGCGAAAAGAACGGATGTTTATCCATAAATCAAGGTGGTATCTTCTTTTGCCTCATCCCACCAAGAGTCGCGAGAGTTATAAGGTCTACGCTCTCTCCATCTTTGTCCGAAAATTCTTCGAACCTGGAATTGGCACCTGGTCGTTCCGCATTTCGCGGAACCGGTTGCCGTGGCATCGCAGGGCCAGTCCCTCCGCCACTCTTGATGGAATGATCGGGCATCTTAGGGGATTGCGTCCGGGAGGTCAACTGATTTTTGCAACTCGGCTCGGCGCGGGCGCGCGAAATCAGCGCTTGGCCTGCGGGAGGCATCCCGAGATTGCCGCTGGCAAACGACCGCCCGGCGTGCCATCATAGCGACTGGAAATGGCCGCAAAGTTTCGCGTTAATTCCCCCGGGGGAGAACCTTTTGAACGAGAAGTTAATAATACCGCCACAATCGGTCGGACTCCGGACAATACCATTCCGCTACCGGGAAACCACGTCTCGCGCCAGCATGCAATCGTGCGTTGCCACAATGGTTTCCAGTATCAGATCATGGATCTTGGTAGTCGGAACGGGACGTTCGTGAATGATCAGCGCGTGGTCATGCCGGTAACCCTCGAACCAGGGGCTAGGGTCCGAATCGCAAATTACGAGCTGGTGTTCGATCAAACTCCCGACGATGAGCCGTCCGGAAATGTCGATGCCACGCTTGCTGCAGGGAGTATGGAGGGGCACCAGGCCGTCTTGTCCGTCGCGATTCTGGTCTGCGACATCCGTGGTTTCAGCTCGATGGCCGAAAAATTGAGCGAACGCGAACTCGCGCAAATTATAGGCAATTGGTTTCGCGACATTGGGAATGCCGTACAGTCGGCCGGAGGGATTATCGACAAATATATCGGGGATGCCTTGCTTGCCTATTGGCCGGCGCGGGACGAGGAGGGAACCGAGTGCGCAGTTTGCCTCGACGTGGCATTGACCATTCTCCAACTTGCGGCCAATCGGGTCTGGCCGGGGACCGAGACCCCCTTTCGCGTTGGCATTGCAGTCCATTTTGGCCGCGTGACGAGCAGCAATATTGGCCAAGTCGCAATGAGAGATGCAACGATCATTGGCGACACGGTGAACACGGCCTTCCGTCTCGAGGTAGTCATGAAGGAATTGAACCAGAACCTGGTTCTATCGCAGGATGTTGTGACGGTACTGCCTGCCAGATACGATTTCGTGAAATTTGGCGAATTCCAGCTGAAAGGGAAAAGTCAGGTGGTCCGTGTCTATGGACTGCGGGATTTAGGCGGAAGCACCTCTGTTTGATCCGACCGATGCGCTATTCGCGCTCTTTTCTCCCAAGTAACCAGGAGGAATAGACAAAGCCGCCGATCGTCCACAACACAAGGGACAAGTAAGCGAACCAGATGGGGCGTGATTCCCTGTAGACCGTGCCCGTCTTGAGTCGCTCCCCGGTTTTCGATCGGTACCACTCGTTGATGTTGAAATAGGCGATGGGATAGTCCCGCGCGAGCTCCCCGGAAATCTTCCGGTCGATCAAAAAGCTGACGTCCGCGATCCGCTCGGAGGCAAAACTAGGCATAATCTGGCTCAGCGCCAGGACCGACGGTGTCATGTCCTTGGCGGGCACCGTAAAACCCGAGAAGAGGATTTGCGGGATGAGCAGCAGGGGAACTAACATGACAGCTTGCATGGGTGACCTCGCGAAAGCGGACATCGTCAATCCGATGCCCGTTGCGGCAAAGGCCAGCAGTATAAGCCCGATGATTTGCCACTGAAATGCGCCCTGGACACCCAGCCTGCCTATCGCAATCGTCGCGTAAAGAAGGAGGGACTGGAGGGCGGTGAGTCCCGCCATCCAGATAAATTTGCTGGTCAGGTAGCTCCAGCGGCTTAAGCCAACCAGCCGCTCACGGCGATAGATCGGCAGTTCTTTGACAATTTCCTGCGCTGAATTGCTGCATCCGAACCACAGGGTCCCGATATAGGCAAAAAACTGATCCAGCTGCGGATCGCTGGCGGCCCAGGCAACCAAAGCCCCGATGACAATCGGTTGGGCCAGCAGGATGATCAGATTCTTGATGTCAGCTGTGAAGATTGCCAGCTGGCGCTGCAAAAGTATCGGAAGCGAAAACGCCCTTCTATTTTTGGTGAGAGGCGCAGGCGCGGGCGCATCCTGGTCCGGCTCCCCAGGAAGCGTCGGCTCGAAGGAGGGGAGATTCTTGGACTCGATCGATTGAAGCGCATCGTACAATGAGGAGAGTCGGGTTACGCCGAACTTTGCCCGGGCTTCGTCGGGAGGGCCTTGAAACACAACCCGTCCATCGGAAACGATAGCGATCTGATCCATCAGGTAGACGTTTTCCATCACGTGGGTGGTGCAGATCACCGTGCAACCTGTATCAGCGAGGCGACGGAGTAACTCCATCAGCTTGAATTCCGCCAGCGGATCCAGCCCCGATGTAGGCTCGTCCAGAAACAAAAGAGGCGGGCGGCTTAGTAGTTCGACTCCAACACTGACTCTCTTTCGCTGCCCACCGGAGAGTCGGCCGATCTTCAGATTCACCCGGTCGGCCAGGCCAAGGCTGGCGATGGTATGATCAACCAGCTTTACAATCTCCGGTCGAGGTGTTCCTGCAGGCAAACGGAGACGAGCGGCGAAGGTGAGTGCTTCGGTAACAGTGAGATCAGAGTGAACGATATCGTCTTGCGGTACGTACCCAAACAACGAGCGAAGCTGGCCTAGGTTTTTGTAGAGATCGGTTTGATCGAATCGAACCTTCCCGCTTTCGGCAGGCCGGAGTCCGCTCAGAGCATCCAGGAGCGTAGTTTTCCCAGCGCCGCTTGGTCCAAGAATTCCGATAAATTGGCCGGGCTCAGCCACAAAACCTGCACGGTTTAGAATCGGACCGTTGTCGCCTTGTCGGGTGAGCCCGATGGCAATGATCCGTCCAACCGAAAGGCGGCGGACTCGAATGAGACGTCTTCCGTCGTAGATAAAGAAAAATGGTCCCAGTTGGATTTGATCGCCGATCACGAGGTCGTGTTCGTCGAAACGGCGACCGTTGACGAATGACCCTGATTTGCTATGAAGATCGAGTAACCGATACCCTTTCGGCCCGGCCTCAATCATAGCGTGGCGTCGCGACACGACCGGATCGCTCAGAAGGACATCGACCTCGTCGCTGCGCCCGAAAATGAGATCCGCCCCGAGCGGAATATCTCCGGTCGGCGTTCCCTTATACAAAACCGACCCGATGGGGTTAGCCAACTCCGATGTCACCGAGGGTTCTTCGGAGCCGACACCAAAGACCATAGTGATAGGACCGATCTGGATCTGGTCCCCGCTTTTGAGCGCGGTCCGACCCGAGATACGGTTCCCGTTGACCGCAGTGCCACGTTGGCTGCCAAGATCCTCAATGTACCAGGTCTCATGTTCGAACAGAATCCGGCAATGTCGTCGCGATACTTCGGGATGGCTCAATACCAGATCGACTTCCGCGGCGCGGCCGACGATAACATTTTCATTGCGCAGCAGTTCCGAGCGCGGTGGGAGCCCGGCAAGAATGGAGATCGGCGTTTCCAAGGTTTAATTGTTACCTAATCGGACAGTGACACGAATTTCAAGAGGCGTTGTTTCCTATGGAAGTTATCCTTGTCACCGGAGCAAACCGGGGAATCGGATTGGCGCTCACGAGGGCCTTGCTGGTGAGCGGGAATGTCGTCATCGCAGGTTGCAGGAAGCCGGACGATTCGGGCGAATTAAAGCAACTCCGTCTTCTGCATCCCGAAACGATCGATTTGGTCAAATGTGACGTGGAGAGCGAGAAAGAAATGGCGGAGGCAGCGGAGGTATCGCTAAAACAGCGCAAGAAACTGGATGTGATCGTCAATAATGCAGGGATCATGCCTGAAGCGGGCGATGAATCGATTCTGAGCGTCGACCTGAATCTGTTTTGGCAAACCTTTGATACTAACGTGCTGGGAGTCGCCCGGACCATTCAGGCTTTCTATACGATGCTTGCTCAAAGCGAGCGGCCGCGCATCGTCAATATTTCTTCCGGCCTCGGCTCGATTTCGACAAGGGAGGGCCACGATTATTACGCTTACTCAACTTCAAAGGCGGCACTGAACATGTTGACTCGGGCAATTGCCCATGAGCTTGCGCCGAGAGGAGTGACGACGGTAGCGATATCTCCAGGATGGGTCCGTACGGACATGGGGGGCGAAGACGCCGCCCTATCGCCCGAGGAATCCGCCCGTTCCCTGGCCGAAACGATCAAAAGAATCGGCCCCGAATCAAACGGTCAGTTCCTTGACCGCGACGGACGGATCGGGGAGTACCGTTGGTAATTCTTTAATCGACCTTCGTCGTCGTTCTCGTCCTTCGTCTTCTTGGGAGGCGGGATACGCGCCGAAGTTACCAGGGACCTTCCAACATCGAGGCCGATGAAGAAACAGAAGGCCGTCAGAGGACCACGGCAACGAAGAGCATACTACCGTTGCTGCATTCCTGCCCTGGCGGGGTTCGTAAGTCAGCGATCCATAGCCCCTGACGGTTCTATTTCAATCGACCAGTTACGCGAGTAGGGCAATGGCTTTCTTTTAGCGAGAACAGGGCGGTGGACAGTTTTGAGTTTGGGGTTGTGCGTTTCGAGTTTTGGGTTTTCCCTTGTAGCCAGTTTGGGGGAGCGGATCTCTCGCCAGTTCATGCAAAACGCAAAATGTTAATCGAGAAATGATAAGGTTCTTGTTGGTGGTCTTGATTCTTTGCGTGCTAGGCACTGTAGTATTGGGTTTTTTTAACCGGGCAAAGCTTGCGCAACGCACCGAGGACTTGAGCGAATCGCGTTCAGTCGGCGCCCAGGCGATACAACAATTGAACGACCGGCAGCAAAAGCTGAAACAAACCGAGGATCGCCTTGCCACCCAGGAGCGTCTGACCCAGCAAGAGCGAGATGCGCGCACGGCGGAGTTGAACACCACTAAAGCGAAGCTGAACCAAGCGACAGAACAACTCACTGCGCGCGATAGCGAAAACAAGGCGCTGACCGCGGCGTTAACTGAGGCGGGTCGAAATCTCGAACAAAAACAGCGCGCTGAACAGGACCGCCAAGCGTTGGCCAGGCGACTGATCGATGTTGAAGATGAGCTGAATCAATTCCGGCTCACGGCCAATAGGGCGAAGATAAGAGCGACGGTTCCGCTGGAGGGGAGCATTCTTTCGATCAACCAGGAGGCGAAGGCTCTGACCGTGAGTTTAGGATCCAATTCGGGAGTCGCCACTAATTCCAGATTAACGGTCGTGAGAAATGGCGAGAAGTTAACTCAGTTGCGCGTCGTCTCGGTCGAACCGAACAGTTGCGTCGCAGAATTTGCTTCCGCAGCACCTGACAATCTTGCAAAAGTTGCTATAGGAGATTCAGTTTTACTCGCCACGAAATGAAGAAAGTAATTCTAGTCCTCAGCTCGGGTTTGTTCTTGATTGGGTGTGCTGCCGATGACGCCAAGGAAAAGGAAGTGCAGCAAACCCCTCAATTCGGGAAGCCTGAAAGCTCAATTCCCTGGAACCAGCCAGAGGATTGGGAGAAGAATGGTCAACTTGGTTCGATGCCTGGCATGACCGGGAGTCACTAGCCTTACTGGGTTTGAATATTCTCGTTCTGCGGGGAGGCGCACTCGGAGATCTGATCTTAACGCTCCCTGTCTTGGGCGAGATCCGGAAAAGTTACCCGGATGCCAACGTGGTATTACTGGGCATTTTTCCTCAGGCTCGGTTAGCGGCGCCAGAGTTCGTCGATCGAGTCGAGCGACTGGATGCGCCGGACTGGACACCGCTTTTTGTCGATGGGCCGTTGCCACAGTTCGTCCGAAATAGGCTGGACGGGTTCGATCTGGCCGTTTGTTTTTTGTCTGATCCCGACGCGGTCATGGCACGGAACCTGGCCGCCGCCGGGGTGAAACAGGTAGTCGCAAGTTCAAATCGAATCCGATCTGACGTTCACGCAGTCTTCCAGTTGGCCGAGGTGCTCGGACAGCTTGGATTGACTCTGCATGATCCGGTCCCGAAGTTGGCTGTCGGATCGCAACTTGCCCGATCCTCAAGGCTCGGTTTTCACTTGGGCAGCGGTTCTCCCCAAAAGAACTGGCCGATCGATCATTGGATTGAATTGACGCAGCGACTCGATGGTTTTTTCGGTGATTTTCTTTTGCTCGGCGGCGAGGCAGACGACAAAGTGGTTCGCGAATTTCGTGCGCGGTCCAGTTTACTGCGTCTCGGAACCCTCTTAAATGCAAGTCTGGCCGACCTGTGCGAAGCGCTGTGCGGATGCACGGTTTTCGTCGGACACGACACGGGAGTCACGCATTTAGCCGCTGCTGTCGGAACCCCCACGGTCGCATTGTTCGGTCCTACGAATCCAAAAGTCTGGGCGCCGCTCGGGCAGCACGTGAGCGTCGTTTGGAGCACGGACGGCCTGATGCAGTCGATTCCCGTGGCAGAAGCGGCGAAAGAAACGAGTCGGCGTCTCGGCGCAACGGCGTGTCGGCGTGCGCCAGGAAGCGCATTCACCCTTTAATTAATTAAGTCCCAACGCCGACACACTGACACGCCGACAGGCCGAGACGTTTCTTCTGCCGTCGTCGATTTCCAAGAATTTTGCGGAGAAATGGGGCGGTCCGGCTTTCTTTGTGTTGCGCAAGTTCCTCCGGCGGGCCTGCAGCGACGACTTTTCCACCGGCATCTCCGGCTTCGGGGCCGATATCGAGGATATAGTCGGCCTCTGCAATGATATCGAGGTTATGCTCGATGAGGATCACCGTGTTTCCCTCGTCGACCAAACGGTGTAAGACCTCAATGAGCAGTTGCACGTCGGCCATATGCAGACCGATCGTCGGTTCTTCGAGCAGATAAAGGGTGCTCTTTGGAGTTATATTCCTCCTGAGCCGGTCCGTTAATCCTCTTGCTACCCCAATCTTCAATTCGCTGACCAGTTTCAGACGCTGCGCTTCGCCTCCACTTAGAGTAGGGCTCGGTTGTCCAAGTTGCAGATAACCAAGGCCGGTTTGCACCAGGAGTTCAAGCGCCTGGTAAATCCGTGGCTGTGACCTGAAGAATTCCGCGGCTTCTTCGATCGTAAGCTCGAGCAGATCGCCTATGCTCTTGCCATTGTATTGAACGGCGAGCGTTTGCGGATTGAACCGCTTCCCGCGGCACGCTTCACAGGGGATATAACTGGGAGGAAGGAAATTCATTTCCAATTTAATCACCCCTTGACCGGCACAAATCTCGCAGCGGCCACCCTCCGTATTGAACGAGAAACGGCTGGGGGTGTAACCCCGGATCCGGGATTCGGGGAGCTGCGCAAATAACGCACGTATGTCGTCGAATATTTTAACGTAGGTCGCCGGGATCGAACGCGACGTTTTGCCGATCGGCGATTGATCCACTTCAAAGACGGAACCCAGATGTTCGAAGCCCGCGAACCCGTCCCAAGCAGAGTTTTCCGTTATGCCTTTCTTTTTTGTTCTCTGCAGGTGCGCACGAACGGCGGGTAGCAGAACCGAGCGCAAAATCGTGCTTTTCCCGGAGCCGGAGACCCCAGTGATGACCGTCAGTCGCCCGACGGGGAAGCGGACGTCGATGTTTTTCAGGTTGTTCACGTGCGCTCCACGGATCTCGAGCCAGCTCGCGTTGTGCAACGGCCGCCAGGAACCGCGCACCGGGTGGGCAATCGGCAGCGCCAGGAATTTGCCGGTCACGGAATCTCCGCACTTCAGAATCTCTCGCAGCGGACCCAAAAAAACCAGGTTGCCGCCACTGCGTCCCGCGCCAGGTCCAAGATCAGCGATCAGGTCTGCGCACCGCATTGTCGCTTCGTCATGCTCAACCACGACAAGGGTGTTACCCTTCTCTTTGAGCGCTTTCAATGTGTCGAGAAGTCGCTCGTTATCTCGAGGGTGCAATCCGATGGTTGGCTCATCGAGAACGTACAGGACACCGCGCAAATTTGAGCCAAGTTGAGCAGCGAGTCGAATCCGCTGAGATTCACCGCCGCTCAACGTCTTTGCGGACCTGTCGAGAGTCAGATATTCGAGGCCGACCTGTTGCATGAACAACAACCGTTGCCTGATTTCGACGACGATGTCGGCTGCGATCGTACGATTTGCTCCTGAGAATTGCAGGCCCTCCATCAGCGAGAGTGTGTGCCTGATCGAAGTCGCGGTGATCTGGTCGATGGTGTAACCGTGTACCTGCACGGCACGGGCGATCGCGTTCAAACGGGTGCCTCGGCATTCGGGACACTGCTCCAGGCTTTCGACGTCGACCGAGTCGCTCCGGCGCTCGGCGATCAACTCAGCCGCCAGCTTGGACTCGGCTTTCTCGTCGTCGGTGGTGAATGGCAGGATATAGCCGAAGCCGTTACAGATCGCGCACCAGCCGTGCGGCGAATTGAACGAGAAAAGACGCGGATCCAGCTCTTCAAACGCATCGCCGCAACTGGGACAGGTCATTTCGCTGCTCAGGACGACTCGGTTCAGAGAAGAAACCGGATTCCCTCCGTTCCTGCCCAAGGTGCGGCCAGATGCGCGCTTCGATCGAGGTTTTGCGGGCAATAAAAAAGCGGAGCCGTTTCCGATCTGCAACGCCGTCTTGACCAGCTGTGGCAACTCTTTGTCATCGGGGTTCTCGAATTCGGCAATGACAACATCGATCGTGTGTTCCCGATAACGTTCCAGGCTTGGGAATTCGCTTATTTCGTGTCTTTTCCCGTCAACGATCAATTCTTCGTAGCCCTCGCGTTTGATCCAGGCGGCAACTTCTTTGTGATATCCTTTTCGCGCTTTCACCAACGGCGCCGTCAGCGTCGCAGGCGATTTCGCGACGAAGTCTCGCACTTGTCTGAAAATTGCCGCGACACTCTGTTTGGTTACCGGAATGGCGCATCGAGGACAATATTGGGTTCCGAGTTTGGCGAAGAGCAGTCGCAGAAAATGATAGACCTCGGTCAATGTAGCGACGGTGGATTTTCCGCCGCCCTGAGTGAGTCGCTGCTCGATTGCCACACTCGGCGGGATGCCCTCGACGTGGTCCACATCCGGGCGTTCGAGTTGTTCCACAAACTGGCGCGCATAGGTCGACATGCTATCCAAAAAACGGCGCTGGCCCTCCGCGAAAAGTATATCAAAAGCCAGACTCGACTTTCCCGACCCGCTCAAGCCGGTAATCACGATGATCTTTTCATGTGGAAGGCTGAGCGAGAGGTTTTTCAGATTGTGGTGACGCCCCCCTTGAACCGTAATTGCAGGCTTCGATATCTTCTTCGGAAACTCAGCGACCCGTGTGCTTGACAGGGATTCGCGTCCCGCCAACTTCTCCCGCAGGAAGATTCCCGTTTGCGAACGAGGTTCATTCGCCAATTGCTCCGGAGTACCTTCTGCGATGATCACTCCGCCGTTGACGCCCGCTTCCGGGCCCAGATCGATAACGTAGTCTGCAGACTGGATGACCTCCAGGTTGTGCTCGATGACCACCAAAGTGTCACCCCGCTCTACCAATTGCTGAAAGAGGTTTAAAAGAGCGGCAATATCATCGAAGTGCAGACCCGTTGTCGGTTCGTCGAAGATCAGGAGAGAGTGCCGGCGGCTCTTCTTGCTCTCCGCCAGGTGGCCGACAAGTTTCAGGCGCTGCGATTCACCGCCCGACAGGACGTTCACCGGTTGGCCGAGTCTCAAATAGCCGAGCCCAACTTGCTTAAGCAATTCCAGCGGTTCAACCAAGGCTTCATGTCCTTTGGTGGACCGGAAGAATGCGATCGCTTCGGTCACTGTCAGTTCCAATACATCGTGAACAGACTTTCCCCGCATCTTGATCTCGAGCACATGTGGTTGATACCGTTTCCCGTCACATTCACCGCACCGGATATATTGATCGCTGAGAAATTGCATCTCGACTTTCTCGTAACCAAGCCCGGCACAACGTTCGCAACGACCGGTGCCGGAGTTAAACGAGAACGTAGCGGGATTCAATCCGGCGGCCTTTGATTCCGGGAGGTTTGCGAATAGCTCTCTGACACGATCGAATACCCCCACGTAAACAGCGGGCGTCGACCTTGGAGATCGCGCCAGCGGCGATTGGTCCACCAGGATGACCTCGTCGATGTCATGGGCGCCAACGATCCGATCGCAGATTCCGGGTGTCTCCTCGCTGGAGCCGCCCTTTAACCGGATCAGATTCTGGTAGAGAACATCTTGGACGAGCGTGCTTTTTCCCGACCCAGAAACACCCGTAACACAACAGAAGGTGTGCAGTGGGAATCTGATATCGACATTCTTGAGGTTATGCTCTCGAGCACCGAATATTTCGAGGTAGTCTCTCGGCATCCGGCGCTGCGCCGGGGGGAGAATCCGCTTTTTCCCAGTGAGGTAGGCGGCGGTAAGTGAGTCCGGTAACGCCTCATCGATCTGGTCAACCGGGCCTTGATAAACCAATCTTCCGCCGAGTTCACCGCGACCAGGCCCGATCTCTATCACGTTATCCGCGCTACGAATCACCGCCTCTTCGTGCTCGACCACGAGAAGGGTGTTTCCTTTGTCACGCAAGCTGCGGAGAACCCCGATCAGGCGGCGAACGTCCCTGGGATGAAGTCCGACACTCGGCTCATCGAGCACAAAAAGGGTGTTCACAAGGGAGGCGCCCAGGCAAGTCGTCAGATTCACTCTTTGCACTTCACCGCCGGAGAGGGAACGCGTAGGACGGTCCAACGTGAGATATCCGAGTCCGACGTCGACCAGATAATTGAGCCGGGAAACGATTTGCGATCGAACAACCTCTGTCGCCTTGTCCTTTTCGGAGATACCCAATTCTGAAAGACGGTCCGCCAATCGATCGACCGGCATCTGCTGCAGATCAGGGAGCGTGAAGCGCTGCTCACCAATGACGAGCCGAAAATTCAGCGTCTCCGGTTTGAACCGCGTTCCGTGACACCGCGGGCACAGGGTATAAGCGCGGTAACGGCTCAGGAATACGCGCACGTGCATTTTGTAGGCGCGTGATTCCATCCAGTCAAAGAATCCACGGATCCCATACCATCCGCCGCTTTCCCAGACTGCCTCCGCGCTCAGATCTGGACGAAGATCGCCGTTGATGACCCATTCCTGGTCAGATTTTGGCAGATCTTCAAAAGCGCAATGGATATCGACTTGTCGATCCAACGCTCGGGAAAGTAGATCTTGTTGGCACTCGCGCATCTGGCCGGTTTGAAACGGCTTTACGACGCCTTCGGCGATGCTGAGACGCCGGTTTGGCATCGCGCGGTCCAGGTCAATCCCGATCGTGCGTCCGAATCCGCGACAATCGGGACACGCGCCGAGCGGATTGTTGAACGAAAAGAGACCGGATGCGGGCGGTCGGATGTCCCTGTCGCAATAGGGACAGTGCCAGCCGGTGGAAAAGGGATGCTCTTCGATTGGATTGAGTGCGACTATGGTCAGCTGCCCTTTGCCGTATTTCAGAGCCTGCTCAATCGCTTCCAGCACGCGTGGTCCATTGGACTCGTCGACGATCGTGCGATCCTGGATAGCAAAAACGAGGCCTGGAAGCCTTTTTACCTCGGGCGCAGTGTCGGTACGGATCGCTTCCTGATTCAACCAGACACGCAGAAACCCTTGCTGGTTCAAGAAAGAGAAAAAATCGCCGGGCTTGACGCCGGCGGGTGCCGGCACGCCGAACGTTATGAGAACGGGGCGAGATTGGAGATTTCTTAGCAATGTCGAAGCGATGCTGGTGGGAGTTTCGGGAACGATCTCCCGCTGGCATTCAGGACAGAAAGCCCGCGCCGAACGTGGCATCAAGAGTTTCAGATAATCGTTGATCTCAGTCATGGTGCCGACGGTGGAACGCGTCGTGCGAACCCGATTCGCCTGTTCGATGGCGATTGCCGGTGGAATACCGAGAATTTCGTCGACGAGCGGTTTGTCCATCCGCTCGAGAAACTGGCGAGTGTACGGGCTGAACGTTTCGACGTATCGGCGTTGTCCTTCCGCGTAGATCGTGTCGAAAGCCAGGCTCGATTTGCCGCTGCCGCTTGGACCGGTGATCACGTGAAACCTGTTCAGTTCAAGGTCGAGATTGATCCCTTTCAGGTTGTTTTGGCGTGCGCCACGAATAATGACCGTATCCCGTGGGTGCTGGGCAAAACTGGGCATAAGACGGCGAAGTTAATGCGATATGACAGCACATGCCAGCGCTTGGAAATCCGCGCAGCACTTAAGGCCGCAAAACACGCGAAAAGACGTAGAAACTGGAGAGAGGATTCGCAGGGTGATCTCTTGGTTGTAATTTAATTAGTATTTTTTTTCGGGTCGTTGCGCGGGCGCTGAAGGGAGATGCAGGATAGTTTTCACTCTATGACATCTTCCGACATCATCCGGCTCCTGGATCTGAAACCGCACCCGGAGGGCGGCCACTATCGCGAAACGTTACGGGATTCGGTGAACTACGGTGACAGGTCTGTTTCTACCGCGATCTATTTTATGCTCTCGGCCGGCGAAATTTCCCATTGGCACCGGATCGATTCCATCGAAGTCTGGCACTGGTACGGCGGGGCGCCGCTTGCCCTTTCCGTCTGTGCGGATGGCGAAGAGGTCGTAAACGTCCGCGTCGGCATGGATTTAAGCTCGGGCGAACGCCCACAGGCATTTGTTCCGGCCGGTGCCTGGCAATCGGCGCGAACCCTTGGACCATGGACACTGCTAGGATGTACCGTAGCGCCAGGGTTTCTGTTCGATCGATTCGAATTGGCTCCGCCGGGATGGGAGCCTGGAAATCAGCTTTGAGTTTTGCGGCCAGTTTGATCGGGAAACGGTCGGTGATGCGCACTCAAACCCCGCAACAGGACGAGGAAAAATTCAATACTCGTAGAATATGCGCTGAAGTTCTTTGGTATCTCTGGTCTTGGTGAGAGCGACGGTTAAGAGGATTCGCGCTTTCTGCGGGTTCAGCGTGTCCGAAACGACGAAATCGCGTTTGTCATCGTTCACTTCGTTGTTTCGAGCGACGATCCCGTTTCCCACCCTGGCGCTGCGAACGATGAAGACCCCCTTTGCCCGGGCGTCTGCCAGCGCTTGTTCTGTCAGCTCCGACGGATTACCGTCGCCGACTCCCGCGTAAACGATCCCGTCTGCACCGCTCGCTGCGAAGGCGTCAACCGCGGTGCGCGAAACGTTCGCAAAGCCGTAAGCGATTTCGACATTAGGCAGCTTATCGACTCCGGAAATATCGAACTCGGAATTCAGCGTGTGCTTGCGTGCCGGCAATCGATAGAAAGCAATACGGTTTCCTTGAACGTAACCAAGCACGCCGAGTTCCGGCGATTTAAAGGTGTCTGCCGTGGAGGTGTTGGTTTTCGTCACGTCTCTGGCGGCGTTGATCTGATCGTTGAGACAGACGAGAACACCTTTTCCAACCGCTTCCTTGCTCCCGGCAATCAGGACGGCGTTATACAGGTTGATTGGTCCGTCAGCAGAAAGCGCGGTCGAGGGACGCATCGCGCCGACGATCACGACGGGCTTGTCGCTTTTGCTGACCAGATCCAGAAAGTAGGCAGTCTCTTCGAGGGTGTCGGTTCCGTGCGTGACGACGATCCCCGCTACGTCTGGTTGTTGAAGCAATTCGTTCACCCGCTTCCCAAGTTTAAGCCAGTAATCGTTGGTCATGTTCTGGCTTGCGATTTGGAAAACCTGTTCACCCCGGACCGTGGCGATCTTCTTGAGTTCGGGAACGGCGTCGATCAAAGCTTGAACGGGCACGGTTGCTGCCTTGTACCCGACGGTGGTCGTACTGGTAGCTCCGCTGCCGGCGATCGTGCCGCCGGTCGCTAGAATGACGACATTCGGAAGAGTCTGTTCGGCCGTGTCGTCTGCGCGTATTGCAGGTTGGGAGATGAAGAGGAGCAGTAAGACGGGAACGAATCGGGTATTCATGGATAGTCCATCCCGGTGTAGCGTTTTCGGCGCGAAGAATCAATGCGCGGTATTGTTCAGACGCCAAAACGAATCTGATCGGGCTGGTGGGATTCGAACCCACGGCCTCTACGTCCCGAACGTAGCGCTCTACCAAGCTGAGCCACAGCCCGTTGTGAACGGGAGGACGGAGGTTATATCTCCAGCGGAGAGAAAGCAACTGCTCATTTTCCGTAGGAGAAAACCTGCTCACCTGAGGCTCACCGCCGGGTTGTACGGAAATAGTCCGCGAGGCCGTCCACGACACCCTCAACGTATTCTTCGAAAATATTCTGCCGCATGACGCCTCCGAAATTTCGGAGGCCTTCGTACTCTCCGGCCTGGATTCGCGCGAAGAAATCCTGACTATTCATGACATAGGGCTCGATAAAGATAACCGGGCATTCATAAAGACGGTTTGCCAACAGGTTTCGCGCCCAGACATACCCTGAGGTACCGACGCTTTTCGCATTCGAACTGGAATACTGATAGGGTGGAAGTCCTGTTACCCTGGCCATTGCTGCAGCCACGGATTCGGAGCAGGCCAACTCTTCGGAACAGGTCCGATTCAGCAGCTTCAGCAACATGGCGAAACGCTGGTCGTCAAAACCGAGTTCGGCGGAGCTGTACGCCCCATTGATCAACAAATGGAGATGATTCACCCTCACGAGCACCGGGTGAGCGTGGGTACCCCAAGGTTCGGCGTTAAAATGAAGGCAGATCACCAGGTCCGGCTTGATTTGTTCATTGACGATTTCGGCCCGCGAGTGGATTTCGTCGACTCGATAAAAAAGTCGTTCGGCCTCCCAAGAAATTGAATCTTCGCGATTTGGATCGTCCGGCCCGGAGTAGGACGGAAGAATATTTGCCACACCTCTTTCGCGGAGGGAAGCCTCAGCCTCGACCTGGAGTTCTTCTGGGCGAACAGTGGTGACCGGTCCGGGTACTGACCGGACCAAGGTCACTTTTGCTCCCAGATTCTGGAGCCGGGGAGCGAGGATTTGGGCGACGCGCAAGGTCAGATCTCCTTCGACCACAGGAATCGAGTTGCCGATTTGAAACCAGCGTTCTTCCATTTTTGCCCAGGTTCCACCTAAATGGCCCGGGTCAATGGCAATTTTGAGTCCTTCCAGCGGTAATTTATCGTTCGGGCCTAAGTCCTGTGCGGCGATCCAATAGCGCGGAACCGGCTTGCTCGTTTCGGCGCTCGAGGCGAATCGCAGGACGAATTGGTCCGAGGCGTTTTCCTGGATGAGGGCACGTGTCGATTCCAGTTTAATCCATTGCGCTCCGGCGCCGTTCGGAGCGTACACCGAGTCGAGCAGCTCAATGAACAGGGCGCGCGTGATTGTTTCCTGAAATCGATTGAGCCGCTCCCAATCGGGAGCATGAGAAAGCGGCGTCAGCCGCTGGGAGAAACAGACGAGAGGAACGAAAACGAGCAACATTGACAACCCTATCGGCGTGTCAAATTTGATTCGGGATCTATGAGAACTTATATAGGATGTAGTCATTCAGGGTGTGCGCATGCTTCGACTTTTATTCCTCGGCGACATTATTGGAGAACCTGGGCGAAAGGCGGTGATCGAAATGGTGCCGAGGCTCAGGCAGGCGTGGGAGATCGATTTTGTCGTCGTTAATGGCGAAAACGCGGCCGCAGGGCGCGGGATCACCGGGCGGATTACGATTGACCTGTTACGGGCCGGCATCGCAGTGATCACGAGCGGAGATCATATCTGGGACCAAAAAGAGGTAAATTCGTATATTGAAACCGAGCCTCGACTGCTGCGTCCGATAAATTATCCGATTGGCACACCTGGGAAAGGCTCGATCGTTCTGGAGACGGCCAAGGGAAAAGTTGGAGTCATCAATGTGCAAGGAAGGACGTTTATGCAGCCGAGCTTGGAGAATCCATTTCGGCATATTGAAGACGAGGTCGCTCGGATGCGGGCCGAAACGCAGGTGATCTTTGTGGATGTCCATGCGGAAACCACGAGCGAGAAAATTGCGCTTGGGCGATTTCTGGACGGGAAAGTTTCGGCGGTGGCCGGTACGCACACCCACGTGCAAACCGCCGATGAGCAGATTTTCCCGGGAGGAACAGCATTTATTTGCGACGCGGGAATGTGCGGTCCCACCGAGTCGGTATTGGGCCGTGAAATCCAGCCGATCATTCACCGTTTCATGACCAGCATGCCGGCACACTTTCCTGTGGCCAAAGGAGGGGTAACGCTGCACGGGATTTTGGTCGATATTGATGCAGTCACGGGCAGGGCTGAATCGATTCGCCGTGTCGCCGAACCCTATGCGCCAGAACCAGTTGCGGTCGTGGAGGATCACCGCGTACTTCGGGATGAGGCGACGGCGGGATCGCGTACCCGCGAGACTGGTGTCGGAGCGATCCCGAACGGGTAGGGGGCGTTCGCCGGTCCCTCCGAGGGCCCGGCTTTGGGATGAAAAACGGCTTGCTGGCGAGGTTTCTCCCCGGGAACCCACCGTGAAATCACCGGGCGGCGTGCCCGAAGAATCCTGTTGACGGGGTGGGACTCTTTGTTAAGTTTCCGGCTCGCTTGGCGGACCTTGAGCAGCAAGCTTAATGCCTCTAGTCTACAGGGACTTAAGATTAGGGACCGATGCTTTTTGATTTCAATCTCCGACGGCGCGATTCGGTCAGTCTTGGTAACTTTGTAAGTTGGCCGAAAACGGCATCTGCCCATGTAGCTCAGTTGGTAGAGCACGTCCTTGGTAAGGACGAGGTCACCGGTTCAATCCCGGTCATGGGCTCCATGTCCCGTGATTATCCAGACGATTTGCAGTAAAGACATTAGCAGCAAGAGTATAAGGAGACCTTAAATGGCTAAGGATAAATTTGAAAGATCCAAACCGCACGTGAACGTAGGCACCATTGGCCACGTCGACCATGGAAAGACCACGTTGACGGCCGCGATCACGACGGTTCTGGCCGAAAAGGGCATGGCCCAAGCGACGCGATACGACCAGATTGATAACGCTCCTGAGGAAAAAGAACGCGGCATTACGATTAATACCGCGCATGTGGAGTATTCCACCGAAAAGCGTCACTACGCGCACGTGGATTGCCCGGGTCATGCTGACTACGTCAAGAATATGATTACCGGCGCTGCCCAGATGGATGGCGCCATTCTCGTAGTTTCGGCTGCCGATGGCCCGATGCCGCAGACCCGGGAACACATTCTTCTGGCCCGCCAGGTTGGTGTGCCTTCGATCGTGGTATTTCTCAACAAGTGCGACATGGTGGATGACGCCGAGCTACTTGATCTC
>Ga0210383_10001339_pt1 | contig 22569 bp, 20 predicted proteins | sample IncBWC14OmetaG_FD_160072 | JGI IMG/M metagenome (GOLD analysis project Ga0210383, IMG submission 160072) | Forest soil microbial communities from Barre Woods Harvard Forest LTER site, Petersham, Massachusetts, United States - Inc-BW-C-14-O ... | reverse complement strand
CGAGGTTGTCGGCGTTGATCCGATCCAGACCAAAGTGGACCTCATCAATCAGGGCCGCACTCCGATTATCGAGTCGGAAATCGCCGAGATTATAGGGGTAAACGTCAAGTCGGGCCGACTTCGGGCTGTTGTCGATCCGGAGGAAGCCATTCAGGCAACGGATTTGTCGTTTGTGTGTGTCGGTACGCCCAGTCAGCCGAATGGCAACCTCGATCTCCGATTCATTCGCCGAATTTGTGAACAAATCGGCGCGGCCCTCAAGAACAAGAACGCGCGACACACTGTCGTCATTCGCAGTACCATCCTGCCGGGCACGATGCATAAGATCGTGATTCCCACGTTGGAAGAGTTCTCGGGGAAGAAAGCCGCTACTGACTTCGGCGTTTGCAACAACCCGGAATTTCTGCGCGAGGGCTCAGCGGTAAAAGACTTCCGCTGTCCACCCAAGACCGTGATCGGGGAGTCGGATCGGTCCAGCGGCGACATCTTGGCGAGCCTCTACGAAAAGCTTGAGGCGCCATTGATCAGGACGGATCTCGAGTCTGCGGAGATGGTTAAGTACGTAGATAACAGCTGGCATGCCCTCAAGATAGGGTTTGCCAATGAAATCGGTAATCTGTGTAAATCCTTAGGGCTCGACGCGCACGTGGTCATGAATATCTTTTGTCAGGATCGGAAACTCAATATCTCCCCTGCTTATCTCTCGCCAGGTTTCGCGTTTGGAGGGTCATGTTTGCCTAAGGATCTTCGGGCATTGTCCTATCAGGCCAAAATACACGATCTCCAGCTGCCGATTCTCAACTCCATCCTGCCGAGCAACGAAATCCAGGTCTCCCGCGGCCTGCAGCTCATCTTGAAAAACGGGAATCGACGAGTCGGCATTTTGGGATTTAGTTTCAAAGCTGGAACGGACGATCTGCGGGAAAGCCCCCTAATTGAAGTCATCGAACGCCTCATCGGGAAGGGATATGACTTACGCATCTATGACAAGAATGTGAATATTGCCCGTTTGGTTGGCGCGAACCGCGATTTCATCCTCAACCGCATTCCGCATATCTCGAAGCTGATGGTTAATGATATTGACACACTGCTCAATCACGCGCAGACCGTGGTAATTGGTAACAAGGATCCTGATTTCAGTAGGGTTCCAGAGCGGCTTCACGAGGGCCAATTTCTTGTAGATTTTGTCCGAATTATCGAAAAGGGGAGTAAGAATGGCAATTACGACGGCATCTGTTGGTGAAAGGCGTGCAAACGAAAGCTCGACCTCGGCTCACAAGGCCACGATTTACGAATCCATTGTACGACTATCGCAATGGTTGGAAGAGAACGATTACCGCGGCTACGATACGTTCGACGGCCTGAGTTCCCGTTTCTTGCGACCCCTTACATTCGAGACAAAGGTCTTGCGCGTCGTACTCCAACAAAGCGTGAGACGATTCCTCGTGAACTTGCGCCCTGCGTTGGGGATTACTCGAGAACGCTCCAGCAAGGGCATGGGGTTCGTAGCGCGTGGTTTTATGCGTCTACACGAGGCTACGGGCGACGCAACATGGGCACGCAAGTCAGAGACTGCCCTGCAATGGCTGATCGATAACCAATCCCAAGGATATAGCGGGGCCTGCTGGGGAAACCACTTCGACTACCAGTCGAGGGGATTTTACTTGCCGAAAGGAGTCCCAACCATTGTATGGACGTCTTTAATAGCTCACGCATTTCTGGATGGGTATGAGCATTTTGAGAAGGACCAATATTTGCAGATTGCTGTAAGCGCCTGCGAGCATATTCTTCGCGACTACGACACTTATCCCCACGGACAAGCACTGTGCATAAGTTATGTACCAGGTTTACACAGTGAGGTTCACAATGCGAACACCCTTGGGGCAAGTTTGTTGGCGCGCACTTACTGCCACACTCGTAATCAAGCCTATCGGGAATTGGCACAGAAAGCCTTCCAATATACTGCCGACCATCAACGGTCGGACGGGTCCTGGTACTACGCCGAAGGGCGCGGCATCTGGGTTGATAGCTTTCATACTGGTTATGTTCTCGACTGCTTCAAACGCTACATCGAAAGCACTGGAGATGATCGCTTTAGGGCCACAATGGATCGGGGCTATGACTACTGGAAGAACGCATTTTTCCTAGCAGATGGAACTCCGCGATACTACAACTACAAAACCCTCCCAATTGACATCCAATGCAGTTCGCAGGCGATTGATACCTTGGTCTATTACAGCGATCGGGATCCGGAAAGCTTGTCTCTTGCAATCAAAGTCGCTCAGTGGACGATTGAGCACATGCAGGACGAGACGGGTTACTTCTATTACCGACGGTATGGGCGAGGGCTCGTAAACAAAACCGCAACCCTACATTGGGGACAAGCGACGATGCTTTGTGCCTTGGCCGGACTGTACAGGTCCATCTAGAAAGAAGGCTTTTGTGAAGAAGAAGGTTCTAATCATTGTGGAGAATATGTCGGTTCCCTTGGACCCCCGGGTGTGGAAACAAGCCCGCTCTCTCCGCGAGGCCGGATACGAGGTTAGCGTACTGTGCCCGAGAGGTAAGGGGGCGGAACAAGGCTACGAATTCATCGACGGAGTGCACATTTACCGGCATCCTACGGCAGACGAGGGGAATGAATTGTGGGGATACGTTCGTGAATACGCAGCCGCTTTGTTTTGGCAGTTTCTCTACTCGTGGTGGATTTACCTAAGACGTGGTTTTCACGTGATTCAGGCTTGCAATCCTCCAGACGACATTTTTCTTGTGGCGCTTCCGTTCAAACTCTTAGGCGTGAAATACATATTCGATCACCACGATGTCAACCCCGAGTTGTATCTCTCCAAGTACGGAAAGAAGGACCTCCTTTACAGGATCCAGGTGTGGTTGGAGAAGATGACGTTTCGCTGCAGCGACGTTGTGATGTCGACAAACAACAGCTATCGAGAGATTGCTACGACGCGGGGAGGCGTTTGCGAAGACGACGTCTTTGTTGTGCGCAACGGGCCCGATGCGCAGACGTTTAAGCCCGTTTCGCCAAATTCAGCCTTGAAGAATGGCAAGCGTTATCTTGTGGGATACGTCGGAGTGATGAATAGTCAAGAGGGTTTGGACATTCTTATCGATGTGGCCCTGCGAATCAAAAACATTGGACGGCGAGACGTTCATTTCACCTGTGTCGGAAGGGGACCGGAGCTTGCGAGTCTGCGTAAGATCACCCAAGACAAACAACTTGAAGACACGGTGACCTTCACCGGATTTGTGCCGGACGCACAAATGGTGGAGATTCTGTCGACTGCGGACGTGTGCGTTAATCCGGACAGGCCCTCTCCGATGAATAGCATGTCTACCATGATCAAGATTATGGAGTATATGGCCTTAGGCAAGCCGATCGTGCAGTTCGAGGGGACGGAGGGACGGTTCAGCGCCCAGGACGCATCGTTGTACAGCAGTGGGAATGATCAAGCGGCAGATTTCGCGGACAAGATCGTTTGGCTGTTGGACCATCCGGAGGAGAGGGAGCGGATGGGCCAGTTCGGGCGCACTCGGATCGAAAAGGAGCTGGCTTGGGAGTACTCCGTACATCACTTACTGGCAGCTTACGATAGAGCTTTCAGCAAACCGCGAGGCAGGCAGGTTTTTCGGGCTAAGAACGCGAGTCTTGAGATGAAACATTAGTCTTTTCCCGATCTCGCACAACGAGACTCAGTGAAATTCTGGTGTTGAACTTATGAACATCGTAGCACCCGAAGAGGTAGCGTATTCGTTGAAGATGGAATATTCTGCGCCCGGCGTATACGAACTTGATCCGCTGCGCGATCAGCGTTGGGCCGACCTTGTTGAGAGCCATCCTCGATCGTCAGTCTTCCACAGCGTGAACTGGCTGACGGCCTTAAAAACAGTCTATCGATACGAACCTGTTGCCGTTACCACGTGTCCACCCGGAGGGAAGCTTACGAATGGGCTTGTGTTCTGTCGCATAAATAGTTGGCTGACAGGCCGACGTTTCGTTTCACTGCCGTTTTCAGATCATAGCGAGGCATTGATAGATTTTGAGGACAAGTTGGACATGATGCTTTCGCATCTGAAGCGAGATCAGCAGAGATGGAAATCGCAGTACATCGAGATCAGGCCTGTGTCGTATCGCCCAAGCAGTCAGACTGGATTCGAAGAGAGTCTCATCTATCCACTTCATCGTCTAGATCTGCGTAGAGGCAGACAAGAGCTGTTTCATGCCTTCCACAAAGACTGTGTTCAGAGAAAGATCCGGCGGGCGGAACGAGAAGGGCTAAAGTACGAGGCGGGAAATTCGGAAGCGCTGCTTCAGAAGCTTTACAAGCTGCTGATGGTGACTCGCCGTCGACAGTATTTGCCGCCTCAACCCTTGGCTTGGTTTCGGGGACTAATCGCTGCATTTGGCAATAACATCAAAATTCGCGTTGCCTCAAAGGGAGACTTGCCAGTTGCCAGCATTCTAACGCTGTCCCACAAGAAGACCGTCGTCTATAAGTATGGTGGCAGTATCGCGTCGCTGAACAAGTTCGGAGGAACGGCGTTCTTATTTTGGAAGGTGATTCAAGAAGCGAAGGACCAAGGGTTCGAAGAGCTCGATATGGGGCGATCCGACGCTGACAATGCAGGTCTCATTGCCTTCAAGGAACACTGGCGGGCAATTGGCACTAAACTCAGCTATTGGAGATATCCGCCGATTCTCCATGTGCGACGGAGCGCATGGCGACAACACCTCCTTCGTCGTTTTGTGCAGGTTGCACCAGATTTTGCCCTTGAAGCCGTGGGAACGCTCCTGTACAAGCACATCGGCTAGGAAGTCTTCGGCCCTCCCAAAGCAAGGCTTATGCCGTTCGATCGTGCTAGGCAAGACGCAGTACAGAATGTGAGTTTGCTCTCCCCTGTTGCGATGGATGGAATGAGAAGTCTTTAGTACCCGGGGGCGCCACCTAATCGCTATCTATACTGTTGTTGTGGGAGATGAATCCGGAATGAATGATTCCATAAGCCAATATTATCGGTGCCCCGAAAACTACGTGCGGCTTGGTCTGAGAGAACCACTTTCAGAAAGCAACGGCTATTTCAACTTCGGTCCGGCCACAACATGCTACGGGAAGTGTGCCGGACACACTCCTTCAGCTTCGCCCGAAGAGGCGCTGCAGGATGTTCTGGCCGAGGCAATACTCGACGGAGGAACCGTTCGCCTCCCCTTCGATTTGAAGCGTGTTGTTGAAAATCTGCGTTACGAGTTGTATTCCCACGAGGCAAGCAGCCAATCGGAAACCAGGATGGCTCGAGCCTATTATCTAGTTCGGCCGCTCCTTTCGGTGCCCGTTAGGAAGCATATTCAACGATGGCATTTGAGGGGTTGGGAGCGCTTGGCATTTCCGCACTGGCCCGTGGATACAAGCGTAGACCAAATTTTGGAGCAAACGATGCTCTTGTTGCTCAAGGCGCAGTCTGTAAATCAGATTCCATTCGTGTGGTTTTGGCCCGAAGGCGCCACAAGTTGCGCAATTATGACGCACGATGTGGAGACAGAGAAAGGTGTACGCGCGTCCCCTTATCTGATGGATATGGAGGATGCATTCAACATCAAAGCGTCTTTTCAGATAGTTCCCGAACACCGTTACGAGGTAACTGACGATTTCTTAAATTCTGTTCGAAAACGAGGATTCGAAGTCGTCGTGCACGATCTGAATCATGACGGGCATCTATTCCGAGAAAAGGCAGAATTCCTCCGCCGAGCCAAAAGCGTCAACTCTCACGGTCGACGCTTTGGCGCCACCGGATTTCGCTCTGCGGTCCTGTATCGAAAGCAGCAGTGGTTCGATGCTTTGGACTTCTCATACGACATGTCGGTACCGAATGTGGCTCACCTCGACCCGCAGCGGGGAGGCTGCTGCACCGTCATGCCGTATTTCGTGGGAAAGATTCTAGAGTTGCCAGTGACAACCACGCAGGACTATACGCTGTTCAACATTTTAAACGACTATTCAATCGGTCTGTGGAAAAAGCAGATCGATTTGATTATGGAAAAGCATGGATTGATCAGTGTCATCGTGCATCCTGATTACGTGGACGGATCTCGGGAACGTGCAGTCTATGAAACTCTGCTCGCGCACCTAGCGGACCTGAGGAAACAGAAAGGAATTTGGATTACGACGCCCGGTGAGGTTGATCGTTGGTGGAGGCAAAGAGCGGAGATGAAGCTCGTGAAGGACGAGCTGGGCTGGCACATTGAAGGTGTAGGCAGCGAGCGGGCTCGAGTCGCATTCGCTAGTCAGAAGGACGGCCGCATCAGCTACACAACCTGCACTGCAGACCCTGAGCTCGATCCGACTAACCAATATGTTTCAAAGCGCTGAAGGCAGCCCGAGCGAGAGCGCTGATGTCATTCGGCATGAGGTGTCATGAACGGCAAATCACAGACTTGTCATGTAACAGTTATCGGAGCTGGTCCCTATGGACTGTCGTCGGCTGCCTATCTGCAGGCGGCGGGAGTAGAGACTCGAGTTTTCGGCGAGCCGATGGCATTCTGGGAGAACCAGATGCCCGTCGGCATGTGCCTGAGGTCAAATTGGGGGGCTTCCCACATCGCGGATCCCAAGCAGGAGCTGACTCTCGACGAATACGTCCGCCAAAAGGGTAATCACATCTCGAAGCCTATTCCCCTCAATCGCTTCGTTGAGTACGGCCGGTGGTACCAAAGCCAGGCGGTCCCGGATCTGGATAAGCGCCAGGTGCGTAGTATCGATACGGACGTTCGCGGGTTTAGGGTATCGATGGCGGACGGCGAGGAATTCACGTCGCGGCGGGTCGTGGTGGCTGGCGGAATCAGTCCGTTTGCGAGTAAGCCTGCAGAGTTCGCCGCCATTCCCTCTGCTTTGGCTTCGCACACGAGCGAGCACAAAGATCTCGGGAAGTTCAAGGGCAAGCGGGTGGTCGTGATCGGCGCCGGGCAGAGCGCTCTGGAGTCCGCTGCATTATTTAAGGAGCTCGGTATTCCGGTCGAGGTGGTCGCACGCACGAATCATCTGAATTGGGTGGGGCTTCATGCGCGATTGCATCATCTGGGTCTGGTCTCCAAGCTGATGTATTCGGATCGTGACGTTGGTCCGGCCGGAATCAGCCGTCTCGTTGCCATGCCGCATCTGTTCCGTCGTTTTCCCCGAGTCTTCCAGGATCGAACTGCCTACCGCGCGATCCGGCCCGCGGGCGCCGGCTGGCTTGCACCACGGATCGCCGAAATACCCATCACGTTGGGCCGCAAGGTGGTCTCCGCAACTGTTGCGGGCAGTCAACTGCGCATTCGATTGGACGACGGATCGGAGCGGCTCGTGGATCATGCGTTGCTCGCAACCGGATTCCGAGTCGACGTCTCGCGATATCCTTTCCTGTCTCCATCCTTGTCGAAACAAGTGAAAACCGTGAATGGCTACCCAGTCCTCCAGAGGGGGCTTGAGTCGTCTGTTGCCGGATTGCACTTCGTCGGCAAGCCTGCGGCATGGAGCTTCGGGCCGCTGCTCGGTTTTGTTTCGGGAGCCGAGTTCGCCTCCAACGAATTAGTTCGCTCCATAACTCGGAGAAACAGAAGCAACTGACCAGATGAATGCTCTCACCCAACCCGTCCCAAAGCCCAGCACCGTGAAGGTTGTTGAGCGCACAGTGGGGGCGGTGGTCATTGGCGGTGACTATCAGGGGTTGGGAATCGTTCGCAGCCTGGGACGGCAGGGATTACCCGTGTGCGTTGTAGATGACGAGCTTTCGATCTCCCGGTATTCGCGCTATTGCACGAAATTCGTGAAGCTCGCGAATCTGCATGATGAACGGATTGCGGTGGACAGCTTGCTGGATCTCGGGAAGCGCCTCGGTTTGGATGGCTGGGTGCTTTACCCTACCCGGGAGGAACTCGTTGCCGCTTTGTCGCGTCATCGTTCAGAACTCAGCGAAGTCTTTCGAGTTCCGACCCCTGATTGGGAAAGCGTGAAGTGGGCCTGGGACAAGAGGAACACTTATCACCTTGCGCAGAGGTTGGAGATTCCGACGCCCACGACACACTATCCTGAAAATCTCGACCAATTAGCCGAGCTCGATAGCGCCACACCCCCATTTGCGCTCAAGCCTGCGATCAAGGAGCACTTCTTTTACGCTACCAAGGCGAAGGCATGGCGCGCGAACAGCCATGCTGAGTTAAGAACGCTTTTTCATAAGGCATCCGATCTGGCTGGCGATGGGGAGATCATGGTGCAAGAGTTGATCCCCGGAGGTGGTTCGCAGCAATTCTCTTATTGCGCGTTCTTCCGTGACGGGGAAGCGGTCGGTAAGATGGTTGTGCGACGTACCCGGCAACACCCTCTTGAGTTTGGAAGGGCCAGCACCTATGTCGAGACCGTGGACATCCCGGTGCTCGAGGAGCTTTCCGAGCGATTCTTGCGCGAAATCGATTATTACGGTCTTGTCGAACTGGAGTACAAACTCGATCCGCGGGATTCCCAATACAAGCTCCTCGACGTAAATGCCAGAACATGGGGATATCACAGTCTCGGAGCCCGGGCCGGCGTGGACTTCAGCTACATGCTCTACGCGGATCAACTCGGCCTGCCTGTGCCAGTCTGCAAAGGCCGCGCCGGAGTGGCATGGGTACGTTCGATTACGGACTTTCCTGCTGCATTGATGGCAATGCTCAGTGGGGATACCGATTGGAAGAGCTATCTTCGCTCGTTGAAGAACTGCAATGTGGAAGCAGTATTCAGCCGCAGTGACCCTCTTCCCGGCCTAGCCGAAGTGGCGCTTATCCCGTATTTGGCGATCAAAAGAGGTTTTTGAACGATTCACGTCGGTGGCTCGTTAAATAGCAGTAGATAAAGGAGATCCATGACTGCTCATCCCCTTCGGCAAAATGCTGATGCGATTCCTCGTGTGCTGTCCAGTGTCGACTCGGAGAGTGCTATTTACCGAGACGGTAGGTACCTGAAAAGCAACCCCTCCTGGCACATCGAGGAATCACCTTTCAAAGTTAGGCAAATCCAGCGAATGATAAAGCAGCAGAAGCTGGCGCCGAAAACCGTATGCGACGTAGGCTGCGGCGCAGGCCTGGTGCTGGCGGAACTGCAGCCGCATTTCCCCTCTGACTGTGTTTGCTGGGGTTACGATGTGTCTCCCGATGCGCTTGCCATGTCTGCGGGTCGCGCCAACGACAGGCTGCGCTTTCGCCTGCGGGACATACGAAATGACCAGTGCGATACCTATTTCGATTTGCTGCTAATGCTCGACGTATTCGAACATGTCGAGGACTATATGGGGCTAGTGAGGTCTGTCCGGTCCAAGGCCAAGCAAAAGCTATTTCATATTCCGCTGGATCTCTCGGTTCAGGCAGTTCTCCGCAAGAACGGTCTCCTCCTTCGCCGTGATCATCACGCGCATCTGCATTATTTCACCCGGGAAACTGCCCTGCGCACCCTAACCGATGTCGGATACACCATTGTCGACTATTTCTATACTCCGCGATGCATCGAGTTGGGAGACCTGGTTATACAGAGGATGGTCAGGATTCCGCGTCAGCTTAGCTTTGCACTTGCACCAGATTTGACGGTGCGCGTTCTGGGAGGATATAGCCTGATGGTCCTGGCTGAATAAGCGATGCTCTTGCGAGCAATTTGTATCCTCGTTCTGTTAGGCATCCTGGTGGCCGGGCTGTGGCCGTTTCATACTCCCAGAAACGAAGTAAGCTGGTTGAGTCAGACAAATGGCATTCTTCTGGGTAAGCACGGGAGCATCGTAAGCGCAGGTTCTTTCAAGGCGCGGGCCTCACAAGGGAACAATTCCTGCAGCTTGGAGATATGGCTGAAACCGAGCCGGGTCGACTCCGGGGGGATGATTCTCGCGTTTTACCAACCGGAGAGACGAATCGTCCCGTTTGCTCTCCGTCAATTCCGTGGTGGTCTGGTTGTCGAACACAACCTTAAGAGCCGCTTCGATAAGAAGATGGAAATGTACATAGGCGACGTTTTCAACATCCATAAGCCGGTCTTGGTGACGATCACGTCCGGCAACGCAGGTTCGGCTGTTTATGTGGATGGCGCGTTTGTTAAGAGAGCTGAGAGCTATGCCATTTCAAATCAGGACTTGACGGGTAGGCTTGTAGTCGGCAACGCGGCATCGACTAACTATCACTGGTCTGGACAATTGAAAGGAATCGCGGTCTACGATCGGGAACTTTCGGCCCCTGAAGTGTCAGAAAGCTTTCTGGACTGGACGAAGAGCCGCCAGCTTGATTCGGTCACGAGCGAGGACCTCGTTGCCCGCTACCTTTTCGATGAGGGCGACGGGAACGTAGTCCACAACCGGGCAGACCCAGCGACTGACCTTCTAATACTGGAGCGATTCTTTGTCTTAAATGAACAGTTTCTGGAACGACCATGGGATGAATTCCGCCCCACTTGGGGCTATTGGGAGGATATCGCCGTCAATATTGTCGGCTTCGTTCCACTGGGTTTCTTCTTCTATGCTTACTTTTCTCAGTTGCGAAGGATCGAGCATCCCGTGGCGCTCACTATCGCCTTGGGATTTGCCGTCAGCCTGACCATCGAAGTGCTGCAGGCATTTCTTCCGACAAGAGCCTCAGGCATGACCGACCTTTTCACAAATACTCTTGGCACGGCCACTGGAGTCATGGTGTTCAGGTTCAGATTTGTCCAAGCCGTGTTGGGCGCGACCGTCCTTCGCACGGAGAAGTCGAGTGTTCTCGTTGTCTCGGGCTAGCGGTTGCCTGAGCCAGTTGGCCGTGGAGACGTCAGATCGCCGGCCACTTAGTTATTGCTGTCGCTTCTTCCGTTATCGATAAGAGAATGTCATTCGGCGCAAAGGGTGATCCGGTTACCGCCCGAAGGGCATCGTATTCTCGTGCGCGTGAAACTCTACGGACCGACTCGCTGGCATGAAGAGAATCCCACAACTGGACGCGGTGCGCGGCATCGCGGTTCTTTTGGTGTTGTTGCACAATACGGACGTTTACCCGTCCCTGCATCTGGGGCTGATCGCGGGCAATGGGTGGATGGGAGTCGATCTTTTCTTTGTGCTGTCGGGATTCCTGATCACCGGAATCCTGCTCGACACGAAGCAAACGGAGCGCTATTTCCAGAATTTTTACGCGCGACGCTGTCTGAGAATCTGGCCGCTTTATTATTCGGCGCTGCTCTTCATGTTTGTCATAGTCCCGTTGTTACGTCCTTCCGAAGCCCATACCATTTTCGGAGCCCGTTCATCGCCGTGGTGGGCTTATCCATTGTTTCTTCAGAATTTTCTGATTCCGGTTCCCACTTCAGCAGCAGGTTTACTGGGTGTGACGTGGTCGCTTGCTGTCGAAGAACAGTTTTACCTGGTTTGGCCACTTGTGGTGCGATTCTGCACAGAAGCCCAGCTTCGCAGGATCGCCGTCGCAGTGATTTGCCTGTCTCCGGGTCTGCGCTTTTACCTGTCACTGCATCAGGTCAATATCTACTCAAACACGTTCTGTCGTCTCGACGGTCTGATGGCTGGCGCGCTTCTGGCAGTTGTTATCCGGTCGGCTGACTTCCATCCATCGAAGTTCGTAAAGCGAGCCTGGATTCTATTTCTTGTTTCGGTGCCGCTCGCTCTGGGGATAGAAATCTTTCATGCGCGATGGATCGGCTTTTCTGCAGTTGCGGCCGCGTCCGTTTCATTCGTTTACCTCGCGCTGTTCTCGACGCAAAAATGGTTGCAGAGGATTTTGACGAACCGTTCCTTGGTCTATACCGGCACGATCAGTTACGGAATTTACATCCTGGAGAAGGTCCCGGTCGATATAGTCAAGGTTTTTCATCTGGACGGGCATCCCTTTCTTTCCCTGACACTCACTACGGGCGCAACTTTTATTTTGGCGGCTTTCTCCTGGAGATTTCTTGAAAAGCCGTTCCTCAAATTGAAGAGTAACTTCGAGGCTGGGGAGGTTGATCTGGACAGGGCACCTGCGGAGCTTGTGGCATAAGCGAAACAGTGACGAGTCCCAACGGCCAGTTACCTCTCGTTCGGAATGGTCAGCTCGTCGAAGCTCGCCGGGGATTCTGGCAAGTTGTTCAGGGTAAACTGGGGCAGGAGATTTCCGGATATGAAAGTGAAAGACGGACGCATTCCCCCTGGTCCAGAGGAAAAATACAGGAGCACTGACGACCTCCTGGATTGGATGGGGCGACAGTTCGCGACGTTTGGAGATATTTACAAAGCCTCGGTTTATGGGACCAGCATGTACGCGACCAGGGACGTCGAGTTTGCGCACCACGTGCTCGTTGAAAACTGGCAGAATTACGTAAAGGGTCAGGACATCAAGCGCGTGGCGCTACTCCTTGGAAATGGCCTGATGGTGAGCAAAGGTGAAGTCTGGAAACGACAGAGACGAATGATTCAGCCAGCGTTCAATCATGAATCGGTCGCGACTTCGACGAAGATGATTCGAGCGGTAAATGTGGAACTGTTCAAGAAATGGCAACATGCGGCGCGCAAAAACGAAAGTGTCAATGTTACGCGCGACATCAGCGGCATGGCTCTGGAGGTTGTCCTGCGCTTCATTTTCGGCGAAGATTACGAGCGAGTTGGCTGCCATTTCGATCTCCTCTCTCAAGAACCAGCGCGCAACATGGAGTTTGCATCGTCGTTTCGAGCTTTGGGGAAAGTTATTCTTCAGGTCATTGAGCGCAGGCGCATGGTTCCCGAGATTCCCGCGGACGTTTTAGGCATGCTCATGCAGGCGCGCGACCCCCAGGAAGGCAATTTCATGCCTGACAGCCAGCTGATTGACGAGATTCTCACTCTGGTTGTCGCTGGTCATGAGACCACGGCTAGCACTCTAAATTGGACTTGGTATCTGCTCTCCCAGCATCCCGAAGCGGAAGAAAAGCTTTCTAGAGAACTAGACACCCTGGTGATCTCTTGCCAGTTCGACGATTTGCCAAAATTTGTCTATACCCGACGAATCATCGAAGAAACTATGCGTTTGTATCCCGCCGGTTGGTTGGTAACCCGAAGAGCGCTCCACGACGATCGCCTCGGCGAGTATTTTGTTCCTGCCGGGACCGAAATCTACATTCCGCCCTACTACATCCAGCGACATCCCGGCTTGTGGAGCGAACCAGAGCGATTCGACCCAGATCGCTTCAGCCCCGAAAATTCACGGCGTCGCCATCGATTGGCAGCGATTCCTTTTTCCACCGGACCCAGAAACTGCATCGGTGCGCTTTTTGCCCGGGTCGAAATGCAGATCCATCTCATGACGGTCGCCAAGCATTTGCGATTGCGATACGTTCAGTCTGGGCCGATTGACGTGGATGCGGGCGTAAACCTGCGAAGCAAACATGACTTCCTCATGTACCCGGAGGAAAAGACAGTGGGCAACTGCGAGGGCAGCGTAGCTCGAAGGCTTGCTTAGGATCTGGCTTCGCTGAATAATCACGGCTAGGAGGCCGTAATCACAAGTGCAAACGACAGATATTGAACAGGAAATTCGTAGTTTTATCGCAGAAAGCTTTCTAATGGGCGGTAGCGATGCGCTCAACGAAGATACTCCGCTTTTAGGCAATGTGATTGACTCGACGGGTGTGATCGAGCTCATCGTGTTTGTTCAGCAGCGGTTCACGATCTCAGTCGAAGACGAAGAAGTGATGACAGACAATTTCGGCTCTGTGAAAAATGTCGTGGCCTTCGTCGAAAAAAAGCTTCGCAGTAAGTGAACCTGCGGACCAAGCGGAAGTAAACCGACATTGCCGCTAAGTGGTTGATTATAAATTACTTGAGCGGTATATTGTTTTCCTCCCTAACCACCTTTCTGGTGTTCCGTTGGCGGGGAAAAGGTGATATCATCCTCTCATTCCCCTCTGCCGTGCTTCCCCCTCAGAGTTGTTATTGAATGGTTACCTCTACTGAGGAAGGTGGGTTTCTCATCAGGCTATGCTAAATACAGCAATCATTGGTGCGGGTCCTTACGGACTATCCATCGCCGCGCATCTTCGGAGTCGTGGCATTCCGTTTCGTATTTTCGGCCGTCCCATGGACAGCTGGCTACGACACATGCCGAAAGGCATGATGCTCAAATCCGACGGCTTTGCTTCTGACATCTACGATCCAGAGCGCGCCTTCACCCTCCGCCGGTTTTGCGCGGAACGAGGCCTTCAGTATGCCGATACTGGGTTACCGGTGCACCTTGATACTTTCGGCGCGTATGGCCTTGCCTTCCGCGACAGAATGGTGCCAGAACTCGAGGACAAGCTGGTGACGAGCGTCGATCGGTTGCCCAACGGCTTCCGGTTACAGCTTGAGGATGGTGAAACATTTCAAGCCCAGCGGGTTGTGATCGCGGTCGGCATTACTCACTTTGAATATGTCCCGGAAACTCTGGCGCACTTACCGCCGGAGTTTGTATCGCACAGCGCGCGCCATCGTGAAGTCGAACGGTTTCGCGGCCGGAGTGTGGTTGTGATTGGTGGCGGAGCGTCTGCTCTAGACCTGGCGGGTCTACTGCGCGAGGCGGGAGCCGAGGTACAACTCGTCAGCCGGCGCAGTGAGTTGAAGTTCCACAGCCAGCCGACAGGGAAGCCACGCTCGTGGTGGAAGCAGATCAGGCACCCGCAGTCGGGGCTTGGGCCCGGTTTGCGATCGCGCTTCTTTGCCGATGCGCCGGGAGTCTTTTACTACCTGCCCGAATCGCTTCGACTCATGATCGTTCGTCGGACCCTCGGTCCCTCTGGGGGCTGGTTCGTTCGGGACATGGTGATCGGGAAAGTGCCCTTGCATCTGGGATGCACGCCGCAGAGCGCTGAGGTTCAGAATGGCAAAGTTCGGCTCAGTATTCAGGCAGCGGACGGCAGGAAACGGGAGATCGTCACCGAGCACGTCATTGCGGCGACCGGATACCGAGTGGATATGAACCGCTTGAAGTTCCTCAACGCGGAGATCCGCTCGGGCCTAAAAACTGTTGATGGATCCCCAGTGCTTTCCAAGTCTTTCGAGTCGTCGATTCACGGCCTCTTTTTTGCGGGCGTCGCGGCTGCCAATAGCTTTGGGCCGGTCATGCGTTTTGCATTCGGCGGCGGCTTTGCTGCGCGTACCATCACTCGCGCTCTCGCCAAGTCAGTGACCCGTGAAACGGCGTCGGTTGCAGTTCGGAGCGTAGCGACGAGTTCGAAGTGAACCGACCAGCCTTCCGCCGGATTTCATTCATATCGGCGACATTATCGAGGACCTGCCAGGGGTTGGAGAACGTGAAGCGAATTGTTCTCGGGAGCGCCGGTAAGGACCGGCGTAGAGGGATGAGATGCCACTAATCATCGACGGGCGAGTTCCGAGCCGTTGGGCGGGAAAAATCAAGCCCAGCGTCGCTACGGTCGACAAGCCTGCAGAATGGGTTAGCCTCGCGCTCATCAACAACATGCCGGATTCCGCGCTTGAGGATACCGAGACACAGTTCTTTGACCTCCTCGAGAGCGCATCAGGTGATATCCCAGTATTGCTTAAGCTGTATTCGTTGAAGGGAGTTCCACGAACCGATCGCGGTCAGCATCATTTGAATGAGTTTTACTTTAGTTCAAAGGAGCTTTGGAACCACCGCTTCGACGCGGTCATCATCACCGGAACCGAGCCTCGTCAGCCCGACCTGCGCCAGGAGCCATATTGGTCTGCATTGGCCGAGGTTTTCGACTGGGCCGAGCGGAATACATTCTCTACGATCTTGTCGTGCCTGGCGGCGCACGCCGGCGTTCTTCACAGCGACGGAATTCAACGTTATCGCCTCAGTGACAAGCAGTTCGGTGTGTTTGAGTTCACCAAGACTGCCGAGCACGTATTGACTGCCGGGGTCGACCTTGTCCGGTTTCCGCATTCTCGATGGAATGAAGTGCGGGCCGACGAACTGTCGGCTTCGGGCCACACGGTGCTGACCCAATCGGCTGAGGGCGGAGTAGATTCGTTTGCAAAAAAGAAAAGACAGAGCCTGTTTGTACATTTCCAGGGACACCCCGAGTACGGCGCGCAAACTCTGCTGAAGGAATATCGAAGAGACATCAGGAGATTCCTGCAGCAGGAGCGAGAAACGTATCCCACAATGCCGAAAGGTTATTTTGACGCCGCCTCGGTCAAGCTCCTTAACCAGTTTCAGCAAGCTGCTCTCGCAGATCCATCCCAAAAGCAACTGGCGTATTTCCCTGAAGCCGTTGCGAAGATGTTAGAGCGTACGTGGTACTGTTCGGCCACACGCATTTACCGAAACTGGTTGCAGTATGTCTTGACGAAAAAGGCTGAGGTGGCATCCTTCGCTGCTGTACCCGGTTCTTACACTCGAGTTCAACCAAAACGATCTGCGGTGCTGTAGCCATAAGTGGGACCAGTTCAATGATGAGTCCAGCATTGACCGCTGAAAGTACGGCCTCCGAGATTCTGAGGACTCTTCCCGACCGCATCAGCGATGTGGTCACGCTGTGGGCAGAGCGGTCGCCTGACAAGCCAGCGCTAGTCGAGGCCTCAGGGGCGTGGACCTACGGGCAACTGGCGTCCGCAATCTCCAAGACACAATCACGTCTGCGTGAATGGGGAATACGTTCGGGCGATCGAGTCATGATCGTGGGTGAGAACTGCCGGGAGTTCGTAGCAATCATGTTTGCCGCGGCAGGCATGGATGCCTGGCCCGTGCTTGTGAATGCAAATCTCTCGGCGCGCGAGGTGGATGAGATTCGGGAACACTGTGGCGCCCGCCGTGTTTCGTACACGACAAGCGGTTCGCTTCCTGCGGCTGAACACGCGAAGCGGCATGGCGCTGCGATCGAAGAGCTAGATGGACTGGGGGCAATCGGCGTCGGTGGCCTGAACGACAAGGTGGAGCAAGAAACGATCGAGCCCAACGTCGCAGACCGTGTTGCCGCGTTAATCTATACTTCCGGGACGACCGGTCTTCCTAAGGGCGTAATGCTGAGCCATCGTAATTTGTTATTTCTGGCGGCCGGTTCAGCGAAAATTCGATCACTCACAACTCAAGATCGGTTTTACGGCGTTCTTCCGATATCTCATGCGGTAGGCCTCTCGGTGGTCCTGCTCGGTTCATTCCTGAGCGGCGCAACCCTTTATTTGTCGGCGCGGTTTGATCCCATGACCGCTCGCCGGACGATCGAGAATGAGCGGCTGACAGTGATCTTAGCCGCTCCGATTTTCTTCAATCAGTTTCTGCAATACGCAAAACTTCGAGGCCTGCAGTCGCTGAAGTTTCCTGCGCTTCGAATTATTGCCTCTTCTGGCGCGCAACTCCACGCTTCCACAAAATCGGCGACGGAGAGCCTGTTCGGCATGCCCCTCCACAACGGCTACGGAGCGACAGAATGCTCCCCAACCATCGCTCAAACCCGGGTCGAGGCTCCTCGCAGCGATACCTCGATCGGTCCACCGTTTCCCGGAGTTGAAGTCAAGCTGGCTGGGCCGGATGGTAAACCTCTACCTGAGGGAGAAGCGGGTGAACTGTGGGTGCGCGGACCGAATGTGATGAAGGGCTATTATCGCGATCTCGAGGCAACAGCCTCCGCTATCGACGGTGAAGGATGGTTTAACACTCGAGACCTCGCCCGCATGGACGACGGAAATCTCTATATCGTGGGACGGACCAAAGACTTGATCGTCCGGCACGGCTTCAACGTTTACCCGGCCGAAGTCGAGGCGGTATTGAACGCTCATCCTGCGGTCGTGCACTCCGGCGTAATTGGTCGTTCAATCGACGGAGATGAGGAAGTGGTCGCCTTTATTCAGCCACTGCCCGGCTCGCAATTGACGGTCTCAGATTTTGCTGAATACGCTGCACGACATCTTGCTTCGTACAAACGGCCGACGCAGATGTTCCTCGTTCCGAACATGCCGCTCACCCCCACAGGAAAGGTCGTCAAGGCTGAGCTTGCGAAACTGCTCGACAACAGCTGCCGCCTGAGAGCACCATATTCTACGGTAGCCGAATGAAAGAGAATCCGTTCCGAGCATCGATTAATAGAATTCTTCAGATGCTTACAATGTTTGTGCCGGGAGGCCATAGCCTGCGGGTCTGGCTCCACCGCGGACGAGGAGTAAAAATCGGAAAGGATGTCTTCATTAGTTACAATGTCGTTCTCGAAACCGGATTTCCGCATCTGATCACGATCGACGACAGCGTTTTCATCGGAATTGGCGCGATTATATTGGCCCACTTCCAAAGCCACTTACCGGAGCACTTACAAGAACCATGCCGCGGCGTGCGGATTTGCAAGAGAGCTTTTATCGGACCGGGTGCCATTGTTCTCCCGGACGTGGAGATTGGTGAGGGTTCCGTGGTTACGGCAGGGAGCGTTGTGACGAAGTCCGTTCCTGCGATGACAATGGTTCAGGGTAATCCAGCAGTTCCTATTGCGACCTGCGGTGTGCCCCTTTGGCCAGACACCCCCCTAAAAGAATTTTCCAGCCGGCTTAAGCCGATTTTGCCAAAGAAATCTTGGACAGCAGTCCCCATCGAAGAGGAGAAGCTGAAGAGCTAGAGGCAGCGCGCAGTTAGCTCGGAGAATTCTTCCTAGCCAGGAACTCTCCATCTAGGACCCGGGCCTAGCCCGTCGTGAAAGAGGCTGTTCGACCGCAAGGTCGATTGCGAACATCACCGATTCCCTTTCATTTCCAAAAGTATTGCGGCCGGTTGGAGCAATCTTTTAGCCCGTTTCCTGCAACTGGCCGCCGATTCGCCGTGTATTCCAGCGTCGACGGAGGTATGAAGGAACCGTGATGGATTCCTTCCGCTGCTGCGACATCAGTGGAATGATAGGGGATAATGACGCTAATCCTTTCGATGTAACGCTAGAGTAACGCAAGACGCGTTACAAAGTCAGGAATGATTGACCGAACCATCTATGTTGATAGCATTTCACACGTGGTGACTGGATTTAAGCGGAAACCATGGCAAAGACTGAGACCTTAAACCTTCGCGTTTCTGCTGATTTCAAACGTCGCCTGGCGGAGGAAAAGCGTTCCGTCACGAACTACCTTGAAGTGATATTCACCGAATTGTGACTGCTAACGTTGTTAGTGCCGGCATATGACAGTTGCTTGTAAAGAGTTACTGACTGAAACGACCTTATGCCTACGCATGTGGACGAAGAAACGGAATCGGAAATGCAAGTAGCGTCAACCCGTAAGATTGAAGCCAACCGTCAAAATGCACTGAAGTCTACCGGCCCCAGGATCCCCCGGGACAGAACTTACAGTCGCGGCAATGCTCTCACGCATGGACTCACAGCAGAACGGGTTATGTTCGGTCCCGACGGAGCGGCGACAAACAAGAACTGCACGATCTGTGGGAAAAGCTGCGCGCAAAGTATGGCGCAAAGGATGTAGTTACGAGCCTACTGGTGGACACTGTCGTGGTGGAATGTTGCGTCAGGGAAAAGCGCTAGACGGAGAGATTACACTCTCCGACCAACCTGTCGGGTTCGGTCAGTCAGAAATCATGAACAACCTTCAGCGCTATCGTAACGCGAGCCAGCGGGCGCTCGTGAAAAGTTTAGAGGTGCTGATTAAGCTGGCGCCGTCTACGTTCAGTGGAGCAGAAGACGAGAACGGGTCCGACGCCATTACGCTAGAAGCTGAGACTCCGCAGACTTCCGAGGAAGCGACCGTGACGGCAGCCGAAGAGCGCTCGTCGCAACCCGGGTCAGTCATCGACGCTGAGTTGGTGAACGCCGGGGCCGCTCGATCGCCAGCAGTCCGTGGAAGAGTCCATTTACATCGAGCTACGACTATCTTGCCGTCGATTCACCACTCGCGGCACCAAGTCAGAAGTCCGACCAGGCGGAGTCGTGCATGGGCCTCAGTTGACCTTGAGCCCGACAGCTCGCGCGATTCTTCGTTGTTGCTGGTCGAAGCTATAGAGATAGTCCGCTGAGAGTTCGAGCGCAGCCGCAACATGTAACAGGTCGGCGGTGCGGGTCCCCAGGCGCGCCGTGGGTTGTCGGGACAATTCGCCGGCCCGTTCAAAGACCTGATCAGGAAGTGGGCGCAGCAGCAGAATGCCGTCGCGCATATCTTTCTCGAAATCAGCCAACGAAGACTTTATCTGAGATTCTGAAAGCTCTTTCCGGAAGACTCGCAGTTGCAGCGCGTTCACCACCTCCAATTCGCCAAAAACTGTGACGTAGCGCTCGCCGTCGGAAGCTCGCATGGTTTGCCCGGCGACAGCGGAATTGGCATCGAGCGTGTACAGGGAGATGAGAAAGCTGGCGTCCGCGTAGATCTTCAATAACGGCTCCGATCTTGGGCGATCAGATCCGCACCGCTGACTTGCAGCAATTTGTCGCCGTAGATGGACCTGAGGCGTTCAAGAAAGTCAGGTATTTGCGCCGCCGCCCGAACATTCTCGGGAATCAGGCGAGCAATCACCCGCCGCCGCTTGGTGATCTGCACCTCTTCACCTTGGTCCAGGAGGCGCTCGATCTTTTTGAAGCCGTACCGAAGGTCGCGCACCGACGCTTTTTTCATGTGATACATTTTAGCATCACATGGTGGATCTTCGCAAGATCTTCGCAAGCTCCGCCGCGTCAGACGGACTTCATTTTTTACAAAACAAAGCCACCAACTCCAGCATCATCAATCACTTAGTTTTTTACAACGGCACTTCGATCAGTGTCGGTCCTTCCCCATCAAATCCCGCCCGTAGCGCCTTCCCGAATGCATCTAGCGAATTGACCCGGGTGCCGGGCACTCCCATTCCCGTCGCCAGTTGCACCCAATCGAGATCGGGATGTCCGATCTCGAACATATCCAAGGTCCGGGCTCCCGGATTGCCCACTCCCAGATAAGAAAACTCACGTTTGAGAACGGCGTAATCACGGTTGGCGAAAACCACCGTGGTGACGTGGAGGCCTTCGCGCGCCATCGTCCACAAGGCTTGGAGCGTGTACATGCCACTGCCATCCGCACTCAGGCACAGGACTTTCCGATTGGGGCAGGCCACTGCAGCGCCAACCGCCAGAGGCAAAGCGATTCCAATCGAGCCCCCCGTGTTGCCCAGCCAGTCGTGCGGCGGAGTTCCCTTCGTCGCCGCCATCAGTCCGCGGCCTGATGTCATCGACTCGTCGACCACGATAGCGTTTTCGGGCAGGAGCGCTCCGACCGCGGCGGCAAGTCCCGGCAGAGTAATTTCTCCGCTTGGCATTGGGGGACGCCCAGCTTTTTCCGCCGTGAGCTCTTCGTGGCGCGCGGACACTGCCTCAGCAAGCGCATTGAGTGCGCCGACATAATCTTCGCCCGGTTTCGCCAGTGTCAGCGTGTGACATGGCGGGGAAGTGAATTCACTACTCTTTCCCGGATACGCGAAATATGCGACGGGGGGTGGAGCGCCCACAAGGATCAACTGACGGAACTCTTTAAACTGTTCGATGCCTTGCTCGAGCACATACTGAATACGATCGACACCTGGAATCCCCGCGCCGCGCTGCAAACGTGTGAGCGGATAAGGAGCCAGCAATTTGGCCCCGGTAGCGGCCGCGATGCGTCCAGCAGCAACGAGTCCGCTGCCGTACAACCCATTTCCGGCAATCAGAATGGCGGTTCGCAAGCCGGATCGAAGCATGACGGCCGCCTGATCGATCGTTGTCAATGCTGGTAACGGAGGCTTCGGGGGAGAGCCAGGCGCGGCGACAGTTCCGCCTTCGTTCCAGGCCACGTCGGCCGGGACGATCAGCGTCGCGATCTGCCCTGGTGCCGTACGCGACGCCATGATCGCCTCGGCCGCGTCGCGGCCTAATGCTGATGAAGAGGCAGACGTCCGCAACCATTTGGAATTAGTCCGTGCTATAGCTTCGATGTCGGAAACAAGCGGAGTATCGTGCTCCAAGTGATACTTGGGGTGTTGTCCGATGATGTTGACGATCGGAACTTGCGCCCTGCTTGCGTTGTGCAGGTTCGCAAGGCCGTTCCCGATGCCTGGACCGAGATGCAGGAGAGTGCACGCTGGTTTTTCGGCCATGCGTGCATAACCGTCAGCCGCCCCGGTCACGACGCCTTCGAAGAGGCCGAGTACGCAACGTATTTCCGATACGTGGTCCAGTGCAGCGACGAGATGAATTTCCGAAGTACCAGGGTTCGCAAAGCATGCATCAACCCCACCCAACACCAGGGAGCCAACGAGACTTGCTGCACCTTTCATGTGTTTAGATAACTGTATCCTTTCTACCTATGGGAGTCGATGATAGTGCGGCAGTCGTACTCATCCTTCTAGCGCGCAAGCCGGGCCAGACAATCGAGTGGCTTCGGGCGGGCACTGAGAGGACCTAGCCTGTAGTAACTCCTCTGTTATCTTTCGATTACGGCTTCGTGCTAAGGGTTGTTCTGGAGACGTCCCCGCCTACGGTTGTCTCTGAAATCCGATATAATTTTGATTGGGGATGGGTTGATGGGAAATGATGGACGCATGAAGCTGGAGACTCTCGCGATCCACGCAGGTTACGACGGCGACCCCACGACCAAGGCCGTGGCCGTGCCAATCTATCAAACGGTTGA
>Ga0210383_10001338_pt1 | contig 22570 bp, 25 predicted proteins | sample IncBWC14OmetaG_FD_160072 | JGI IMG/M metagenome (GOLD analysis project Ga0210383, IMG submission 160072) | Forest soil microbial communities from Barre Woods Harvard Forest LTER site, Petersham, Massachusetts, United States - Inc-BW-C-14-O ... | reverse complement strand
TAACCTCGGTTTCCCAACCGTCCCAATACATCTTTTTGTAATGCTGCTTCAAGCTTGGGCTCAGGGCCCAGACTAGGAACTGGCTGTAGCCCATGCCATTTATGGACTCCCATCGAATGGTATCGGAAGCGAAATAGAAAACTTCACCTTTAGAAGGGCCAAAAGCCCCTCCATTTAGGGCATAGAAACCGCCTATGACGTCGTCAGCAATGAGGAGAAAACCCAGCGACTTTCCGTCTGCAGTCTCGGAACGTCCACGATTCCAGGGAGGAAGTGAACGAGGGATTTTCGGATGGCCAGAACCGAGGAGGCGTAGCCAGCCATGGTCGATCAAGATTCCTCCCGTTTGATAGACGACAGCCCCCATTGGGCTGCGGATGGTAACTTGGGTTTCGAGAAGAGCTTCGTTACACCGTATTTCGTCCGGAGGCAGAAGATCCACATGGATGACCGATTCCCGCATCCAACTCTGGACTTGGGGCCATGCGGGTTCGTCGACGGTTATCAGTTCGCCGAGAGGCCGTTTCATTTGCGTCGAATGGTCTTTCTGAATGGTCATATCTTCCGGGTGGTGCGCTTCTCGATGCGTTTGGCGTAGTTGGCGCCTTGGAAAATGGTGTTGATGAAAATGCCGGGAGTGTGGACTTGGTCGGGCGGGAGCTCGCCAGGTTCGACGAGTTGTTCGACTTCGGCGATGACGTAATCGGCGGCGGTGGCCATCATGGGATTAAAGTTGCGGGTGGTTTTGCGGTAGAGGAGATTGCCCATGCGATCGCCTTTCCAGGCTTTGATGAAGGCGAAGTCGCCACGGAGGGCGCGTTCGAGGACGTAGTGGCGCCCGTCGAATTCGCGGGTTTCTTTGCCTTCGGCGACCATGGTGCCGTAACCGGTGGGCGTGTAGAAAGCAGGAATGCCGGCCCCGGCGGCGCGGAGGCGTTCCGCGAGGGTGCCCTGGGGATTGAGTTCGACCTGCAGTTCGCCGGTCAGGACGAGTTGCTCGAAGAGTTTATTCTCGCCAACGTACGAGGAGATCATTTTTTTGACCTGGCGATTTTGAAGAAGAAGACCGATGCCGAAATCGTCGACGCCTGCGTTATTGCTGACGATGGTGAGATCTTTGGTGCCTTTGCGGCGTACAGCGTCGATGAGCTGCTCGGGGATGCCACAGAGGCCGAAACCGCCCATGAGGATGGTCATGCCGTCGCCGAGATTGGCGATGGCGGCGTCGGAGGAGGCGATGCGTTTGTCCATGGTGTTCTTTGTAGCATAGGCTTTAGCCTGTGTGTTGGCTTTGCTTTCGTTAGATGGACGCGCTGAACGTCAGCTACCTGTGGGCACTCGACCAGGGCCAGTCTTCAGGAGTATTTGCCAAACCAGCAGATACCTGATTTTGCTCAATGTAGATTTGGATTTTGGCCAAGGATGAAGCGGATCGCACCCAGTGATCGAAGGATTCCTGCTCCAGAACGGCAGGCCTCGACTTCCAAGAACTTCGTAACAAGCTCTAACGGATCGGCCCTTGATAGCTTGGATAATTTTCCTCAGCTCAACCTTCGGGTCGAGCAGCAAGTGAACGTGATTTGGCATAATGACGAAGGAGTATGTTACACACCATTCCCTCTGGGCCACTTCTAGAATTTCGCGCTGAACCATCTCTGCGATTCTCTGTTCATGCAACCACAGAGGACCAAAAGCTGCTCGATCCAGCTCGCCGTCAAACCGGACGAACCTTTTTCCTTCTTTCAATTCTTTATCTTTGCGTAGCTTCTGCAGAACGGATAACGGCAGAGGACCATGCAATCTCCAAGTGAGGAATACTTGCCTGCCCTCGGGCAACCAATGAGGCAGATTTCGGTCGTAGAAGAGAGTGGGCCGCTTTAGCTCTTCGGGACGCGACATCCTTGCAGGGTAGGTTGTTTCATGTTTACTTACTAGTTATTTATTTTAGCTAACGAGAAACTTGGACTGCACAGGCTAAAGCCTATGCTACAGGGAGCGGAGGAGTTTGTAGAGTTCGTTGGCGGCGTCGAAGTCGGATTCGAGGTCGCGGGAGCCTAGGCGTTCCCGGAGATCGTCTAGACGACGGGCGAAGAGGTCTAGGGCGGCGGAGAGGACTTCGCGGTTGGTAAGGACGATGTCGCGCCAGGTGTTGTAGGGGCTGCCGGCCAGGCGAAGAGTGTCGCGTAGGCCCGGACCGGCCAAAGTGATTGGCAGGCCTTTTTCGTCGAGGCGATCGTAGAGGAATGAGGCCAGGGCGATGACAGCCAGTTGCGGAAGATGAGAGGCGAGGCCGACGGCGTAATCGTGTTGTTGGGCACCGAGCCAAACGAGGCGCGCACCAATTTTTTCGAGAATTTTGACGAAGGCGGTGATGCGCGGGTCGTGCGTGTCGTCAGGATTGCCGACCAGAGCGTAGGTGGCGTTCTGAAAGAGATCGGCGTCGGCGTGAGCGAGTCCTGCAAATTCACGGCCTGCCATGGGATGGCCGGCGAGGAAGATGGGGCCGACTTCTTCAACAAATAATTCGGTGGCGGCTTGCCAGATGCGCTGCTTGGTGCTGCCAGCGTCGGTGACGAGGGCATGGGCTGGCGCGTGCTGGGCGAGCTCCGGAAGAAGATCGAGCGTGGCGCCGATGGGCAACGCGATGTAGATCAGATCGGCGCGGCGGATAGCCGGTTCGAGAGATTCGAAGAAGCCTTCGTCAATGGCGCCGGATTTTCTGGCTTCGAGAATTACTTCGGGACGATCCCAGCCGACGATGTGCATGTCTGGCGTGTATTTACGGAGAGCACGGGCGAAAGAGCCACCGATTAGGCCGGTGCCGAGGATGGTGACGCGCTGGAGGAGATGGGACATGTGGAAGTAATAAGTTATCAGTTTTTGGTTTTGGGCACGACTGAAGTCGTGCCCTGACGAGAGATATCGCTATCCAAGGTTTGAAGCCCAAGACCCCACATGCACAATCGGCATGTGGGGCACCCGGTTCGCCGCGGACGGCGATCAGGCTAGGTTATGTGGCGGTTGACCGCGGGGGCGATGATGCGGATTTCGTTCATGAGCTGAGAGAATTCTGGGGGAGTGAGGGATTGCGCGCCGTCGGAGAGGGCGTGATCGGGATCGTTGTGGACTTCGATGAGGAGGCCATCGGCGCCAGCGGCCACGGCGGCGCGAGCCATTGGCGGTACTTTGTCGCGGCGGCCTGTGCCGTGGGATGGATCGGCAACGATGGGAAGATGCGAGAGCTTCTGGATGACGGGAATGGCGGCAATGTCGAGAGTGTTGCGGAGATAGTTTTCGAAAGTGCGGATACCACGTTCGCAGAGGACGACGTTGTAGTTGCCGCCGGAAAGAATATATTCGGCGCTGAGAAGGAGTTCTTCGATGGTGGCGGACATGCCGCGTTTGAGTAGCACCGGCTTTTGCGTTTCGCCGAGTGCACGGAGCAGGAAATAATTCTGCATGTTGCGAGCGCCAACCTGGAAGATGTCGACATAGCCGCTCATCATTTCGATCTGCGAGAGATCCATGACTTCGCTGACGACGAAGAGATTATGCTTGTCGGCGGCGACGCGCAGCATCTGCAGACCTTTTTCACCGAGGCCCTGGAATGCGTAAGGTGAGGTACGCGGTTTGAAGGCGCCAGCGCGAAGAATCTTGGCGCCCGCTTTGGAAACGGCTTCGGCGACGGCGTTAATTTGTTCGGGAGATTCGACGGAGCACGGGCCTGCGGCGACGACGAGCTCCTTGCCGCCGATGGTGACACCGCGACCTAGATCGATGATGGTGCCTTGAGGCTTGAACTGGCGGCTGGCTAGCTTGAAAGGCTGCGTGATGCGGATGACTTCGCGGACGCCTTCGAGGAGTTCGAAATCGCGGTGATCGAAATCACGATGGACGCCGACAGCGCCGAGAACGGTGTGGGATGCGCCTGTGGAGCGGTGGACATCGAAACCGCTGGCGACGACGCGATCGATGACGTGCTGGATTTGTTCGTCGGTGGCGTCTTCGTGCATGACTATGACCATAGTTGTGCCTCTATTCGTGAAGGAAGTGAAAAGAACCGGTCTAAAGACCGGCCACTACGAAGGCGTGAAAGCTTGACGCGCCAAACTTGCAAAGATGAGGCGCAGCAGTGCTGCGCCCCTACGAAGACATAATGGAGTTTTTTCGTCATTGTGATTTCTCGTCGTCGTTGCCGGTCGATTCGTCGGCCATGGCGATGCGTTCGGCGGAGCGGGCTTCGTCGATGATGCGTTCGAAGAGGCGGCGGATGGCGGGATTGGAGAGCGGGCCCTTATTGTTGGTCTCCGCGTTGGAGAGTACTTCGGTTTCGCGCGTGGGCTGGTAGAGCGGAATTTTTGCTTCGTGTTTGAGGTGGCCGATTTCGAGGGCGCATTTGCAGCGCTCGTTGAGGAGCTCGACGAGTTTTTTGTCGATTTCGTCCATGCGGCGGCGCCAGTCGGAGATGTTCACGTTTTACCCCCGGAAGAACAGGAGGTAGAGGAGGCACAGGAAGATAAGGAGGTAAAGGAACGGAGACGTGCGCTCACTTTTCTTAGTGAGGTGGGGATCATGTGGTGCTGGCCTCGCGGCGGGAGAGGCCGTGGCGGGCGGCTTCTTTTAGTTTTTGGATGCGATGGCGCAGGCCAGTGGCCGCGCCATCTAATGAGGGGGCGCTTTCAATTTCGGAGACCAGGGCAGAGCCTATTATAGCGGCGTCCGCTAGGCCGCCGAGGACGCTGACGTGGCCGGGGAGAGAAATGCCGAATCCCACGGCGATGGGAAGATCGGTGAAATGGCGGGCGCGCCGCAGAAGAGCGGGGAGTTCGTCGGGAAGAGAATCCTTTGCGCCGGTTACGCCGGTGCGGGAAATGATGTAGAGAAAGCCGGACGTAACGGCGGAGATTTTTTGAAGGCGTTCGTCGCTGGATGTCGGAGCGGCAAGGAATATGGTGTCGAGATGTTGCGCCTGCAGAATACGGCGATAGTCTTCGGATTCTTCGGGCGTGAGATCAGTGGCGAGAACCCCATCGGCGCCCGCTTGTGCAGCGGCGGCCGCGAATTTTTCCAGGCCCATCTGGAGGATCGGGTTGTAATAGCTGAACAGGACGAGGGGAACCAGACTTGACTCGCGAATACGGCGGACAAGGTTGAGGACGCCAGCGAGAGTTGTGCCGGATTTCAGGGCGCGTTCGGAGGCGCGCTGAATGGTGGGGCCATCGGCGAGGGGGTCACTGAAGGGCACCCCGAGTTCGATGATGTCGGCGCCGGCATCGGCCAGAGCGAGAACAAATTTGTGCGTGGCATCCAGGGTGGGATCGCCGGCGGTAATATAGGCGACGATGCCGAGTTCGCCTGAAGCGCGAAGTTCGGCGAAACGTTTGGAGATGCGGGTCGGGGTGGTCAAGATGACGGACTCCGGGGAGCGAGCGCCTCCCGATTGGATCTCATCCATTCGCAAACAGGAGAGCTGACGAATTCTTTCCACCCGTCTTTTTCCTTGACCAGCAGATGATAGGCTCCGCTGGAGCAATCGGGCCCGCAAAAATCGGAAACATAGGCGATGGCGTGTGTGTGAGAGGCGTCGAAGCCGACGGCGGAAACTTCGTAGACGTCATGGTCGAACAAGGGAGGCGGAAGGCCTTTCGCGTTGTTAGTGGGCGCCAGGGGCTGACGTTTTTTCGCCAGATCGACGAGTTTGTAGCCGAATTTCAGATTGAATTTCTTGACCACGCGCGAGTTTTGCTTGTTTTTGTCCTTATAGTCATCGGCTGCAGTGGCGAACTCAGGGGGAAGCTTAGTGGCGCAAGTGTCAAAGGAATCTGGCTTGGGGCCCGAGGCTGTTAAAGAAGAAATTTGCAAAGTATTTTCCGCTTCCGAATGATAGTGCTCAAGAAGGACGGACAGGACGGCGTAACCTTCCGGGTCGTTGTAGTCCGCGGGTGGGGGGGCTTGAGCAGCGGTCTGGGCGAAGAGCGGCACTCCGCAGGATAGGACGCACGCTGCCGTCAGAAAAAGAATTCTTCGGATCACACCTGTAATTAGATATGCCACGATTGACCTCTGACGAATGAAGCTCTAGAGATTTGCATTAGCAAAGAGTCACTCTCTCCAGTGCTTGCTGTACGTTTCCATGTCTTTATCGCCGCGGCCGGAGAGATTGATGATGACGAGATCGGTGGGTTTGAGTTGCGGGAGGCGCTCGATGAGGCCTGCGAGCGCGTGGGCCGATTCCAGCGCGGGGATGACGCCTTCGGTGCGCGAGAGAAGGCGAGCGGCTTCGAGAGCGGCGGAATCGGAAACGGCAGCATATTCGGCGCGGCGTTGATCGGCAAGCCAGGCGTGCTCGGGGCCGATGGCGGGGTAATCGAGGCCCGCGGAAATGGAATGCGTGGCGGCGATCTGGCCGTCTTCGTTTTGCAGGACGTAGGTGTATGTACCCTGGAGGACGCCGGGGCGCGCGCCGGTGAAACCCTGGTGGGCGGCCAATCGGGCGGCGTGTTCGCCAAGATCTTGTCCACGACCGCCGGCTTCGATGCCAACCATTTTCACATCGGAGTCCTTGAGAAATTCGTGAAAAAGGCCGATGGAATTGGAGCCGCCACCGACGCAGGCGTAGAGATGAGTGGGCAGGCGCTTTTCGGCAGCAAGAATTTGTGCGCGAGCTTCGCGGCCGATCACGGCTTGAAAATCGCGGACCATTGTCGGGTAAGGATGCGCGCCGAGCACGGAGCCGAGGAGGTAGTGGGAATTGCGGACGTTGGTAACCCAGTCGCGCATGGCTTCGTTGATGGCATCTTTGAGGGTTTTGCTGCCGGATTCAACGCCGATGACTTCGGCACCGAGCATGCGCATCCGCGCGACGTTGAGGGCCTGGCGCGCCATGTCTTCGGTGCCCATGTAAACGGTGCATTGCAGCCCGAGATGCGCAGCGACGGTGGCTGAGGCGACGCCGTGCTGGCCGGCGCCGGTTTCCGCGATGATGCGCGGCTTGCCCATTTTGACCGCAAGAATGCCCTGACCGATGGCGTTGTTGATTTTGTGCGCGCCGGTGTGGAGAAGATCTTCACGCTTGAGGTAAATGCGCGGGCCGCCGAATTTTGCGGTGAGGCGCGCGGCGAATTGCAGCGGCGTGGGGCGGCCGGCGAAATTCTTCAGAAGATTCTGGAATTCGGCTTGGAAGGCGGGATCGGTTTTAGCTTGTTCGTAGGCGCGCTCGAGTTCGTAGAGCGGAACCATGAGGGTTTCAGGGACGTAGCGGCCGCCATAGGGGCCGAAACGGCCGGGGACGGAGGCGGGGATGGTGAGTTGCGTGGTCATGGGTTGAGTAAATTATTGTACCTTGAGGGCGAGGAATTGCGGCAAGGGATGGTTGGCAAGGAAGCATGGATTCCTCAGGGGTTGAAGCCCGGTGCCACGGAATACAGAATATCGGAGCCGAAGCTCCGACCCCCTAAAGAATGAGGACCTCTTAGGAGATCTCGCGGGACGCGCGGGAAACTTCTTCGAAGAAGGTGCGGAGTTTGATGGGATCTTTTTTGCCTGGGCGGGCTTCTACGCCGCTGGCTACGTCTACGGCGTAGGGACGGACGATGCGGATGGCTTCGGCTACGTTTTCGGGCGTGAGTCCGCCCGCGAGGATGATGCGTTGGGTTTGCGCGGCGCTGCGAGCGAGGTGCCAGTTGCCGGTGGTGCCGCTGCCGCCGTATTGGCCGGAAGCGGCAGAATCTAGGAGGAAGGCCGAAGCGCTGCGAAAGCTGGAAAATTCGGGCGCAGCAGTTCCCTGCCCCAGGCGCAAGGCTTTGATGACGGGCAGGCGGCGGGCGACGGCGTCGACGACTTGTGGAGTTTCATCGCCGTGGAGTTGCGCGGCGGAGAGGCGCAGGGCTTTGCAGAGAGCGACGATGGGAGCTTGCGTCCAGTTGACGAAGATGCCGACGGGAGCGATGAAGGGAGGAAGCCGGCGAAGTATTTCCGACGCGGCGAAGGGAGTGACGCAGCGCGGGCTGCCTTCATAGAAATTCAGCCCAATGGCATGAGCGCCAAGATCGGCGCAGAGTTTGGCGTCTTCCCATTTGGTGATGCCACAGATTTTGAGGCGGACCATGAAGGACAGTGTAGCGGGATTAGTTCAGAGTTAACAGTTTGCAGTTATGAGATTCGGAGAAACCTGGATGTGATTGGAGAGGGACTGCGTTTGTGCTTACGGCAGCAAGGCTGTCATTTGGTGATTTTGAGTTTAGCTGGGTTTGTGAAAGCGGGAGCTGGGCTCCCGCACTCCAAGGTTAGAGGAGTTGGGTTAGGACGACGGCGGGATCGGGGGCTTGCATGAGGTGTTCGCCGATGAGGAAGGCGTCGAAGCCAGCCGTGCGTAGAGCTACGAGATCGGCGTGGGAGCGCAGGCCGGATTCGGCCACGGCAAAGCAGTGATCGGGAATTTGTTGGATCAGTTCGAGGGAAGTTTCCGTGCGGACGGAGAGAGATTTCAGGTCGCGATTGTTGACGCCGATGATACGTGCGCCGGCCGCGAGAGCGCGATCAAGTTCCGCCGTGGTGTGAACTTCGACGAGCGGCTCCATGCGCAGTTCACGGCCGAGGGCGATCAGGTCGCGAAGAAGCACGTCGTCAAGCGCGGCGACGATCAGGAGGTAGCTGTCGGCATCGTTGGCGCGGGTCTCCCAGATTTGCCAGGGATCGAAAATGAAATCCTTGCGGAGGACCGGAATGGCCACTTCCTTGCGGGCATCGCGAAGATTTTTGAGGGAGCCGCCGAAGAATTCGCCTTCGGTAAGGACGGAGAGAGCGGCAGCACCGGCGGATTCAAGAGACTTGGCTAGCGCGGGAGCATCGAAGGGATCGCGAATGAGTCCGCGAGACGGCGAGGCGGGTTTGAGTTCGGCGATGACGTTGATGGCCTCGCGGGAAAGAGCGGCCGTGAAATCGCGAATGGGAGAAGCGGCTTTTACGCCGTATTTAAGCGCGGTTTCGGGAAGGACGCGTTTGCGATGATCGACCTCAGCGCGGCGCGATTCGAGGATGCGGTCGAGGACAGTGCCGCTGTTAGGTTGGGCGTTCATGTATTCTAAGGAGGATAACAGAGTGGAGTCGGGAGTCAGTAGTCTGGAGTTCGGAATAACGTTGCACTGAACTGTCAGGAGATTTAATGAGTTACGGAAAGAAATATGGGGCGCTGCTGGACGGGATTGTGGAAGAGGCGGACGCGATTGCGATGAAGTATTTCCGTACGGGGGAGATTGGAGCGGAGAAAAAGATCGACGGAACCGTGGTGACCTTGGCGGATAAGACCGTAGAGGCCATGGCGCTGCGGAAAGTGACGGAAAGCGGACTGGCGATTGATGTGGTGGGAGAAGAAACCAGCAAAGAAATTCCGGAAGGGCCGGCTCGCAATGGGCGGGCGCGAATGATTATCGACCCGATAGACGGGACGGAAGAATTCTCGCGTGGGATTCCAACGTTTGGAACGCTGATAGGAATTGAAGAAAACGGAGAGATTGTGGCGGGGATGGTGAGCGCGCCGGCGCTGTCGCACGGAACGCGCTGGTGGGCTTATCGTGGCGAGGGAGCATATCGAAGCGGGAAGCGGATTCACGTTTCCGGGCGGAAGAGTTTAGAAGACGCGATGTTCTTTACTACGGGAACCGGCTGGGCGAAGAACATGGATGCCCGTACGAGGATGCGGAGGATGGCGGACGCGGCGCGAAGCAGCCGGTCGATCGGTGGATTCTGGCAGCACATGCTGGTGGCGGAAGGGGCGGTGGAAGCGGCGGTGGATTGGGTGTCCAAGCCATGGGATTTGGCGCCGCTTGGGATAATCGTGGAAGAAGCGGGCGGAAAATCGACGACGATCGACGGCGAGCGGACGATCTATAAAGGGCGGTTCGTGAGCACGAACGGAATTTTGCATGAGCAAGTTTTGCGATTGCTGCGGAGCGATGTGTCATGATCCAAATCAAACGCGTATATGAGAAACCAGCCAAGGCGGATGGATTCCGCGTGCTTGTGGACCGATTGTGGCCGCGCGGGCTGACAAAGGAAAAGGCGCATGTGGATTTTTGGATGAAAGAGATTGGCCCGAGCGACGAGCTGAGGAAATGGTTTCACCATGAAGAAGGCAGCTGGAGCGAGTTCGAGAAGAGATATAAGGGCGAACTTGCGAAGAAGAAGGAATTGTTGGGTGAGTTGCGAAAGTTGCATCGTGAACATGGAACGATGACGTTGTTGTATGGAAGCAAGCACGAGAAGCAGAATCAGGCGGTGGTGTTGGCGGGGATGCTGAAGAAGTGAGTTGAGAACTGGATTGATTAAAGTAACCCAAGAACCCACACGCAAAACCCGCGTGTGGGGCACCCACGGAAAAGTTAAGGCACAGGAGGCGCTTCGCGTCATTACGGAAGAGGTGTGCGCGTGCAGGAAGTGTCCGAGGCTGACGGAATACCGCGAAAAGGTGGCGCGGGAGAAGCGGCGGGCGTTTCGCGAGTGGGAATATTGGGGCCGACCTGTGCCGGGATTTGGGGATGTGCGCGCGAAGTTATTTATTTTGGGACTGGCACCGGCGGCGCATGGAGGGAATCGGACAGGACGCGTGTTTACGGGCGATCGGTCGGGGGATTTTCTGTTCAAGGCGCTGTATGAAGCCGGGTTTGCCAACCAGCCTACTTCCGTGCGCCGCGACGATAGATTGAAATTGAAGAACGCGTACATTGCCGCGGCGGTGCGGTGCGCGCCTCCGGACAATAAGCCGCTACCGAGCGAAATATTGAACTGTCGGGGCTACCTGGAGCGCGAGCTGGAGATTTTGCGTCCAAAGGCGATTCTGGCGCTGGGCAGAATTGCGTGGGATGCGTATCTGGAGATTTTGAAGGTGGACGGGAAGATCGCGTCGCGCGGGGCGTATCGGTTTGGCCATGGAGCAGAGGTGGAGATTGCGGAGAATTTGCCGCGATTGTTTGGTGTGTATCACCCTAGCCAGCAGAACACGCAGACGGGAAAGGTGACGGCGGCGATGTATGCGGAGGTGTTGCGGCGGGTGAGGCGGTTTTTGGATCTGCGGTGAGTTGCAGTGAAAGGCACTGGCAGAACGAACGCCAGCGCTATGGGTTGTGTGCGCCTATTTGTAAGATGCAAGGTAAGGGTGGCAGGTGGAGCATGGCGCAGGCGGCTGGCTGAGTTTCGTTCACTTCATTGCCTATAACACATTTATTTACAGCTATTTAGGCCAGTTGGAACGCTCTTGATTGGCCGTGGGTGTGCACTTCTGTTTAGTGGCGCAGGAGGACTCGGTCTATGTACGACGTGGCTCGAAGCGTTAGGCGGTTTTCATTGGTCGTCCTATGTGGATTCTTGTTTGTGCCCTGGGCTTTAGCGGCTCAGGAAGCGGGCGGAGAGGCGGAGCAGCAAACGCCGCCGACGAATTCTGTGCACACAGCACATGCGGCGGATGGACAGAGGCGTGGATTGCCGGTGGAAGCATACGCGGTGGTACCGGGGACGCGTTTTCTCGTCACGCTGGAGGATGGATTGAACACCAAGGATGTGAAACGCAACCAGGAATTTCGTGTGCGTACCGTGGAACCACTGGAGGCCGGACGGGGGATTTTTTTGCCTTCAGGGGCGCTGATCCGCGGACACATCAGCCGGGTCGAATCCGCGGGGATGGCGGGGCGCGCGAAATTATGGCTGACGTTCGACGAGATTCATACGCGGTTTGGGAGTTTGCCGATTGTGGCGGAAGTGGCGGCTATGCCGGGGGACCACAGCATCGCATCCGGGCCAGTGGCGAATGGAGTGATTGAGGGACGCGGGAGCACGCAAAAAGATGCAATGCAAGCGGCCGCGGCGGGAGCGGCGAAAGGCGCAGTGAAGGGTGTAAAAGATAAAGACAAGAAAGAAGCGGCGCAAGGGGCGGTAATGGGAGCGCTGGAAGCGTATCTGATGGAAGCGGGGCGGGGAGAAGAATTGGATTTGCCGAAGGGGGCGAAGCTGGAATTGGAGTTGGAGCGGGCGTTGTATTTGGTGCGCGAGTGAAGCGAGGTGCGCTGATGATAAAACCCGTCCTGGAACGCGGCGGCAAATTGCTATTGATATCGTTTCTGTGCTGCATGCCGATTGATTCTTGCTTGGCGCAAACGGAAAAAACGAAAAGCGAAAACGCACGGCCGCAGAAAATGATTGTGCGCGTATTGAATGGAATCACAGGATTGCCGATGTGGTTTGAATTTCCGAATGTTTGGATTGGTTCGGCAAAAGATGCGGTTCCGAGATTGAACATTAAGGGCGAGGTGCAGTTCGATGTCGGCAGAGCGAAGCCAAATGTCATACGACTCAGCCCAAATTGGTATGCCGACTGCCGATTCGAGGCCGATGTTCCGAGTGCGGGCTCGGCGGTCGAGTATTCCATTAGGGAAATTCTGGATAATGGCATCGTCGCAGACAATTCTTGCAGTTCTCGTCATGCAAACCCGACACCAGGCGTAATCGTACTTTATGTCAGGCATCGCACACTCAAGGAAATAATTGCGCTGTGAAGCTCTGAAGATTTCGCGCTGGCGAATGTTGGCGGGTCTGAAGACCGATCCTACGATTGGATTTCTACCGGAAGATGCGCGGATTCCCAGGCGGCCAACCCACCGGCGATTTCAGCGGCGGAAGTGAAACCGTTGCGCTGGAGGAGGCTGGCGGCGATCGAGGAACGGTAGCCACCGGCGCAGTAGACTAGCAACGGGCGATCTTTGGGAAGCTGGTGCAAGTTTTCGGCCAGTTTGGTCAGGGGAAGGCTTAGGCTGCCGGCGATGAATTTTTGTTCGCGTTCGCGAGGCGAGCGTACATCGACGGCGAGGGGCGGTTGGTCGGAGGCCAGGAGTTCGGCGGCGAACTGGACACTGAAATGTTCGGTGAAGGCGATTCGGTCGGGCGAGGATGCCAGGGCTTGCAGACCGTTCTGTAAGTAGCCGGCGATGTTGTCGAAACCTATGCGGCCCAGGCGTGTGACAGATTCGAGTTCGCGGCCGGGGTCGGCGATGATGACGATGGGATGGACGTGATCGAGAACGGTGCCAGCCCAGGTGGCGTATTGGCCGTTCAGGCCGGTGTTGATGCTGCCGGCGAGATGGGCGGGGGCAAATTCCTCTGCATTGCGCGTGTCCAGGATTTGCGCCCCTGCGGTTTGCAGCGCGAGGACGGCTTCGAGTGTCAGCGGTTTCACGGCGCGCTGCAGAGCTTCGTCGAGTGTGAGACGTTCCTTGCTGTTCAGCACGGCATCGTAAACGAAATAAGGAGGCGCATCCGGCTGGTCTGCGGTGACCAAGTCGATGAAGGCTTGCTTGCTCATGGGCTGGAGGGCGTAATTCAGGCGGCGCTGCTGGCCGATGGTGGAAACGGTTTCACTGCTGATTGCTTTGCCGCAGAGAGAGCCAGCGCCGTGAGCGGGATAGACAAGACTTGCGTCCGGCAACGGGAGCAATTTGGATTGCAGAGAATCGAAAAGCAAGCCGCCGAGATCAGCAGCGGACCAGCCGAGAGCTACACGAAGATCGGGGCGGCCTACATCGCCGATGAACAAAGTGTCTCCGGTGAGGACCGCGTGAGGCTGCGAATCGCTTTGGCCAAGATCATAGACGAGAAGAGAAACCGATTCGGGAGTGTGGCCGGGAGTTTCGAGTGCTTTTATGCGCACGAGGCCAAACTCGACGGTGCTGCCGTCGTGGAGGGGAGTGAATCGGTATTCGGCCTGGGCTTTCGCACCCAGGTAGATTGTGGCACCGACACGATTGCGAAGTTCCAGGTGGCCGGCGATGAAGTCGGCGTGTAGGTGGGTGAGAAAGACGTGTTTTATCTGAAGATTGTGCTCGGCTGCAAAATTCAGATAGATGTCAACATCGCGCTGGGGATCGATGACGGCAGCAGTGCGTGCGCCCTCGCCAGCGATGAGGTAGGAAGCATGAGCCAGACAATTCAGATAGAACTGTTTGAGGATCACGCTGACCTCCATCAAGCCAACGGCCCGCCTCGGAAGGCGGCCCTACAAAACAACTCCCGAAAAAAACCTATGGATGAGGCGGGCTTACGTCGGTCAGGAACAGACTACTTCGGCTGAGCAACTATGCGCAAATAGGGACGGACTGTTTTCCAGCCACCGGGATACTTCTGCTTGGCCTCTTCGTCGGAGACCGCGGGGACGATGATTACGTCTTCGCCGGGTTTCCAGTTCACCGGAGTGGCTACTTTGTGTTTTGCGGTGAGCTGTATGGAATCGAGAACGCGAAGAACTTCGTCGAAATTACGGCCAGTGCTCATGGGATAGACCAGCATGAGCTTGATTTTTTTGTCAGGACCGACGACGAAGACAGTGCGGACGGCGGCGTTGTCGGCCGCGGTGCGGCCTTCGCAGCTATCGCCGGCTTCGGCAGGAAGCATGTTGTATAGCTTGGCGACCTTGAGCTGCGGATCGCCGATCATCGGATAGTTGACTTTGTGACCCTGAGTTTCCTCAATGTCCACGGCCCATTTTGCGTGGCTGGAAACGGGATCGACGCTGAGGCCAATGATTTTGCAATTGCGCTTGGCAAATTCGGATTGAAGACCCGCCATGTAGCCGAGTTCGGTAGTGCACACCGGGGTGAAGTCTTTGGGATGGGAAAAAAGAATGGCCCAGCCGTCGCCCACCCATTCGTGGAAGTGAATGGTGCCCTGCGAAGTTTCGGCGGTGAAATCGGGAGCTACATCGTTGATGCGCAACATACGTGATCTCCTAAGATTGGTTAGGTCCGAAGCGGGTACGCGCTGAACCTGCGTCGTTCAAAAGTCGCGATGCGCCAGAGAGGCGCGGGCACCCGCGAGGAAAACTCTGAGTCCAGGAATCGTATGGTGTGACTAAGAAAGAGTCAACGAATTTCCCCCACGATGGAAGACGCAACGAATGAACGGCGGGTTGAGCAGACTTGGCAAGCAGGAAAGCACTTGTTACAGTCGTAGCACCCACCCGAAGTTGTTCAAATTGTGTTATTTGTCAGGCGAGGCCAAAAGAATGCCAGAAGAAACCAGAGCGGTAAGGACGGTGGAAACGGGGGAGCGAAAAGACCGGATCCTGATCGTGGAGGATGAGGACAACGCGCGCAAGGGGTACGAACAGCTGCTGCAAAGGTGGGGCTACGAAGTGGTGGGCGTGGGAAGCGCCGAGGATGCGTTGGCGCGGTTTAATAATTTTCAACCGGACACGTTGATTGCGGACGTGGAACTGCCGGGGATGAACGGTCTGGACCTGCTGAAGCAGTTGGGAGACGAACTGCATAACGTGCCCGCAATCATCATCACGGGAAAAGGCAGCGAAGAGCGGGCAGTAGCAGCAATTGAATCGGGAGCATTCTGGTATATCGAGAAGCCGCTGAAGGGGCCGGTGTTGCGCGCGCTGCTGGACCGGGCGCTGAGCAAGGCACGAGACGCGCAGAACCTGGCAGTGCTGCAAAGGCAATTGCGCGACGCAGGGCGCCTGGGCGATCTAGTGGGCGCATCGAAGGCGATGCAGGACGTGATGCGCGTGATTGAGATGGCAGCGCCAAGTTCCGCGTCGGTGCTGATTACCGGAGAGACCGGATCGGGAAAAGAAATTGTGGCACGGACGATTCATAAGATGTCGCCGCGAGCGACCGGACCGTTTGTGGCCATCAACTGCTCGGCGATTCCGGAAACGCTGATGGAAAGCGAGATTTTCGGGCACGAGCGGGGAGCGTTCACGGGAGCGGCGGAACGACGGATCGGGTGCTTCGAACTGGCGGACGGCGGCACACTGCTGCTGGACGAAATTGGCGAAATGCCAGCGCCGACGCAGGCGAAATTATTGCGCGTGTTGGAAGACAGAAAAGTGCGGCGACTGGGCAGCAAGTCGGAAACTCCGGTGGATGTGCGAGTGCTTGCGGCTACAAACAAGGATCCGGAACAATCGGTGGCGAATGGCGGGATGCGTCAGGATTTGTATTTTCGACTGAATGTATTTCACATCCATTTGCCGCCTTTGCGCGAGCATAAGGACGATATTCCGCTGCTGTCGGAGCATATTTTGCGGGACATCAATGCGAAACACGGGAAGAGTGTGAGAGGAGTCGGCGCGGAAGTGCTGGACATTTTCATGAGCCACACGTGGCCGGGAAATATTCGCGAATTGCGAAACGTGCTGGAACGCGCCGCGATCATGAGCGAAAAGGATCTGATTTCGCGGTCGTCGCTGCCGGGAGAATTTGGAAAGCTGTCAACAAAGAGCCCGAGCGATCTTTCCGGAATCAAATTCCCGATCGGGACGACAGTGGATGCGATGGAGCGAGAACTGATCGTGCAAACGCTGCAAGCCACGGGCAACAACAAAACACGCGCGGCAGAATTGCTGGGAGTGAGCCTGAAAACACTGCACAACAAGCTGAAGGAATACGGCAGCGAGAAGGCGGAAGCGGAGTCGTAGGTGAAGATGCAGCTAGGGCTGCGATTCAAACTGACGATGGTGATGACGGCGCTGGTGCTGCTGATGACCCTGGCGCTCTCCCTCGTTTTTCTGGAACAAAAATTACAGCAAGTGCTACAGGATACGAGCGACCATGCCGTAGAACTGTCGAAAGCGGTATTCGACTGGGCGAGCCACGCGGATGACGATGCGCGCGGGATGGGCATGCGGCCCGCGTCCAATGATCCGGAAGAGATCCATGCATTCGTGAAGAAGGCGTTTGAAACCAGCGACGCGCTGAATACCCAAATCCAGAAAGCCGCGGCGTTACCGTCGATCTACGAAGTATCGATTGTCGACAAGGATGGAGTGGTGTTGGTGTCCAGCGATCCCGCGCAAGTGGACAAGATCGTGCCGAGAAGAACGCCCCTTTCACAGCTGGTGCAAAGCCCGATCGTGAGGCAGATCAAAATCCTGGCGGGACCACCGCAAGTCTACGAGGTGGAGGATCCTTTCGTGGTGAAAGGAAAGCCATTTGGAGAAGTGCGCGTCGCGGTGCAAACGGGATTGCTTCTGAAGACGATTAGGGGACTGATGCAACAGTGGATCACGATTGCCCTGATTGCTCTGGTGCTGTCGACGGTGCTGGCAGCGGTGGTGAGCGGCGCGGCTCTCGCTCCGATCCGGGACATCAGCGATCAACTGGACCGCATCTCGGCCGGGGAATACGACACAGCCACGATGACGGTTGAAAAGCCGATTGAGAGCACCGACGAGCTGGGACAGGTGCGCCGAAAAATCAAACAGGTTGGGCAACAATTGCGCGGGGTGCACGAGATATTCAGTTCGCTGCGGGAAAATATGAATTCAGTGATGGCGGGGCTGGAAGACGGGTTGATCCTGTTCACACGAGATGCGCGGGCGGTGATGGTGAGCCCGGCGGCAGAAAAGTATTTGGGGGCACCCGCGTCTAACTTCTTAGGGAGGCGTGTGACGCAGATTTTCCCAGCCGGCCATCCGCTATTTGAGGCGCTGCGGCTGGAGGGCGACGAACTGCGAGAAATCGCGTCCGAGACGGAGCTAGTGACCGAAGAAGGAACGAGAAGGGTGGGCGTGACGGTGCAGGAAATTCAGGGAGCTGGAGAACGAATGGGCGCGCTTGTTACGTTGCGCGACCTGGATTCGATTGAAAGCATTAACACGCAATTGCAGGTGAGCGAACGATTGGCGGCGCTGGGACGAATCACGGCGGGCGTGGCGCATGAGGTGAAGAATCCGCTGAACTCGATGAGGCTTTGGCTGGAGAATTTGAAGGAATCGCTTCCGGCGCAGACGGATGGAAGCGCTATGCAGGCAGTAAACGTGTTGGACGCGGAAATCGACCGGCTGGATATGGTGGTGAAACGGTTTCTGGATTTTTCGCGGCCCATGGACGTAAGGCTGGAACCGACACAGCTGGCGGACATGTTGAAGGAAGTACTGGAAGTGGCGGGGCCACAGCTGGAGCGGTCAAAGGTACAAGTGGCGCAACTTTTGCCGATCGACGTGCCGGAAGTGTTTGGGGATCGCGCGTTGTTGAAGCAGGCGATCCTGAACCTGGTGCTGAACGCCGTGGATGCAATGCCAAATGGAGGACAACTGCAATTGACGCTGAGCCGTCGTGGCGGTATGGCGGAGATAACCGTCGGAGATACGGGAAAAGGAATTCCGATGGAGCACCGGCAAAAAGTGTTTCAATTATTTTTTACGACCAGGCCGGGAGGAAGCGGAATCGGATTGGCCAGCACATTCCAGATCGTGCAGCTGCACAACGGTTCCATCGACTTTACGACGGAAGTGGGCCGGGGAACGACATTCCGCATCGAATTACCATTGGCCGCATGAGGATGCATACGCAAAAAGAAACGGCGAAGGTTTGGCTGGCGGTGCTGTGCACGTGCGTGGTGTGCACAAGCGGGTGCTATACACGAAGGGTGCCGGCCAAGCCCGTGGTGAATTTCATTGCCGCGGTTCGTCCTGTGCTTCCCACAGCAACACAATCAGGACTGCAATCGCCACCGGATTTGCAGACGGAGTTGCCCGAGACCCCGCAGATTGGGCTGAACAGGATGCAGCCGCCGAAGCCCCATGTGGCCGTGGCGCCCGCGCCGGAACCGTCCGCGGAAAAGCACGCGGAGCCAGCGATTACCCCGGAAGTGACCACAGAAGAATTAACGGCCGCAAAGTCGGAAACGCAGCAGGCCTTGGACATGACAGATAAAAATTTGAGCATGGTGCAGGGAAAAAAGCTGAATCCTACTCAGGAAGACCTGGCATCCAAGGTGCGCGGGTTCGCCGACAATGCGCGAGAAGCGATGCGTAGCGGGGACTGGGTGAGGGCGAGAAGCCTTTCAAAGAAGGCGGAGATACTGTCCGAACAACTGGCAGCGAGTTTGTGAGAGCGGTTATTAGTCACAGCCGAGCGATAAAGTTTGAAATAGAGTTACGAGCATGAACACTTTTGATGCAGTGATCGCAGGCGGTGGATTGATTGGGGCGTCAATCGCGCTGGAGTTGGCAGACGCGGGATTGAACGTTGCACTGTTCGATGCGCGGGAACCTGGGCGAGAGGCATCCTGGGCGAGCGGAGGGATGATTTCGCCGGCCCCCGAAAATCCAGGGATGATTCCGTTTGTACCGGTGAGCCTGGCGAGCGTGGCGCTGTATCCAGAATTTATCCGCAGAGTGGAAAGTCTGACCGGGATGGACGTGGGTTACCGGAAGAGTGGGGCCCTGGACGTCATCCTGACTGGCAACGCGGAAGAAGAGTTGAGCACAGTGATCGCGTTACAGCATGGAGTGGGGTTGAAGGCGAAGGCGCTGAGCGCAGAGCAGGCGCGCCAAATGGAGCCGGCGCTAACGGAAGAACTACAAGCCGCGATTTTTCGCGAAGATGAAGCTTCGCTGGATACGCGGGCGTTTACGGATGCCACGCTGAAGGCCGCGGAACAAAAAGGCGTGAAGATTTCTGCGAGGAACGGAGCAAAGGCGCTTTGGAAGGTCGGCAATCGATGCAGAGGCCTGATTCTGGAGGACGGGCAAGCGGAGGCGAAGTGGACGGTGATTGCGGCGGGATGTTTTTCGGCTCGGATTGAGGGAGCCGCGGAGTACGCGCCGGTGTCTCCGGCAAAGGGGCAGATGATCGCTCTGCGAAGTGACTCTGTGGAGATCCAGAGGATTTTGTGGCTGGAACACAAATACCTGGTGCCGCGCAGCGATGGGCGAATCATAGCAGGATCGACGGTTGAGCGAACGGGCTTCGATCACGACGTTACCGCGGGCGGAGTACAATTGATTTTGCGGGAAGTTATGAAGATGGTGCCGGGATTGGAAACCGCGCGAATCGAAGAAACCTGGGCGGGATTGCGGCCGGATTCGCCGGACCACCTGCCGATCATCGGACCAACGGACGTGGAAGGATTGTTGATTGCGACGGGACATTTTCGAAGTGGAGTTTTGCTGGCGCCCGTGACGGCCAGGATGATTCGGGAGTGGGTGGTTGGGCAAAGCGTGAGTGTGGATTGGGATCGCGTGAGTCCGATGCGATTTTTGGGAGCGACGCGGGGGCAGACCGCGTAAGGGCGCATGGTGGAGCGTGCTTGGTCTTTACGTTGAGATCCTTCGTCGCACAAGGCGCCCCTCAGCATGACGAAGGTTCCGTTTATTTTTGGTTGAATCTTTTTAGTTGGACGGGGTTTGCTGGATGACTACCGTGCTGGGCGGGCCGCCGCCGGTGCTGGTGTAGTGGATCTGATCGGCATCGAGTTGAAGATCGCGTTCCAGAACGAGATCCATGGAAGAGCCGCGAGGAAGTTGTGCGTCCGGGCCGCGAGAAAGCAGAACAGCGGCGAGACCAGCAACACCGCCGACACCCGCGCCAATGCCGGCACCTTTGCCGCCACCCGCAATCGCCCCAATGCCCGCACCTGCTGCAGTTGTAGTGGCGATGGTGGTGGCGTCTTTGCCCTTGCCACCTGGTCCGGTCATTTGGCCTTCCGAATCCGTTTTCACCTGACCACCATCCGCGCTGTGCGGCTCGGCGTTCATGTCAACAGTGTAGCCATTGGGAAAAACCAACGTGTTCAGACGGAGGCGGAGTTCACCCTTGCCCTTGACGCGCCCCGGGCGCTTGGTGTCCGCAACTTCGCCGCGCAAATAGGAACCGACGGGAATGATGACTTTGTTATTGATGGTAATGGGGAAGGACGTGCGGAAATAAACGGAGTCACCAGGCTTGGCGGTGGCGGTGGAAATGCCGCTCTCTAGAATTACGCCGATATGCGTGTCTTTGGGAACAATGATCGATTGGCCGGGACCTGCCGGGCGAGGCGCAACCGCTTTCACCGGCGTGGTGGCAGGGGGAGGAGCGTCACTCTGCGGACCTTCCGGAGTTTGCGCTACGACAACGGAGGCGAGAAATAAGGTCAAGGCTGCGGCTTGCAAGAACGGGTAGACCTGAATGGTGGGCTTCACCGCTGTCTCCTTCTGCCCTTTCCGATGCGCGAGGGTTGAGCATCGGATGCCTGGAGTTCGCTGGTACAGGAAGTCTACTCTAAAACGGCGCTGCCAGGAATTGACCGGAGGGATGCGGGCCGATTAGGCTTGGGAACGTTGGAAGGAGAAAAAACGATGGCGAAGTTGGCGTTGATCTATGGGATGCGACTGCTGCCGGTGGATGATTTGGGCGAAGTGAAGGAAGCGACCGTGGTGCTGAAGAACGGACGCAGCGCGCGCGTGGCGATGCATCTGATCGAGGGATCGAAGGAAGAGATTGAAGAGACGTTCCGGCAGTCTGTGGAGGCGTTTTTTGAGATGTATCCGGAGATCTGAGGGGTTCTAAGTTCTAAGTGGATGGTTTTAAGTTTCGGATGGTGATTCGTCGTGTTGCTGAACACGACGCTTGAGCTGAGATCCTTCAAGACGCAGACGGCGCGCTCTTCAGGATGGCAAACGACGTAGAAGAGCAATCTTGAAAAAAGGCCGCAGGGCTCTCAGACTCGCCCATGCACGACAGTTCAGCGGTTGCCGAAGTTTTCGGGATCCTCGGTAGGATCGCCGAGGTTGTCGTTGATCAGGACGGTCGATTGGCCGGTCAGCTCAAAGCGCTTGCGGCATTTGTAGCAGGCCACCAGATCGTCCAGGCGAACCATGAAGGAAGTGGCTTTGGCAAATTTGCGGCGATCTTCTTCACTAGCGCCGCGGGGCAATTCCTTTTTCTTGCGACTGACTTTCCAGCGCACCGGGGCTTCGAATTCGCCGCGGCAACTCGGGCAAACTAATTTAACTTTGCGTGTTTCTTCCTTCTCGGTATAAAACGTCCGTTCATCCATTACGCCTCGACCGCCTTCCCGTTCGTTTCCCTCATTGTAACAAATTCGAGGCCGAGGTCACGCCAACGTGGCAGCCAATGCTCAAGCGCGGCGAGAGTGCGGGCACGGTCGCCGTTGCGGCGGGCATAATCGCCGTCGTGGAGGCAGAGCACATCGCCGAAGGCGGGTTGTGCGGCGGGCGGACGTTGCGCGGATAGATTTTGCGCGTGGGCCGCGATGGGATTCAGCCGCGGGATGAGCCATTCCGCGGATTTATTGCGCCAGTCCCCGGGAATGAGGGTCCACATCACCGTGCGCATGCGCTGCTGAAGGACCAGTTGGCCGAGCCAGGGACTGCGAAAACCGAAGGGCGGCCGGAACCAACGCGGCTCCGACCAAGTGGCTTGTCCTATAGCTTCACTGCAACGGAGCAACTCGCTGCGAGTTTCCGCCGGGCCGCAAAAGAAAAGATTGGGATGAGTGTCCGTGTGATTGCCGATGAGGTGACCACGATCGGAAATTTCGCGAAGCAGGCCGGGGGAATCGCGGACGTATTTGCCGACAACGAAGAACGTGGCTTTGGCTCGATGAAGGTCGAGCAGGTCCAGAAGCTTAGGCGTGATGGCGGGGTTGGGACCATCGTCAAAGGTGATGGCGAGCTTTTTGGGTTTGTCGGTGTGCCACACGGTGTGGCCAAAGAGTTGAGAACGCGGACTAACCGCGCCAAAGGCGGTGAGCCCCGCGATGCCGGTGACGAAGGCGGGCGCGGCAATGA